>Ga0116227_10014380_pt1 | contig 12077 bp, 9 predicted proteins | sample S1TSphgellanicum_FD_89693 | JGI IMG/M metagenome (GOLD analysis project Ga0116227, IMG submission 89693) | Host-associated microbial communities from peat moss isolated from Minnesota, USA - S1T2_Fb - Sphagnum magellanicum MG | ecosystem: Host-associated > Plants > Peat moss > Unclassified... | reverse complement strand
TTTTTTTTATTTTTTTTAAATATAAAATATTTTTTTTTTTTTTTTTTTCACAAAACCTATTGACATTTAGGGTTTAGGGTTCATGGATTATGAAACTGCAATCCAACATTCAAAGAAAGAATTTTCTTAACAAAGAGTTTTGGGAAGGCATAACATTGTTTTTTTCTATACTTCTAAATTCTAAATCTAATTATAAGAACTCATCCTAATGTCCAACTAGCATGGATGAATCAGAACAATTGTTTGTTTTGTCAGATATGGTTTTTTTATCAAACTATTCCATGTTTCTTTCATCTAACATGCTCCAGAAATCATAGGCTTGATCCAACTGACCTCAAAGACTAACATCTTCACTCAGTCCCTCAAAGACAAAGACACATATTAACTTTCAAAAATAGACACAACCTATAACCCTAAATAATGTAAACAAATAAATAGATACACAACAAACCTTTGAAGAAAAATATAAACAGACAAGCAAACAATAGACCTATACTATACATATACCCTCAAAGACAAAGAGACAAACAAGTAATCAATAGATAATTAACCTTCAAAATAAACAAATAATAGATAGTAAACCCATAGAGACAAACTAGTAGGTCGTGAAAGAAAAAAAAAACAACAAACCTTCATAGACATTACATACAGACTTTAAAAGATTAATATAAACAAAATGTAAACCCAAAATGTCACAAACATACATACTCTAAAAAGGCAGACATAGAGTAACCTTGGAAGACATAAAGACACAAACAAAAAAACAACTAGACAATAGACAACACATCTTCAAAGACACAAACAACCTTTCAAAACAATTTAAAGTTCAAAAATTATAAACTTTACAAACCAACACAAACTAAACCTTAAAGACCATGAATCCAAAATCTTCAAATTATCCATGTTTCACATTGAAACATAGTGAAGACTAAAAACCTCAGAATCTAGAAACATGGAAAAGCTTTCTATGCAAAACCCTAACACATGTAATCAATTCATCATTTTCATATTTAACTAGTCCTCACATGTAAGGAAGGACTTCTAGTAGTTAAAAATCACCATGTGCATATTCTTCATGCTCCACTTCATCCACGAATTAAACATCCAATTCATCTGTCAAGTCAGATTCTGCTCCATAAACAATTACCAAATTAGATGGTTTTAAACAACCAACACGAGTGGATTAAGATGGCTAATTCTTGTGGACAAAAATGAACTTGTCCAGATTGTTAGTTTGAAGTTAACATTGCCTAAGTGTTGCAAAGATTCCAACAATGGAAAAGATTCTTTCAATTTTAATTTGACTAATCGAAATTCCCAAAATCTGTCTTGTAAGTGCAACTAATGTTAGAAACTTTTGCTTTTCTGTCCGCCACCATGTCAAAGCACATGAACAAGTTTCTACATCAACATGATTCTGACAAAACGAACCAAGTTCTCGGCATACAATGTCCTTGTAGGTATTTACAATTGTGTTAGTTTGCTGGAATAGATCTTGAGAATCCACAAGTGAGGCAGATTCATCCAAATAATCCCTTCCATTTGGTAGTAAACCTTTGTAAACTTCCAACAGTAGAAGCAACAACAATTATTCGTCATAATCTACCACCAGAGTGGCAGTAGTTTCATGACCCAAATAAGTAATTACCAAACACATACTTTTGTACTTGGGATTTAACATAAAAGCCAACATGTTATGGCCTTTTTTTTTTGGAAAACCATGCATCAAGGAAATAAAGGGTAGAAGGACCTCTAGCATTTGGTGCTTCATATGAGAAATGAGTTCTTCCAATTCATAATCGAATACATTTATTTCCTCTTCAACAAGGCTATCGAACATCCTCTAGTGTGAAAGTTCATCATGAAATTCTTAGCATTTAGTTATAATAAAATGGAGGGCATCCCCAAGGAGCCAATGCCTTTGGCTTTGGTTTAAAACACACCCTCTCATAATGGGTGAAAGAACTTTCATAATAGATTCGCAAATAGCCCAAGTTCAATGAAAGGGTATGCGGTTCTGTAATGCAATAATTTGTTGACTATAACATAGTGCAATGGCACTTTGAAAAGTCAGTGCATCTTGGAACAATAAAACACAACTTGTAAACCTACAAACAATGACACAATTAAATTAGATATTTTGATATCAGATCTTTACCATTTTTATAACCCATGAAATTAACAAAAACAACACATGAAAAAAAATTCATACCTTGTTTTCATAGGTGTACTAAGTTTTCTAGGCTTCAAGCCATAATCCAAGCAAGTTTTATCCCATGTGAGTCTCCCTTTCCTAGACTTTTTTGGCCAGGTAATGCATTTCTGAATGTCAACTTGGGTAGTTTTTATAGATGCATAGGATAGTCCTTGGGCAACCCTTTCATCTGTAGTGGCATACTAACAAACCTTTGATAAGGCATGCCCAAAACATGACCCATCAAAAGGCTCCATCATAGCCAAACCAACACACAAAACAATAGAGTCCAAAGCGTTTGCACAAGTTTGTAGATTAAAACCTTCATCCTTAACATAAGCAAAGATCTTTTGGGTAAGAAAAAACTTATCTAGAAGTTGTTATAACCTTGAAAAGTTTGACACTAGCTACACCACTAGTGTCAAACTTTTCAAATAGTTCGGTAATGACGTGCTTGGCCTCCCATTTGTTGGATAAAAAGTTAACAACAATAGCAAACACATCATGTGCACCTTTTGACATCCATAAATCAAAGGTGCAAGTGGCTGAAATACAATCTACAAGTGTAGGATGCACATAGGTAAACATGGTTTTCTCCACCAATCCAAAAAGCACATCATCAACAAATGCCTTTTTACTAGGAAAACCACTATTGGGCATAATTTGTATGCCATTCTCTATAACCAAATGGACTCAACAATCTTCATGGGCAAAAAACCTTTGACTAGAAATAACATCACATCCTCCAAGAAACAAACCTAGGTTTCATTATTTTTTTTGAATTGGTTTGTAGAAGAAAAAAAACTAGATATAGCATTTGGAATCACATGTGCCCTCTTCTTGGCTGGCTCACAGGATAATGAAGTAGTAGCAGCCACATCAGAATTTTTTTGACAAAATTTTTTAATCAAGGTGTTGTGCTCAAGCTCTACATGTTTTTTCATGGTTATTATGCCATTTGACTTGTGGTAAGCAATAAGACCTTTCCATAACTTGGTGTGCAATGCCAAAATTTCAAAACCAACAACATTGTTATGGCATACTATGTACCACATTATTTGGTTCTGAGAAAGGTCTATGGGCTAATTATTGTTCACTTTAAAAAAAGCCCACGTTGGTGAATTGTGATTGTAAAACTTCCAAGCTGCATGTTGTTTCTCCAAATTTTTCAAATGTAACTTTGATATGTATGCATCAACACTAAGAGCATTTTCAACATCATCGTCAGCAACATTCCAAAGAACAACATTCCTAGGAGTAGTATTATTAGGAGTTTACAACGCTTCATCTTCTTTTGGCAACATTTCAACATTCATGCTAGTATCATACCTTGCAAAAACTAGAGTGTTTATATTAAAAATGGGATCCTAAGTGTTCAAAAAAGGTTGACTTGAAGAAGCCATGAATACTAGCTAAGGAAAGAAATGTAAGTGCAACTAATTCAAACAAATAAGAATGGGACATAAAGCATCAAATAATCAAACTCGGAGCTTGCATAGCTTGAAGAACTAGTTTGTTGCTTCTAAGTTCCCTATTCCCACACCTACGTTCCTTTGAACCCCTTCTGGATCAACTTGAAGAAACTTGTTATTGATTATCCAACAACCATTGGAGTTGTAGCACTATAAGCTAAAGACCCAATAATCCAAAACCTAGAACCCAAAGTGTAAAATATTGATAACCCAGAAACCAAATGGCCAATGTAAAATTTGTAACTTGAACCAACATGAAGAACAGATTGTGTGCAATGCAAAAATTAGAACCAAGTAATGCAAAAACCTAGAAATTAAATAGAAAAATGCAAAGAACTAACAACCTAGAAACTAAAACCCACAATCAATGCGAAATTGACAATTTTGAAAAAGATCATCAAGCTTTTTCACGATTGCAACAAATGTAACATGAAGCACAAAATATGCACTATGCACGTTGCACACATTGTAACTTTAATAGAGACCCAAAAACCAAGATGAAATGATGAAACATGAAACCAAGACCAACCAACGTAGACTTGAAAGAAGTCAAAGATCACTCTTTCACAACACAAAGGGACTCTCTACATTAATCCCACAAGCTTTATACAATGCAAGGAAGAAGGTTGAAAAGTTTACCTTCTTTTGTGTTGTTGCCTACTAGCTCCATAGCTTTTGCTTTTCATCGCCAAGAAACTCATAAACTCACATTGATGATTGCAAGACCTTGAGCAATCAACAAAATGGTGCCCCAATGTCCACCACGCAATGTTAAGAAGTGCCAAGTTGCAAAAGCGCTTGTTGAAGACAATGAGAGACAAGATTTGACAGACCACAAATGAACAGATGAATGATGAGATGCAAAATGAAACACAAAACTAACCTAACCCTAAACATAAAGTACACAACAACTTTTAAAACCCTAACCCTAAAGTACACCACCTTTGGGCATACGCCTACAAAGGTACTTGGGTATTTGGCAAATACCCTTTCCTTTATTTACCTCATGGGTCAGGTATGGGTATATATAAAGATTATATCCTGATGATGGGTAAGATGGGGGCGGGGTTTTGAAAAGTTCATATCCATCAGTTTTAACTATGTATACCTGGGTTGATACCCGGTGGGGTTTGGAGATTTTTTCTGGTACCCGCCCCACACTGGAAGAATCCCTGGATACCAGGGTTAGTCTAGAATGTTCAAAAGTTGATGATACGAGTACAACAAGGGTGTGGACCGAGTTAGACTATTGCCTCATCCTAGACTCTTGGCCCCCTCCATATTTCAAGAATGCCCCCACCATTACCCTAGAATTTTAAATCTTAAATGCACCTCCTGAGGCTCTTGGCATCTTTTCCACATGGGAATCCCATCTCTTCTTCCAAGCCTCTCCAGGAGGACTGGAGAGGCTTGGAAGAAGAGATACAAGCTGTGCTATATATTCTTATAACAAAATACTTTATATATTTTGTGTTCTTACCTTGTGTGTTGTGTTCGACTTCTTGTTGGATGCCCAATTCCATCTAGCAGGACATTTTTAAGCCTCCTACAAACTAACTATTGTGGGTGTTAGAGCATCCCCATGGGTGCTCAATATGTGACCATGCACAGTAAACTGAGATGAAGAAAAGTCAAAATATGTGGGTTTAGATATGGTCAGTTTGCTGAGACTGGTAAACGGCGTAGCAAAGCTGTGCACCTGCTAGAGAAGAGCGTAATAAATATGATCTGCCTGCTCTGTCCTGTTTTTGATTGGTCAATCATAATGATTTGGTCCATGTAGTTTGCTATTAGTAGTTCCCACGTATTTGAAGTCCTAGTTTCAGTTTTATACAGGTGAGGTTGCAAAAAAGTAAATAACTAAACTTGGATGTCAGAAATAATGTTTGCAGGGTCACATACTAAGCACTGCTGGGAATGCTTGTAACCCCCTCCCCATGATTCTCATGGAGAGTTTGTAGATGGGAGTGCAAAATTTTGCCAAAGTAAATTTGAACTTTTTAGATTGTAAATGACCGGAACGAGGTCAATGGTAGTCATGTGGCCTTTCTATTGAGATGTTGGTGGATGATGACAAGCAATGTATGCAAAACAAAACAAAATTGTCCTGCAGTTGGACCACCATACAGTCCATGAACTGACCGTGGTGTACAATGTCCTTCTCTAGATGATGTGAAGCCTCTCTCTAGATGATGTTCAAGAGTGTTGGTCTTCAGTGAACCCGAGGCTACAATTTAATCATGGTCAAATCACAAATTTTCTTAGGTGGCTTCTAAACATTAGAAATATCTCATCTTTTCACTAGATCAGGCTAGTCCAAATTTAGCATTTCCAAGGTTAAATATAGCCTTCTAGAAGCCTTTGCTCCAGAACGTGAAGCTAACGGTATATGAAATAATCCTTGTGTAATTTCTCCCTTTGGTGCTAAGTCATTTTAGCACCTATTGAAGACTTAACCGGCAACTGCACTGGTACCTTCACCTTCTTGAATGAGACTTCTTTTAGAGCAAGTTCTCTACGGGTGCTTAGATACACATCCATCATGGAGTGTTAATTGTTTTTTCACCCTCACCCATAAACATGAAATTTTCAACAATATAAGTGGTGAGAGAGGTTATAGACATCATCACCTGAACCAATCATTATGATTAGCCAATCAGAAATAAAATTCTAATCTTTAATGAGCATTGTGAAGACCGTTATATTGTGTGCCCATTTACAAGTCCAACCCCATTTTCCCTCCATTTGAGACCTTTAAACTTCTACTTCCACGAATTGTATAAAATTTTGTAATCCATAAAGATGAATATTTTAACAATTTCAAATTGGAGCAATGACAATGTGAAAATTGGAATATGTTGCCTGGTTACATTTTACATAAAAATGTTCAAGTCATCCAACAAGTTCATAATACAAGTTGCTTCATCTTCAACAACCTTGCACGTGCCTAGAGCATCACTTTTAACTATGGCCCACATTTCATAGGAAGAGAAAGGAATCTCTATAACTCAAAAGCCAATGAAAACATAATAACATCTAAGTTATAGCTCCACTCTTGAATAATCTCAAAAACTATCTCCTGAAAGGCTTATGACAATAAAAAGTAATGTCCATGAGACATAGATAGATAAAAAATCAAACATCAAAATATTTGACAATCCCATGTGCCAAACCTTACAAATTTTAATTTCAAGTGTTAACATGATGTCATAACTTAAAATTAATTGATTTCAACACTTGCCCATTGAATCTCACCATCCCATCCCATACAATGTGTCACACATCTTGGGTGAACCAGGACACACATTGGTATGATGACAAAAATGTTGAATTGCCTCTAAACATTGTGCACACACTAAATAAGGTCTTCAAGTCCAAATTTAATGTTTTCCGCATTAAATCTGGCCTCTAATAGGCCTCGCTCAAGAAGGTAAAAGTATTGGTGTAGTTGATGAGTACTATGGTAAAAACCAATGTGGGCAAGTACTTCATTTCGATGGTTAGAACTATGAGTTTTGGTTGGTGAAAATCAAATTGAAATTGGGTTTGATTTTTGGAATCAGTTCTTTAGAACCAAAATAAAAATTAGATTATTTTAAGAATCAGACTTGGAACCAGGTTCTTGATTCTACTTATGTGTGCAACCAAAACTAGGATTTAATAAAAAGAAGAAAAAAGAGTAGAATTGGGGAACTAATCAGATGTTAAACCACAGTTAAACTCTTGGTGCTGATTTGGGTGAAGCCAAAATCAGACCAATATCAAGTTTGAATTTAAGAGCTGGAATTGAAATTGGAACTGAATTATTTTTTTTGGTGAAGAATCAAACCCAGAACCAGATTGCCAGTTCCATTTATGTGTGAACTCACAACCAGAATCATTCTAATTTATTTTTAAGAATTCAAACCGAAGGTTCTTTAAAAAAGTAAAAAAAAAATCACCTAACATTGATAAAAAAACCCCAAATTTTTTTGGGTTTTTTAAAATTTCTAAACTTTATAGATTATGCCATCCAAGCTCTCCAAGTCCAAATTTAATATTTCCTCCAATAGTTATTAGCTTTAAAAGGTCATACTCAAGGAGGTGAAGTTAGGAGTATACATACCCTAGATGGGTTGTTCAACCTCTCACCTCCCCTTTCCCCCATTGTTTCAACATAGAAGTCAAATGGACATGCTTTTTTTTTGTTTTTTTTTTTCGCACATGGTTTGTTTGGACAAAATACTTTTTTCTCTAGTGATGTAAACCTTCCAAACTTCATTGCAAGAGAACATAACAAAAGGAGACTTGAGGAATGGTTTGGGGGGGGGGAAAGGGGGGGAGACCCAATCTTGCAATAATAAGAGTGAGTTGAGTTGAGCCCAGTGCTACATTGTTTTAGTGTTTGTGGAATTGTATGTTGAATTGTAGCTCCAGTGCTGCATCTAATTTGTTGCTATTGTTTAGTGTTTGTCGAATTGTATGTTGAATTGTAGCTCCAGTGCTGCATCTAATTTGTTGCTATTGTTTTAGTGTTTGTGGAATTGTATGTTGAATTGTAGCTCCAGTGCTGCATCTAATTTGTTGCTACTGTTTAGTGTTTGTCCAACTGTAACCAGCAACTGCTGGTGTAAGGAAGAAGAGGACTAAATGTCAGGAGTTGCTACTCCGGGCAAATCATTGCAACTGCTGTTTCTAATCAGCAGCATCATCATCATCATCAACTGCCTCTCTTCCAGTTGCTCACAAGAAGGTATCATGGATACACCTGTGGGTTGAGGCGGAGGAGAGTGGAGGAGAGGGGAAGGGAGAAAAAAAAACTACATAGAGATATGTAATTCTTTGTATGTTATGTTGCTCCAAGTTTTGATACTGCAAATTGGGTTTTCTTATAGTATATAGTTCCTAATTCTAATTCTAATACCAATGGCTTATTATGCACATCACCTCTTGCAATAAACCTTTGAGAGTCTATCTCTTCGGAGAGAGTTTAGGAAAAAAGTTTATTCATGAAGTTTTTTGGAAATTTCAGTAATGGGTTTTCAGTTGTTGTTGTTTGTTGCAGCTGATTTGAGAGGAAGAAGAGAGTGGGAAATTGAGACCAATTTCAGAAAGGTTTTAGAAAAAGTTGTGGGATAGATTGTAAACACATGACCAGATCATGGATCATGTGCATTATGATATATGCAGGTGATGATTTGTTGGAGGTTGTAAGAGCATGGAATGCTGATATACCCACTTCATGGGTGCCTGGAACTGATCCTTGTCAAGCTAATTGGAGTTTGGTGACTTGTGACTTGAATGATCTCTCTATTGTTGCTTTGTAAGCAGCTCTCTCTCTCTCTCTCTCTCTCAACACACACACACACACACACAGAGACACACAGAGGAGAAACCATAGAGAAATTTCAGAAATCTTTCATTGGAGAGTGAGAGGAGAGATTCCAAAATGAATTGTTGGCTGCTGCTGCTGCTGCTGGAATTTTCTTTGAATTTTCTTTTTTTGGGTGTGGAAGGAACTTGTCAAACATTGGATTGCAAGGACCAGTACCAGCAGCCATCAGCAATCTCACATCCTTGCAGAGCTTGGACATTAGCAATATCCCAGACAAGGAAGTGCAACTAAATGCAGTCACTGGTGACTTATCTGCTCTTGCACCCTTGCAACCTAATCTCCAAGAGCTGTAAGCAGCTCAATTTCCTACACTTCTCCACATCACAAAACGAATTTCTTCTTTTAAGCACACAATTATTTGCCACTTTCTGAACACAACAAAAACTGTAATTTTGTTCCTTTTCTTGGACTTCTGAAAACAAAAAATTGTGAACTTTTTTTCTTGGACTTCTGAACATAAAATTTGTAAATTTTTTTTCCCCCTTCTCTTACATGTCCATTCCTTCTTTTCAGATATGCAGGATTCAACTACTTGCAAGTAGACAAGTATCCTGAAGTTATTTACAACCTTGACAACCTTGTGGTTTTGTAAGTGAGCCTCCTATCAATGTGGGTTTTATGAGTCTTGCTAGAGTTGGGGATGGGGGGTGGGGCAGGGGTTTAAGAGTACCTAGTGCAATGCCCTTTTGTCTTGTTACATAAAATTTCCAACAATCATTTAACATTTGACTTGAGAAAAGAGAGCCCACTCAATGAAAATTTTGTCAAATTGATGGATTTTGTCGAATTGATTCTGATTGCAGGAAAACTGACAATTGTTTGATTCCTGGACCATTTCCAGTAGCACTCACCAAACTCACAAAGCTCCAAGTTCTGTAAGTCAAATTTCCATTCTTTTGCTCCCTGGAAATAGCTCCCAAATCGATACCCACACTCTTATTAAGTGACCATGATGGGTGCCTGTTGTTAGTTGTATTAATTGGTTGTATAGGGGTGTGTTGAAATTGGGTGGTTTTTTTTTTTTCGCTCCTTTTCTTTTTGGTGGTGATTGGTCTCTTCGATTGGCAAATCACTTAACAAACACTCACAATATGTACACCCCCAAATAGAAGTAGTGCATGTGTGAGGCAATTTAGTCTAGAAGTTTCTCTTTTCTTTTTTTAGGGTTTGCATTATTTGAGAAAGTTTGCAATAGCTTTGCAGAACATCTTTCACCAATGAACCCCCATCATTGAAGATCAAGTTAGTTTGTATGCTCTCTCCTTGTCTAATGTAAAACTTTGGATGCACAGGGGTGGTGATGATCACCAACTGATTGTGTGATTTCTGTGTTGATAGATGGTTGGGGAATAACTCCTTTACTGGACCCGTACCTTCGGAGCTTGGAAATATGACAAGCTTGAGGGAGCTGTAAGTGAGCTTTTTCAGATCCTCCAATGTATAAATTGCCTTGATCTTGAGTTCATCTCACAGTGTGTTCTGCTCATGTGTTCTTTCTTTCTAAAATTTCAGTTCTTTTGGTAAAGACCCAGGTTTGGTTTCAGAGTTAATTGTCAGCATTATGGTGTGTAACCACCACCACCCAAGAAGAAAGATGTCAGAATCTGTTCTTTCCTTGCATCAGTCTGAATTGCTCTGGAATTAAGCAGGGCAATATGGGGAAGTGATTACAACTCGGCCCTTCCACCCGAGTTGGGCAACCTTGTGAACTTGACTTATTTGTGAGTTTCTCACTTGCCACTACTAGTGTATGCTATCTAGAAGCTTTAAAAGAGTTCGAGCAGCTCTACCCATGAGCTACCACATGAACCATTCATTGCAACTAGCTGATCAATTGTCAATCATATTTCTGTACTACCAGTTTTGGAAAGCACTCAATCATGTGCATATTTACAGGTCCAACTCAATTTCATACTATTTAAAGCTTGAATTTCATCCATATTATAATTTACAGGCAATTATATTATTGCTGCTATTGGAGCTGTTTTTATGGAAGAGATGGGTGGTTATTGCAATGTCAAAAGGCGCCATTTCAAACATATGTCCTAATTTGCACACCAAGGTGCATCGTAGTGTCAAATTTGTGCACAAAAATTGGTGCATGAAGAGCATAGTAGCAGAGATCAAGCATTATGGGTGCATATTTGAAAGGACTCATCCCTTTCACCTGGCCCGTGCTTGTGTTGCAGAGATTGTCAGAAGTGCAGTCTTTGGGGCAGCCTTCCCTCTGAACTCGGAAAGCTAAAAAATTTGCAGAGACTGTGAGGCAAACTTTGACCCCTAAAATTGTTGTGAATTTTGTTCTTTATATTATTACTTAGAAAAATCCACATGATTTTTTTGTATTGCGCCTCTACTTACTCCATGTGATATACGAAGAATTTGTTTTATCAATGAACTTTCAGCATTGTTTTGTGCAGATACTTGAACACAAACACTTTCACAGGGCCAATCCCTCAAGAATGGCAAGACTTGACGAGCCTTTATATTTTGTACGATAACCCATTATTCCCCTTGAAAACATCCTTGAAGGCACCACAACATTTCTTACCACTTGTTAATTCTTCATTTTTGAATGGAGTAGCTGAATTTTTGGCTTTTCCACATCCAACCCAATAGGCTAGACATGGGTTATTTCATGTGGGTTTGACCAAGAAACCCATCTGCAAAATTTTTTTTCTGAAAACAATCTGACTTGATAAAGTTGTGTACTAAAATGGAGTTTAAATGCTGATAAATCTTTTAGGGATATACAGGCAAACTATGTGTTTGGAACTGTTGAACCTTGGGTACTGGGGCTAGCAAATCTTTCTCAACTGTAAGTCTTTCTCTTTCTCTTACTTACTCTAGACATGTTTGAGATATGGGTTTTCTTTTCTTTTTTGTTTCCAGTGGATGTAGTAGGTTTTTAATGTACATAAGCAACTTGAAAATAAAAAATGGGCTGAGAAATTTGTCTGCAAAAAAAAAAAAAAAAAAATTTTTTTTTTTATACCAACACAGGGTTTAAATTTTCAAATAACTTATAACAAAAATA
>Ga0116227_10014379_pt1 | contig 12077 bp, 7 predicted proteins | sample S1TSphgellanicum_FD_89693 | JGI IMG/M metagenome (GOLD analysis project Ga0116227, IMG submission 89693) | Host-associated microbial communities from peat moss isolated from Minnesota, USA - S1T2_Fb - Sphagnum magellanicum MG | ecosystem: Host-associated > Plants > Peat moss > Unclassified... | reverse complement strand
GTGAGAAGAAACTTAACAAAAAAAAATGAAAAAAAACAAAAAAAGAAAAAAGACCAAAAAAGGACCAAAATGAAAAGAAAACAACCTAAAGCGCTAAGAAAGGCCAAGGGGGGGGGGGGGTCATTAAAAGTCAAACCAAAGAAAGGAACAACACCAAGAAAAGCTCTAAGACATTAAAGAGGACCAACACTAAAAAGAGGAGCATACATGGAGAAGATCAAGAACATTACGAGGAAAGGAGTAGCAATAAAAGAAGACCATTGCGAATGCCACTAAAACACCAAGGAGCTTCAATCCACCACAAGAGGAACCATTTGATCATGAACATGAGATTGTGAAACACTCTAGCACCTACAACAACAAAACACCTAAAATTAATATGAATTTACAAAACTTGGGAAAACGTTAGCATGCTCAAAGCATGCATCCACAAGCAAGAGTGCAACTCAAAAAAAACTAGAAAGAAGAGTCAAGCAATATTTTCATCCCACCTGAACAACAATGAAAACAAAAAAGGAAAGGGAACAGGAGGAAAAGGGAAAGGAATGGTAGAAAGGGTTCAAGGTTTTAAAGCAGCACTACATGGGAGAACATTCAAATTTTACTTAGTTTAACATACATTTAGGGTATCAATCACCAAATAAATTGTTGCCCTATTTTGGGTGTTGATTCCAACCATTGAGTAAAGGTGTCCATTTTTTCCAAGGATGATGATCGGTTTGAAAATGAAAATGTTTAGTGATGGCATGGATTGGTGACATGTGTCAAAATTTGTATGTGCATTTACTAGGTTTACATCGCTTGAAAATAGGTCTAGAAACTCATTGGTAAATTGTGGGCAGTAGGTGCACAATGATATCTTCTATAATCCATCTTTGGACCCCAAATGCAACCAATGTTTGGTTCAATCAAATGGTTCACTTGATTTTTTTAGTGTACAATGATTAACCTCTCTACCCTACTTACCCAATTACATAAGTGGTTATCAGTGTAGGGTGGTTATTCGAAATTTCACTTAACCTTTGCCAGGTATAGGGTGGTTCTTAAGGTTGAAAAATTGGTTTTCAAAAAAAATCAAATACATGGGTCCCTTGAATAACCATGTTTATCACAAAATCAATATATTTAGTTATGATATACATATAATTTTCAATTTTGAAAAAATTCAAATAATAATTACCCCAAAATTCACTAATATTTTCATGGAACCCAATAGTTTTTTCAAGTTTTTGAAATACCTTGATTTTGAATTTTTTTCAAATGTTAAAAACTGATGATTATTGTTTTTAAAAATCAAAGAATTGCCTCACATTAATAATAACTATGCATTAATAGATTGGCATTTAACACTATCAAAACTAACAAAGTCATACATATGAAAACATGCACATGAATCAAAATGTGCAAATCATAGGAATCCAAGTTCATAACAAACATGAAGAAATTATAACTTCACATCAATCATGCCTCTTATTTTTATGGTGTGTTCTAGAATTTCATAACATAAAGGATGAAATTTCAAAACCACACCTTGAGAAAAAAAAACCCCAAAACACACAAAATATGTAAAGTTCTATATTCACATTAAAAATGAATTCCAACCACAAACCACATCCTACAGAAAATAAATATTTTGCAATAAAACCTAACAAGTTACATAGATAATAGGGGGAAAAAAAGAGGATTCATAATATAGGTTACCAAGATGGAACCTTAGTGATTCAATTGTTGTTCATCCATGACTATGTCAAAACAAGCTTCCACTAGATGGTGCACTTAGTGGGTGCAACCAAAGGGAACGAACACCCACCAATGTAGCATGAAAGATGGATGATGTTTGGAAAAGGATTCATGGTGTTCTTATCCACAACCTAACCATGATGGTAAATTAATCATGTACCAATCATCCATGTGTATGGACCTACTTAGTAGCCACCAAGTGTATTACCTATATACTTACCTTTACAGTAACCACATACCTTTGGGTGCAAGCATATAGATAAGAGCCAACATGATTACTTTACAATAGGATTGTGAGTTTTTTTTAGTCATTTTTCATTTTTTCACATGAAAGAATTTTTGAATGAAATCTTTTGCAACTTGTTATTAAAAATACATATAGTTGCCCCAATAGATCACATGTTTTATGATAAACATTTTTGAATAAATATGAAAATTTCAAAATGTGTAAATTTTGCCAAATTTTGCATTCATCTTGAAATTTTATCATAATTTTAAATCATACTCAAATATGCTAACTACTTTAGGTTTTCTTCTTATATCATAAACTACAACTTTTTTTTATATGTCATGCGCATTACACCCTATTTACATGCGGTAAAGGACTTTTGAAATTTTAAAAATTTGAAAAATACTTTGAATTTCTAAAAAAATTTAATTCCATATCTTTTTAATTGTGAATGTTTTTTGAACTTGGGTAATAGGTTATTATCATCTAAACTTTTTTATGATCAAAATTATGTTATTACAATAGTCCTTTACCTAGTCCTTTGTAAAATTAACCATAATGTAACATAACACATATTCAAGTTCAATTTTTTTAAAAAAAACCAATCCCCAATTTTTAATTTAATGAATTTTTAATTTGAATTCCCCAACAACTTAGAATGATTAACATAACTTTAAAATGTCAAGAAAGAAATTCACAATTTTCACCACTATCTAACATGGTTTTTGGCTCTTATCACTATTAGAAATTTTGGGTTTTGCAATTATCGTTTGCAACTAAAATTCAGTTGCATGCGACACATGCAACTACAAATTTGTGTAGTTGCATAAAACAAGTTGCACATGACATGCAATTGCATGCGACACTACGCATGCAACATGTATATACAATGTTAGTATACATGTTCATACATACATACCAATCCAATGTAGTCGCACCTTATGTGCAACTTTCCTTGCAACTACATGCAACTAATCAAAATATGACACATGTTTAGAAATTAAACAACTAACTTGTGGACACATGTCATTATTTAATTTTTTTGTGTTTTCAAAATAAAAAATTCATTGGATTAATCTCAATCATTAAAGTTTTTGCCACTAAGATGATGACACATGACACACCATGGAACGTTCATTGACCATTTGACACGTGATCAATATTTTAACACCAATTATATGGTGACACATGGCAATCAAGGCCTATCTATTTAAAATTTTAAAATATTAATTAATGAAATCTAAGTCATCAAATTTATGGCTAATAAGATGTTGACACGTGGTGCCTAAGTAGGTAGATAATAATTAAATTTTATTAAGTAGGTTTATTTAGGTGTGTAAGTAGGTTGAAAAATAACTAAGCTTAGGTTATATAAGTAGGTTTAGAATAATCCGATTTTATTTTTAAATTTGAACATTTCATAAAAGTCAAGTTTTTTTCATTCACTCATCCCAATGGCACTTGGTATTTGGTTTTAACATGACTATTGCTCTTAGTTATATACTGAGCCAAATAGAATTAGAAGCCAAAGGATATGGGTTAAAACATTCCATTACAAACCTCATGAACCAACTTAGTTGCATATTAGATGCAACTATTGTATTAAAGTATAACAACCAAGGGAGGTCTCTATTGCTTTTGGTGTCCAAACAAATCTTTAAACCCTCCTCTTGGCGCATCTAACACACTAAAAATTGTTGAAAACAGATTAGAAATGAGAAAGTTATGGCCCCCCAAAGTAAAGGGGGTCAAAAAACTCAAAAAAGAAACTATTGAGGCCGGTTCTTAAACACCTAGAAAGTTCATTTTATGTTGTTTTTTTGCTATTAGAATTCTAATGTGATTTGTAGGACTTCAGATGGCGCTCCTATAACATTTTAAATCGTTTAAAATGAATAGGAAGTAAGAAAGTTATGAGCTTTGAAAGTAGGAGGGGTCCTAAGAAAAAAATAAAAAACAAAACGTTTTATAACTTGGAAACCTTATTTTTCTTATTTTTCTTCTTGTTAATTTCTCATTACTCTTTTTTTTTTGCACTTCAAAGGTGATTATAGGATATTTAATAATTACGATTACTTAATGAAAATATGATTTTAATATTATTATCTAGTTTAAATTAATAATTAGCTTAGGACATTTGTATACTTGTAGGTTAATTAATGTAGCCTATTTACATTAAAATTTTAACATAAATAATAAAATCTAAATATATAATACCTATTGATTATATATATAATTGATTATCATTATAATTATAATAAAAATTTAATTAATAATTATGATTATTTATATCAAAAAATTTAATATTATCATATTAATTGATTTTGAATTTTTTTAATCAAATGTACATTTTCTGAAAAAATATTCCAAAATAAAATAAAGTCAAACATATTTAAACCATGTTTTATTTTAACTTAATTTAGCATAATTTAATTTAATAATAATTAGTTTAACCTAACTTAATTTAACCATTGTTAATTTTAGCCTAATTTAGTTTAACCATAAATATGTTAGCATAATTTAATTTAACCATATTTATTTTATTTTAACTTAATTTAATTTAGCCACAATAAATATAGTCTAATTTAGTTTAATCATAAATATTATAGCCTAACTTAATTTAGCCATGATTATTTTGTCCTAATTTAATTTAGCCATATTTATTTTAGCCTATTTTAATTTAGCTTAATTTAGTTTAACCATAATCGGTTTAATCTAATAAATTTAGCTATGGTTAATTTTAGCCTAATTTAATTTAGCCATAATTTATTTTAACTTAACTTAATTTAACTATGGTTAGTTTAGCTTAATTTAATTTAATTTATGTTAACCATAATTAGTTTAGTTTAGCTTAATTTAAGCATGGTTAATTTAACTTGATTTAATTTAAATTAATTTAAATTAACCATAATTAATTTAAGCTAATTTAATTTAGCCATGGATAGTTTAACCATAGTTATTTTAACGTAGGTTAATTTAGGCTAGCCTAAGTTAGCATGGGGTTAACCTTAGTACTAGAAGTACATAATATTATTATATATAACCTATGTAGATATATTAAGTATAGTATTTAAATATGTATAAATTTAGGCCATTATTTTTTATGACACGTGTCCATGTTGTACACATTTAGTTGCACACACAACCGTATGGCCCAAAAATTATACAATACCAAATTTGTAGTTGTAAACATGACCGAGATAGTTACAAACGACAACCAGTTACATGCAAGTTGCATAGTGACTGGTTGCAAATGACAATATTTTTAGTAGTGTATTTTTGTACTCACATTCATTACTTACCTTTTAAGACTCTAAATGGCACTCACCAACTTATATAGGTAGTTAGGGGAAGGTGGGTATGTAATTAAAATAATTTAGCAATGATGGGTTCACTTGGTAATTTAGTCATGGGTCACCTACAACTAAGTGAGAAGGGCCTCCAATGGATGGTTCACAAGTGGGGGGCTATAGGGTCACAAAATCCCAAGGGTGAACCTTAAAATCAATATTCATAGAACCCATTTTGAGAAAGAAAACAATATTTACAATGTAAAAAAAGGAAAGTGTAGTGTTACCTTGAACTGCATCTTGACCCTTCATGGAATGTTTTATGTATGTTTGGAGGTGATGGAAATTGTTGTGTTGAAACATGAGACATATGCCATCAAAATTAGGAGGCTCTACAAGATCCCCACATTTCCATTCAAGTTTTTTTATACAAAAAAACACAAATGGAAAAAATCCATCGAAGAAAAAGAAACTAGGTCCACCACGAAATCAAGGAAAGACCCATCCCCAACAAGAAACCAACTCACCAAATAAACATACAAGGCTTTGAGAATTTTGTTACATGCATCTAACCTTTTTACCATCATTTGAATAAATTGCATGTTGTAGACACCATATCTAGATCCCACATATTTCTCAAATTTCTTAAACCTTTGCTATGTAATTATTGTGCTATCAATATAGACACCCCAAAGTGCACCCTTCTAAAGGGTTTAAATTACCAAATACTCACTAAAGTGATGGAATCAACTAGGGTGGGAGGGGAGAAATGAAGAACCTTACTAACAAATTCTTCCAAATTCTCATGATCTTATTCCAAATTTTTGAGCCTCCAATTGCCACATTCCCTTTCTACCAATGCCCATTGAAGGTCTAGATTTATTGTCTCCCTTTTGCTGGAAGCTTGATTCCAACCACCTCACTAGTTTTTACTGCTTCCTTCACCATGGTGTTCAAAACTTCATTAACTAAAAGGAAAAGGTATGGTGCAAGAGGACAACCTTGCTTCACTTTGTGCTAAATCTTAAATGGAGCAAATATGGATCCATTGAAGCATATTGCAAGCTACAACATCTACCACCTTAAACAATAACCTAACCATCCATATGAATTCTTTTGTGACCCCATGTTTCCCATTGCATTAAAAAAAAATCCAATCCACGTTGTCATAAATTAAAATTGCAAATCCACCATAATAACAATAGTGCACATGGTTAAACATCTCACCCAATTTAACAATAGTTCACATGAATAATATAAATCTCACTAAAATTAGTGGCAATGATTCAACCATGTAATGAATTACTTCATGTGTATAAATTAGCTTTACCATAAATGAAAAAACATAATGTTCCATTCTTTTTTATGCTTATCAATCCTCTTTGCAACTCTTATTTCTTCAATTCTTGTCTATCTCCTTCATTGAATTTTTTCTTTCAACAAGTCCTTGCCATGGATACTAAACATTCACAAGTTATGGGTCCATTCATTGAAAAAATTGAAAAGTTTATAAACAATCATAATTGCCAATAAAACACCTTATGCTAAATCAACAAATAAATAACTAGCTAATAAATTATAATAAACAAGTGTAAGCAAAATAAAGTGAACAACTTGATTACCTCAAGTCAAAACTAGAACAAGTATATTTAAAATAATACTAAAACCCAATATAGAATTGTGGACATTGAATGTTTTCATTTCAATGATTAAATATAATATATGTTTACACTAATATGCATTGATTTTCATATTTCAAATTGTAAAAGTAGGTTTTAAATAAATTTTTCAAAATACAAATAGATTTTGACATTTACTTTTCAATGTGAACTTTTGGTTTAGATGTCAATTAGGTTCTTATAAAAAGGAAGTAGATTTTTTTTTTTAAATAACACTTTAAAACATATGTTGATATTCATTTCTTAATTTATAACATATCAAGTTCATTAAATTTTATAACCAAAAAGTAAGTTTGAACACAATTTTTCAGTCAGTTTCAAATGTACTTTTATCTACTTTTAAAATTCATTTGCTTTTAATTTTTTTAAAATTAAATTCTTATGAACTTAGTAAAGAAAATTAATGCTACTTGACACATATTTTCACCTAATTTGATACTACTTTCCACTAGTTATATGAGTGATGTAGGGTGGAAGTGGAGACATTTACTTTTTTAATCTATTTTATCTTGCTTTAACCCAAACAATCAAAATTTTCAAAAATCTACTACCTATTCTACTAATTATTCTACCAACTACCTAGTAATAACTACATGTTGTGGAGGTACAAGATGCAAACTCTTATGGATGCAAAGGAGTTATGGGGACTAATCAACATGACAAAGTTCAAACTAGAAGAGGAGGATGTCATTGCCACTATCACATATACCAAGAAGGATAACAAAACTCGGAACTTGTTAATTCAAAACTTGTTTGACAATCAGCTTGTGATTATGTGGAAGGAAACCATGGCCCATGAAATTTGGCAGGCATTTGAGAAATGGTATGTTGATAAAAGCATCACCAATAAGATTTTTCTAACTAATTTTTTTTTCATGTCATAAATGAACCACAACAACACCATGGAGCAACATGTCGACAAGTTCGAAGTAACCAAGGAGTTCAATGCCATTGGAACAATGATCCCTGACAAAGTCAATGTGATGGTTTTCCTCATGAATCTTCAAAAAGGTACTAACACTTTATCATTATGCTTGAGTCTTTCAAATCAAAAGATCGCATTTGGGACAATGTGAGGATGAGCACTTGTGTCCTAACCTTAGTTTTCGGCTCACAACCAAAGCAAGGGCTTGCGAAGGTGCAAGCTGAAAGTGAAACCCAAAAATCACATGCTCCTGGGAGTGTAAGAGAGTGTGGGGGAAAAAACCCACACACCCCCAAGTAGGCTCCCACTTTGAAAGTTGGAGTTTCAATGCACTCCTAAATTTTCAAAAAATAATTTCAGAGGTCAAAATTCATTAGATTGAAACATTCCATATACCATTGAAAAGCTCTTGAAACTTAAATGTCTAGAATGGGTTTGCATGACCCATTTGGGTACTTAAAACACAAGCTATGGCTAAAAGAAAAGTCAGGAATCAGATTGCCATTCGACCACTAAAATTTGGCTCCCAAGCACTAAAAGTCAGGAATTGTTATGATTTATTTGCGTGTAGGTGGTGTGACACATATTGTTAGAAAGATCTCAAAGGCTACAAATTTGCTTTAGACCTCATCTCAATCGGAGGTTTGCACAAAAAGTTATGGGCCTTCAAAGTTGCAGGAATCCCAATTTTGAGAATTTCGAAACTCCCAAATTAGGTGCAGGCCCCATGGCCAGGCACATAGAATACTATAAGGGGGAAGGTGGTGGCTTCCCCCAAGTCCAGGCCGTGCTGAATCTTGTGAGTCCGTGTATGGTCGTGGCTCATCCGTGCACCAAGAGTCTTACAACTACGCACTAACCAACTTGTGGTTTGGTTTGTGTAGGCCTGTGTGAATAATTGACCCGTTTGTCATTCTTCTTAATCCCTATCTCAGAGCTCCAGCACGCCCCTCTTACCCCCAAAGTGCTGCGAATTAGGGAACTCATCCCAACTCCTTCTTCTTCCAATGTTTTCACCTTCAGACTCGCATTTGAGTCTTATGAGGAGTTTGGAGGTGTGTCAACTTAACTTTTCAATGAAGTGTTCATGTGCAAAAAAAAGGTGATTCATCCCAAACTCCATGCATTTGTTTTAAATTATAAAACTTGGTTCAAAGAGTATGAAAAGATTTTGCCCATTAAAAATTACATGGGTGATAATTCAATTTAAAAAGTAATTGGAAAAATATGTACATAGACATTTCCATGATAATTGAGAAGAATGTATTTCTTAAAGTGCTTACTAACATATCACATGTGCCCGACATTGTTAAAAATTTGTTTTTTGTTAGTAAAATCATTTCACATGGCCATATATTTGAATTCAAAAATAAAATATGCATAATGAGAAATATGCACAAAGAGGTAGTTGGACAAGGCATGTGGGAAAACCAATTTTACAAGCTATAATGCAACACCAAGTTGAACACAAAAAAATGTGTTCAATTTAGAGGTTTTGGAACAAAGCCGAACATAAAACAATGCACTCAAGTTGCTAATTTTAGAGAGGAGAAAACTAAGTTGAACACAAAGGAGAACATAGAAAATCACGTTTAAATTATAAAGGAATGCATTCAAGTTGTAGAGGAATGTGTTCGAATTGGTGGTCTTGGAGAAGACAATCTTCATTTGTGGCATGAACAATTGGGCCATCTCAATGAAGAGGATCTGAAGCTACGAATGCAATGGAATCTAATAGAAGGCATGTCACTAAAAATAACAAAGAAAAGTTGTCATTCTATGAAGGATATGTGATTGGCAAACAACACTAGGAACCTTTGATTGATTGTCAACAATGAAGATCTTCACTAACAATCAAGCAAGCATTTCACTCATCAAAGATTTGGTTCATCACAACAAAACAAAACACATTGACATCTGCCACCACTATGTCAAAAAGAAGGTGATTGGTGAAAAAGTAGCATATGAATATTGTGCCATGTCGGATGTGAGCACATACTTGCTTACAAAGGCGTTACATGGACCAAAACACATTCAATGTGTACAACTATTGGTACTACAAGAAATTTGACCATGGAAGAAAGTTGGCATATGGTTAACTTTAGCAATAAGGTTGTTAATTCTATCGTATTTGCCACATACCAAATGAAGGGACCTACATAGCTCCTTTAGACCTAGAGCTAGCTTCAACCCTTCCAATGCTGACCTTTCTTTCTCCACCATCAATTTGCCACAAAACGAAATTTTATCCTATCTTTTTTTTACCATATTATGATATCCCCAAAGTGAACCAACATCCACCAATGCACCATGAAGGATGAATGGTAAGTGGTCAAAAAACAAATTTTTTTGGGTTTTAGTTTTCTAATTAATTCCATGGTGTTATATTTTTTTTTTACCTACCTATTAACAATTCACAAGTAGGTTGTTAATAGTTAGGTAGTAAAAACCACCCTTACGTACATATGTATAAACCATCTACTTACTTAATAGTTACTTATTTTCCTACCTACCTACATATGAATCCTATTTCTTGCATAATTGGTTACCAAGGCGACACCAAATAACAATTGGATTTTGAGTAATAATAAGAATCCAGTGGGTGTTGGTTCACCATGGCCTACCATAACTAGTGATAAGCTTGGCACATTTTGGATCCACTAACAAGGCAATGCCACCTTTTCTAGCTTTCTTGTTTTGGACTAATGCACACACATGTAAATAACGTGTTACACTCATAGTTTCAATAGTGTGTCATGCCCCTTGTTTTTGTTTAGTGGCTAAGTTCTTTTTCAAAGTGGCTAAAAATATGTGTTTTTTTGGGTTTTTCTAGTTGCCAAATTTTTTATTTGGTTTTTTTCTTACAAAATGCCAAATTTCTTTATTGAGTTTTAACATATAGCCAAAAATGTGAAGGATGCTAAAAGAAGAATACAAATCGAATACAAATTCGTATGGCTACTTATAACACGATGGTGTGTTGTTGATGGATTTATTATAACCTTGTTTATATTTTGACTATCCTACAACCTTCATGTGTGACTTTTATGCATGGTGTAATGTGTTTTTGGATTTTTTATGCATGTTTATTTAACAATGTGTTTTTCAAGGGTTTTTTTGCTAATTTTTTGCCATTTTTGTTGAAGGCCTATGATATGTAGTTGATATAGTATGATACTCTTGAACATTATATTAAAGTGAATTTTATTAAAACATTTGCAATTTTTTTGTGATTTTTGTAGATTATAATTGGAAGCATGATTTATGTTTTGTATTGGCATTAGTGTAGGTGTTTGTGGAAAACATTAGTGTAGAGGATGTATAGGTGAAATTATGATTGACTCTTTTAATTTGGGGATTCCACTCACATCAAAGGTGTTTATAGTAGTGTCACTTCTTCACATAAAAAAAAAATCAATTGATTTTTAAAAATTGTGGCCATTTATCAAGATGAATATGTTTTCATAAATCTTCTAAATTTAATTGTGGAATTTTTTATTTTTTTTTAATGTCATTGTTTCTACTGATTTAATAAATATTTTTAGATAACTAAAAGATCTTAAGATTTACCTCATGGATACAATTATTACAATTTATGTCACAACCTTAACATCGAGTTCACGACTAAATGTGGAGTGCAAAGGCCCATGAGGCTAAAAAAGTGTGTTCAAATGTAAAACACTCTCACAAATGAAGGAAAAAACAAAAGATGGAGCCCAATGACTCCCAAATGCACTCCCACTTTGGAAGTTACACTTGTGAGGAAGTCCTAAATGTTCAGGGCCTTAGTTGGAAAGGCAAAAAAATATCAAATTAGGCACCTAAGATACCATTAGAAAGTTCTTGAAGTTTAGATGGCTAAAATGCCCTAGCATTATTCATTTAAACTTAATAAGCATGAGTTATGATCAAAAGAGAGTTCAAGAATCAAATTTCCAAATTGATGCACTCCCAACTCCTTGAAGGACTCAAATGTGAGTCCAAGTAGAATACAGCGAAAGAGGGAGGAGTCGAGGCACGCTCCCTAACTCACAACACTTTGAGGGGTAGAGGGGTGTGTTGGAGCTCTGGGATGGGACTAGGAAGAGTTGACAAGCTTCACTCACTCACACGGGCCTGCACACAACCCACACAAAGTGATTAATGCATAGTTGGAACACCTTTGGTGCGAAGACGAGCCACGGGCAACACGGACACACTAAACTCATCACGGC
>Ga0116227_10014378_pt1 | contig 12078 bp, 5 predicted proteins | sample S1TSphgellanicum_FD_89693 | JGI IMG/M metagenome (GOLD analysis project Ga0116227, IMG submission 89693) | Host-associated microbial communities from peat moss isolated from Minnesota, USA - S1T2_Fb - Sphagnum magellanicum MG | ecosystem: Host-associated > Plants > Peat moss > Unclassified... | reverse complement strand
GCGCCCGGATAACTGACCAGCACTTGAATCGACGGCGTGTCGGTGCTGGGAAACTGCTGCTTGATCAGCACCGAGGCCGCGACCGACCCGGCCAGCAGCACCAGCGCCAGAAAAACCGTCACCAAGGTCGGGCGGGCGACGAAGAGGCGCGTCAACCACATATTAGCGGAACTCCGTGGCCAGCGCCGGGCGAGTGGGCGTGCGTCCCGCGTTTTCGTCGGGCGCGGTGTCCTTGGGCGGTCCGGGCGCGATCCAGACGAACATGATCGGCACGACCACGAGCGTCAAGAGCAGCGAACTCAGGAGCCCGCCGATCACGACGGTGCCGAGCGAACGCTTCGCGGCCGAACCCGGATCCAGGGCCAGCGCCAGCGGCAACATGCCCGAGATCATGGAAGCCGTGGTCATCACGATCGGCCGGAACCGCTCGCGAGCCGCCGCCTTCATGGCGAGGAACTTTTCCATGCCCGCGGCCACCTTCAGTTCGGCGAAATCGACCAGCAAGATTCCGTTCTTACTGACCAGACCCACGAGCATGACGACCCCGATCAGTGAAAAGAGATTGAGCGTCTCGCGCGTGATCGCCAGCGCCCCGAGCGCTCCGATGGCCGCGACCGGCACCGCGAACATGATCACGAGCGGCGCGCGGTACGCGTTGTAGAGCGCGATCATCAATAAGTACACGAGCGAGAACGAGAGGATCAGCGAGAGTCCGAGGCCGTTGACCGTCTGCGCCAGATTCTGCTGGTTGCCGCCCGCGCCCGTGCCGACGATCACGGTATGCGGAAGGTTCAACGCCTTGACCCGCGCCGCGAACGCTTTCTGGACGGTCGAGATCGCGTACCCCGGCGCAACGTTGGCGCCGATGTGAATGACGGTCTGGCGGTTGTCACGCGTGATCAGCACTTGCGACGGCGTGCTGACGAGTTTGGCGATGTCCGAGAGGTGGATCAGGTTTCCGCCGCTCGTGCGGATCGCGATGTTGCGCAGGTTCGCCTCGCTGCCGGCGTAGCTCTGCGGATAGAGGACTTGGACGTACTTCGTGCCGTTGACCGTATCGAACTGGGTGGCAAGCGTTCCCCCGAACGCCGCGCGCACCGCCTGCGCCGCGAGCCCGATGTTCACGTTGAGGACGCGCGCCCGGTCGCGGTCGAAGACGATGTCGAATTGCGGCGAGAGCGTGGACGCCGAGCTGTTCACGTTGATCGCGCCCGGCGTGTCGGAGAGAACCGAAAAGATCTGCGCGGCATACGCGTCCGGTTCGCCGCGCGTCGTGGCGACGGTCACGTCGATCGGTTGCGAGTTTCCGCCGCGCGTGCCGGTCGCGGGCACGGCCACGATCTTCGCGTCGGGGACCAGGCGGTGCGCCATGGCGGTCATGCGCCGCGCGACTTGGTCGGTCGACTGTTTGCGGTTGGGGTTGAGAATCACGCGCAACTGACCGGTCGAGCCCACGTTGAGGCTGCCGCCGAAACCGGCCTGCGACGTTCCGGTCGTCGAAATCGTCTGCTGGACGTCGTCGATCGACATGAAGGCGTCGGTTACCTTACGGACCGCATCGTCGGTCGTGGCGAGCGGCGTGCCGGTGGGAAACTGGATCGTCGCGAAGATCTGTCCACGGTCGACCGCCGGAATGAATTCGAAGCCGATGAGCCCCAGCGGAATCAGCGCGACGGCGCCCACCGTCAGGAGCGCGGCTAAGACGACGATCGGAATCGAGAAGCGCATCGCCGCCGGCAGAATCCGTTCGCTGTAGAAATCGCGTAAGCGCGAAAAGCCCTCGGCGAAGGCGAGGATCGGCCGCGGCGGCTTCCAATTCGAAAGCAAGGACCAGTTGCCGGCCAGGGCCGGCGTCACCGTGAACGAGATGCATAGCGACGTCAAGGTCGCGATCGTCACGACCACCCCGAACTCGGCGAGGAACCGGCCCGTCTGTCCCGGCAAGAACGCGATCGGCAAGAACACGACGACGTCGACCAAGGTGATGACGACGGCGGCCGCGCCGATTTCCGCGCGGCCCAAGATCGCGGCGGTCCGGGGCGCTTCGCCATCTTCGTAGTGCCGCTCGACGTTCTCGAGCACGACGATCGAATCGTCGACCAGGATCCCGATGATCAACGTCATCGCCAAGAGCGAAACCGTGTCGATCGTGAAGCCGGCGAGCTTCATCACGAAGAACGTGACCATCAGCGAGGTGGGAATCGCGATCATCACGACGATCGCGTTGCGCCAGGACTTGAGAAAGATCAGCATCGCGATGCCGGTGAAGACGATGCCTTCGATCAGCGTTTGCAGCACGCCGTAGAGTTGCGCCTTCGTGTCGTCGGCTTGGACGTTGAGCACTTTGAAGGCGATGTCCGGATATTTGGCTTCGATGCCCGGCAGCGCCGCGAGCACGTTCTCCGAGGCCTGCACTTCGCTTGCGCCGGTGGCCTTCTGAACGTTGATCGAGATCGCGGGCGCGCCGTTGACGTACCCGATCACCCGTTTGGGTTCGTACCAGTCGGTCACGCTCGCGACGTCGCCGATCCGCGGCAAGAACGCTGAGGTCGAGAACGGTTCGGTCGTCTCCGACGCGGCGCCCGTCGACGCGGCGCCCGATCCCGCGGACACCGACGAACTCACGGTCGCCGAACCCGGGCTGCCGCCCGTCTCCGCAGCCGTCGTGCCGTTCACCAGCGAATTAGCCGGCGTCGCGGCGGTGATCGGGGCGAGCGTCGGGGCCGCCACCGGGGTAGCCGTGCTCGTGGCCGGCGCGGCGGTCGCGACGGCCGCGGTTGCGCTAAAGGGCGCGATCGTGGCTAGCGGCGTCGCTTCGGCGGCAACCACGGTCGTGGTGGTCGCCGCGGTCGCGCCCGCGGACGCCGCGCTCGGCGTGGCAGCGCTCGCCGAAGCCGCCGAAGCCGCGGTCGACGACGACGGGGTCGCCTGCGCGCTCGCGGAACTCGCGCTCGACGACGTCGAGCCGGCCGAACTCGAGCCCGTCGACCCTGAGCCCGTCGACGAGCCGGAAACGCCCGCCGTCGAAGTCGCGCCCGAGGCGGCCGAAACGGTGGTTACCGCGGTACTCGACGTGCTGCCCAGACCGGAGGCCAGAGCGAGTGCCTGATTCGTCGAGCCCGACGTGTTCCCGTACTTGACGGTCAGCGCCCCGGACGGCGAGGTGGCGCCTTGCAGGACGGCCGTGTTGCTGCTGAGCAGCGTGTCGGCGATCGATGCGGGCGTCTGCACGTCGCCACGGACGTCGAGCGAGGTCTCGCGGTTCTCCGAGTACGCGATGCCGCCGGGCGAGCGCGAGTTGTTGGCCTGAATCGCGCTGACCACGTCGGTCGGCACGAACCCGCGGCTGGAGAGCTTCGCGGGATCGAGCAAGACTTCGAGCGCGGGCGTGACCGAACCGTTGGCGCTGGCGCTCGAGACGCCGTCGACTTGCTCGAGATCGGGCAACACGTTGTTGGTGATGATGGCCGAAAGCGCCGCGACGCTGAGCGAGCGCGACGTGACCGATAGCGTGACGATCGTCGACTGGGCCGGATCGAACGAGCGGGTCGCGGGCGCCGGCAGATCCTGCGGCAGCGCGGCCTTGACCGATTGCAGCCGGTCCTGCACTTCGGTCAAGTCCGTCGTCTGATTGGAGTCCAACGTGAACGTAGCCGAGATCGAAGCCTGATTCTGTTGAATCGACGTCGTGATGTGGTCGAGGTCGGGCGCGCCCGCGATCGCGTCCTCGATCGGCCGCACGACCGAGTCGCGCAACTCGGAGGGCGACGCGCCGGGATACGAAACGCTCGTGTTGATCGTCGGAAAATCGATGTTCGGGAACTGTTGCTGAACCAGCGTCGCGAGCGCGAACGAACCCGCCAGCATGATCAGCGTGATCAGCACGAACACGAGCGGGGGCCGGTTGACGAAGAGCTGGGTGATCCGGCGCATCAGTTCTGCGCGATCGATTGTCCGTCGGCGAGGCCGAGTTGTCCGTTGGCGATCACGGCTTGGCCGGCTTTGAGCCCGCTCACGATCGAGGTCGTGCCGTCGCTGCCGAGTTCGCGCACCTTGACGGTCTTGGCGACCACGTCGACCAGCTGATCGTCGGCGATCATGACCGTCGTGTGCGTGTCGTCGAGAAACGCCGTCGTCGGAATGCCGATGCCGCTTACCGGCGGAAGATCGATCGTCGCCGAAACCGGCAGCCCGGCTTGCAGCTTGCGGTCCGGATTCTCGAGGATCACCTGAACGGTGAAATTGGTCGAGCCCGGCGTCACTTGGCCGAGCACCGCGACGACCTTGCCGTTGAAGCCCTGCGACCCGGCGCCCGCCACCGAGAGCGCCACGCCGGCCCCGACGGGAATCGCGAACGTGTCTTCACTCGACGCGTTGAGATCCGCGTACACGCGGTCGATCTCTTGGATCGTGAAGATCGTGCGCGAGCCCGGATACTCGCCGGCATTGAGATTTCGATTGGTGACGACCCCGTCGACGGGCGAGCGGATCGTGGCCTTATCGATCATCGTTTGGTACTGCTGGATTTGCCCGCGAGCTTGCTCGATCGCAGCGCGTGCCGCCGCGGCGTCGGCGATCGCCGAAGCGACGGTCGCGGCTTGCAACCCGCTCTGCGGCGTTCCGTTCACCTGCTGGTTCGTGATCGCCGTTTGCAGGTTCGCTTCGGCCGTGCGAATCGAGGCCTGATCGTTGACGACCGTCGTTAGCTGTTGATCGACGGTCTGTTGGGCCACGTAGCCGTTGGCGACCAGCTGCCGGTCGCGAACCAAGTTTTCCTGGTCGTTGACGAGGGTTTGCTTCGCCTGCGCGAGCGCGGCGCGGGCGGATTTGACCTGGTCGTTGCCGGTGCCGATGTTCAAGGTCGCCGTGTAGCGGCTCTGAGCCACCTTCGCGTCGTCGGACTCGGCCGTCTTGATATCGGTATCGAGCACGCCTTGCGCTTGCGCCATCTCGGCCCGTAAGTCGGCCGTGTCCAAGACCGCGAGCACCTCGCCGGCGTGCACCTGATCGCCTTGCAAGACGTTGACCTGGTCGGTGGGTTCGCTCAGGGAACTGGTGATGGCGACGTTTTCGAACGGCGCGATCACGCCCGAAATCGTCGACGTGCCGTGCACGGTCGTCGCTTTGGCAGCGCTCGTCGGAACGGGATTCGGCGAAGCGCCGGCGCGCACGCGCGCGGCTTTCTGCGAGCAGCCGGTGGCCACGAGCGCCGCCAGGAGCACGAGCGGAACGATCCGCATCGGGACGTCGCGCGCGATCAGGACTGCGGGCTCGCGCCCGGCTGGCGCTCCTTCCGCATTTCGTCCAGTTTCGCGTGCCACTTCGTCAGCTGATCGGGGGTGAGCACGCTGTCGATCTTCGCGATCGCCGCTTTGTAGTTCGCGCGTCGCGTCGCGGGATCGGCGCCCGCGCTCTCCTTGCGCGCCGCACTCATGATCGCGCGGATTTGGGTCTTCTGATCGTCGCTCAGACCCAAGCTCGCGAGCGCCTGCGCCATCCGGTGGCGGCCGTTCGCGGCCGAGCCCCCCGGAGCTCCGGCGCCGGCGCCGCCACCGGCCGCATCTTGAGACGAGGCCGCCGCGCTGGCGCCACCGCTCGAACCCGAGCATCCGCCGAGCGCGAACGCGAACGCGACGCCGAGGGCGGCGAGCGAAAGTTGACTCCGAACGAGTGTATGCAAACGATCCTTCACATGTGGCTCCTGACTTCCAACTATCCTGGACGACCCTTAGACGCGCCGGAGAACGGACTGAGCGTTCTCCCAGCAGGCGATGCATCGGTCGAGCGCGGGCGGGCTGATACGGCGCGTTTGAGCTTCGGTTCGCCGCCCGGCCGAGCGCATCTTGTTGCGCACCGACTGCTAAACGCGCGGCGACGGGCGAGTATCCTGGGAACTCGCGCGACTTTTCTAAGCTTTGCGTTCGCTTCGTTCCTGGACCGGCCGGGTTTGCCGGGAGAGATTGAACGCGCTGTTGACCAGACCCACGTGCGCGAACGCCTGCGGCACGTTGCCCAGTTGGCGTTTCGCGTGCGGGTCGTATTCCTCGGAGAGCAGACCCACGTCGTTGCACAGCGCCGTCAAGCGTTCGAATAGGGCACGCGCTTCGGGTTCCCGCCCGGCCAACACGTAGTTGTCGACCAGCCAGAAACTGCACGCGAGAAAAGCGCCCTCGCCCGCCGGCAGCCCGTCGGCCGACCCCGGGGTGCCCTGCGTGTAGCGGAAGACGAGCCCCTCCGACATCAAGTTTCCTTCGACCGCCGCGACCGTGCCCCGCACGCGCGGATCGTCCGGCGCCAAGAAGCCGACGATCGGCAGCAGCAGCGTGGCGGCGTCGAGTTCTTCAGAACCGTAGTATTGCGTGAACGTGTTGCGGACCGGGTCGAACGCGCGCGCGCAGACGTCGGCATGAATCGCATCGCGGGTGGCGCGCCAGCGTTCGACCGGCCCCTCGCGACCGAACTGCTCGACCACCTTGACGGCCCGGTCGAGAGCAACCCAGGCCATGACCTTCGAGTGCGTGAAGTGCCGCGGCTCGCCGCGAATCTCCCAGAGACCGCGGTCGGGCTCCCGCCACCGGTCCTCGACGGCACCGACGATACCTTTGCAGAGCGACCACTCGTCGTCGTCGGGTTTGATGCCGTACCGATGCGCGGTGAACAGCAGATCGACCACTTCGCCGTAGACGTCGAGCTGAAATTGACCGTGGGCGTCGTTCCCCAGCCGCACGGGCACCGAGCATTCGTAACCGGCGAGCCACGGCAGTTCGGTCTCCGGCAAGCGACGCGCGCCGCGGATGCTGTACACGATTTGCAATTCGCCCGGTTCGCCGGCCACCGCGCGCAGCAGCCACGACCGCCAGTCACGCGCCGAGTCTATGTAACCCGCGGCCAGCAGCGCGTAGAGGGTGAACGTCGCGTCGCGCAACCAGCAGTACCGGTAATCCCAGTTGCGAATGCCGCCGAGCGATTCGGGCAGCGATGTCGTCACCGCGGCCACGATGCCGCCGGTCGGCGCGTAGGTCAAGGCCTTGAGCGTGAGGAGCGAGCGCACGACTAGCGCGCGATACGGCCCGGAATAGCTGCAGGCGCCGCTCCACCCGCGCCACCAGCGCTCGGTTTCCTCGACCGCGGCGGGCGCCGACCAGGACTCCGGATAGGTCTCGTGCGACGCGAAATAGGTCAGCTCGAAACGCGCGCTCGCGCCCTCGGCCAAGCTGAACTCGGCGACCGTGACGTCACCCTCCGCTCGCAATTCCACGTCGCTTGCCAGCAGCAACGCATCGGGTCCGGCGACCGCCAACAATCCCGCGTCGACGCGCCGCACCCACGGAACGATGGACCCGTAGTCGAACCGGACCGCATACTCCATGCGCACGTCGGACCGCCCGCGCAAGCCGCGGACCGCGCGCACGAGGCGCGAGTGATCCCGCCCGAGCAACATGCAATCGGTCAAGACGAACGAACCATCGGCGCCATGGAACGTCGTTTCGAGAACGAGCGTCTCGTCACGATACGCGCGCTCCACCCGCTGCGCCGCGGCCGCCGGGCCGATGCGCCAACGGCCGTTGCCGGCATCGCCCACCAGCGCCGCGAAGCATGCGGTGCTATCGAAGCGCGGCAGGCACAGCCAATCGATCGATCCGTCGAGTCCGACGAGCGCGGCGGTTTGCGTGTCGCCGATCAGCGCGTAATCTTCAATTCGTTGGCTCACTGAGCGGCGCTACCCCAAAAGCGCGCCTTGCAACCTTACCGCTCTAGCTTGGCCGCCGGCCGGGAAAGCCGTTCGATCGGGCGCGGTGGGAGTGCTTGCGCAAGATCCGGGCATGGCGCGCGAGCGGCTGCGGCCCGGTCGTCCCCGCGGGCTGCGAAAACAACGGGGCCGTCGAGATCGTCACGTCGGATTGGCCGTTCGGCCCGGTGAGCACGGGTGCCGGATTTCCGAGTTCGTCGATCGGCGACGCGGCGTACGCGGGATAGTCGAAACCGATCACTTGAACGGTGAATTGATCGCCGTCGGACTGGCCGCTGAAACCCGTCCCGTTCGCCAGTGAATACGCCGTGTTTTGGGCCGGCGTGCAGAGCGACGGGTTCGTCGCCGACGGTTTGGCCACCGGCCCGAGCGCGTCGGCCAGCGTGTACGTTCCCGAGGCGGTCACGCGCAGCGTGTAATACGTCGGGAGCGGCGTGTCCGCGTCGGGACCGGCCGAACCGTTGCAGCTCAGCGCGTTGTCCACGGTCGGGCCCAGATCGGTGATTTGAACGAAGGCTTCGGTCACGCCGGCCGGAACGACGATCGGAATCGACTTCAAGCCGCCGTTGCCGTCGGTGGTGACGGTCGCCGGCGGAATGATGGCGGGCAGCAACGCCGTCGAGTGCAAGCTCGCCGTGGTCGACACGTTGAGATTCGCCGATAGCGTCGGAATGACGACGTCGAGCGTGTAGGTGCCCGTGCGCGGAACGACGCCCTGGAACACGTCGAGACCCTCTTCGATGCCAAGCTCCGCCGACGGCTCGCCGAGCCCGTCGCGCGTGCCGCGTCCGGTACCGTTGAAATCGAAGGCCGGCGGGCCGCCGAACGGCACGAAGGCGTTGGGGTCGCCCGCCGAAGAAAGCGGGTCGTAGAGCGGCAGCATGTTCGGCGCATAGGAGACCGGCTGCCCCGCGGGCAGCTCGCCCGGACCGCCGACCACGGTCGTGTTGAACGGCTCGATGCCCGCGCTGTAGACGCCGTTGGACACGCCGAAGCTCGAAGGCGTAACCGGATAGGTGCCCGCCGGAGGCTGCGCCGTCGCCGTGATCGCACTGTTCGCGACCTCCGATGCCGTCGTTCCCGAAAGTAGGGTCGAACCATAGTCGTCGGGTACGCCGTCCAGCGCGGGCAGCTTGAACGGCCCGGTCAGCGAGGGCGTGTTGACGAGGGTTTCGCTCGCGCCCACCGTTTGCTGGCCCGACACCTGACGGAACGTCGCGACCACGTTGAAGCCGGCGGCCTTGGCGCTGTTGTCGTCGCCGAAGATGTTCGCGGTGCCGACGGCCAACTGCAGTTTCCCTTGCACCGGATTGACCGAGGTAACACCCTGCGGCGTGGAACCCGAAGAACTGCAGCCCGCCAGCGCCAGCGCCACGATCGCCCCGCGGCTAAAGAAAGTTGAGCGCGCGGCGAAACCCTTGATACCGATGGTGGATGTCCTCACTTACAGACTGTATTGATAATAAACGTCGATGTGGAACGGCACGTTGAGCGGAACGAGGTAGGCTGCGTTGGTGAACGCATCGTACGAACTCGGGATGTTCGCATAACCGCGCGACGCGCCGAAATCCGTCTGCAACACCTGCGGCACTTGATTGGTCTGGAACCCCGCCACGCCGGTCGCGACCGGTTGATAGTACGGATTGAGCACGGGGATCGAACCGTACGACGGCCCGCCGGCCACGTTGAAGAGCTGGATGCCAACGGTGCTGCGCTTGAATTCGTATTCGAACGTCAAGTCGGCGTGGATGTTCGGCTTCGAGAAGACGCCGCCGGGCGACGAGGTTTCGGGCGTGCCGCGGGTCGCCGCGAGGACCGGGTCCAGAGCCGTGCCCGGCAACGCGGGGTCCGCGTAGTGGGTAGCCGCGGGCACGCCTTGGCTTCCGTTGAAGCCCGGCACTGAAGTCAAGCCGGCACCACCCGGAAAGTTGATCTGCGGGATGTTGGCGTTGAACCCGCCGATCGGCACGTTCGACGCGGTCAAGGTGCCCTGCGTGTAGGGATAGCCGCGGTCGTACTCGATCGACGGCGTCACCCGAAAGCCGCCGCGGGTCTTGTAGCTGGCGCCGAGGCGAGCCTGAATCGGCGGAACGTAGCCGGCATGGTAGACGTCGCCCAGCAACAGCGAGCTCGAGGTGATCGCGGGCACGTTGTTCTCGCCGCTGGTCAGCGGCGGCACGGAGTCGAACACGTTTTGATAGGTCGCGCTGAAGAAACCCGAGATGCCCGCCGGCACGTCCGGCGTCGTCAGCCCGAACTCGATCCCGCTGGTCCGGTTCACGGCTAGGTTGTTGGTCTGAAACACGCCGCCGAGAAATTGTCCCGTCGTCGGGCTGATGTCTTCGCTCAAGAACGAGTAAGACGGTACGCCGATCGCGTCTTTGTAGAAGGGCGTTAGCCGGGTGCCCCAGCCGTTCTTGAACTCGTGCTGATAGGTGAGATCGTAGTTGGAATAGATCGTCGGCAAGATGCTGCCGACGTCGGGCGCGTCGTTGTTCGCGTCGCCGAACCAGAAGAGCTGCTGCGCGTAGTTCGTGCACGGAAACGTCGGCGCGTTGGTGACGCCCGAACCGCAGATCGAGCCGGGTTTGGCCGGAATCTTGAGTAACTCCGAATAGTTGTACAACCCCGAAGGCGTCCCGCCCGTCGACGCGTTGGCGAACTGGGCCGAGCGCCCGTAGCCGAAGCGCAGCGCGTCCGTGCGATCGATTTGGAGCGCGACCGAAGCGCGCGGCTCATCGACGATCGGGCGCAGGACGTCGGGGCCGATCGTCGCGGGATCGACGTCGGTCGGATTGGTGTACGTGAGGGGCGCCGGCGTGAACGGGTTGATGCCGTACTTGTAGATTTCGGCGTCGCGCCGGTAGCCGAAGTCGAAGTGCAGGTTGTCGATTGGCGTCCACTGGAATCGCAGCGCCTCGGCCGACGTGATGAACGTCGAGTTGTGATAGTCGACGCCCCAGATCGGCAGGCGCGGCACGTTGCCTTTGAGCGCCTGCCAGACGTATCCGCCGTTCGGCAGGCCGGGACCGGGCGGCAGAAAATCCTGATAGTCCACGGAGTTGCAGCTTCTGTAGGTCTCGCCCAGGTTGTACTGGCACTGCCCGACGAGACTGCCGTAGGTGTAGGCGCCGCCGCTTTCGGAGCCCAGCAGCGCGTAGGGTTCGTAGTCGTTCCAGAGCGGTTTCTGGGTTTCGTATTCGCCGTGCAACGTCACCGAAAAGCGCGGGCCAAACGAGCGCGTCACGTCCAGCTGGCCGCCGACGCGCTGGCCGCCGGTAATGTCCCAGGTTGGCGCGCCCTGGCCCGGGCTGCCGATTAAGTCGCTCGTGTACGACTGCTGCCACGTGTTGTAGTAGCGGAGCGCCGCGAACGTATTCGCGTCGATGTTGGAATCGTATTCGAACTTCAGCAAGTTGTTGCGATCGTATTCGCCGAGCTCCGGCGACGTCGGATAAATCTGCTGGATCGAGGAATAGCCGGGCACGAGCGGCACGAGGTTGGCGAAATTTCGCTCCGCGGCGCCGGGGGCGATGCCCGTAGCCTCCCGCACGTAGTCGGGGACCTGGGCGTTGATGCCGAGGTCGTAGTTGTCGACGAGCGACGGGTCGTAGGGATAGTACGTCAGCGGGTTGGACGTTCCCAAGAAGAGCCCGCCGCGGTCAGCGTAGCTGCGGACGTCTTCGTTATCGAAGAGGATCTGTAGCGACTGCCGTTTGTCACGGCCGAACTTGAAGATGAAGTTGTTGCGGATCGCGTCAGCCGTGCTGTACGAGGTTCCGTAAAAGGGCGTGTTGCCCAGGGTCGCGGCGCTCGTGTTGAACTGTCCGTACCCGACGTCGCCGTTGATCGTCGAGTACGGCACGTCGCGCAGCCCCGTGTAGGCGAGGTAGTCGGAGATGTTTCCGCTGCGCGAGGCCGCGCCGTATTCGAACTGGAGCTGATGCGAGAAGTTCGGGCCGCCGAGATCGAGGCCGAACGTGCCGAAGCCGGGATACGTGCCGCGCTTGGTGATCGTGTTGACGACGCCACCGCCGACGTTCCCCTGCGTGGCGTCGCCCGGACCCTCAACCACCTGCACGGAGCCGACGCCGTTGTTGAAGCTATCGGAGTCATTGAGACCTCCGAACGGATCGGTGAACGGCACGCCGTCGAGCTGGTAGCCGACTTCCGTCTCCAACCCGCCGCGGATCGTGATGTCTCCCGAGGTGGAAACCGAAACGCCGGGAGCGGCCAGCAGCGTAGATTTCTGATCGGTCGAGAGCGCCTTGCCCGTCGATTCTTCGATGCGCGCCGAGTTGATCGTGACCGAGTCCGTCGTCTGCGTC
>Ga0116227_10014377_pt1 | contig 12079 bp, 8 predicted proteins | sample S1TSphgellanicum_FD_89693 | JGI IMG/M metagenome (GOLD analysis project Ga0116227, IMG submission 89693) | Host-associated microbial communities from peat moss isolated from Minnesota, USA - S1T2_Fb - Sphagnum magellanicum MG | ecosystem: Host-associated > Plants > Peat moss > Unclassified... | reverse complement strand
TTTGGATGTGGGTGTGGGGTTTTGTGTGTTTTCGTTTTGTGTTGGGGTTGTGGTTTTGGTGGTGTTTTGTGTGGGGGGGGGGGGGGGGGGGGGGGATGGAGAGAGAGCATAATTGAAAAGAATTCATTGTGAAGAAAAACACAACAAGGTTTCAAAGTTTCAACCTTATTGAGTTTTATATTTACTGCTTTGAATTCATCATTTGTGCCCAAGGGTCCTCTTCTTTTGTTTGATCTCCTTGACTTTGTTGGCCTTGCTTACCAAGCCAAGGATAATGTGTTTAAATTCACTATAGAGTTTATTGTAGTACCTTTTTTAGGTTCGACATCTTGCTATCAAATAATTATTTTATTTTGAAAATTTTATTTTTATATTTAAATTTAAAAATATCCACATGTTATTCATCATCAATGTTTTGAATAAATGTTCTGTTTTAAAGCTCATGTTTTGATCTCAGATCCTCCCCTGAAGGAAATATGGCACTAACCATTGGCATATCATCAACAAAAAAACAAGATTAATTTTTAAATTTTATTACCTACAAAAAAACAAATAAATAAATAAATAAATAAAATCTTGTAGTAGAACATGGCAGTTCTCTGCAAGGCTGCATTGTTGGACCCATAAAAGGTGCCAGATAGAACTCGTTAGGGGGTGTTTGGTGACAAAGGAAAATTTTTTTGACTCAAGAATCCTATGAAATTTTGGCTTCAACAAACAATAATTTTAAAAATTTTCAACAAGAAGGGAACTTAATTTTCTAAAATTTTGACATTTCAAAATATATAATTTCTGCCGAACTTGAAAAGTTACTACGGTAGTAGCTTAAGGGATGTTGACCCCTAGGTAATAGCTCTATTTTTATATGAGGATTTTTGAAAGATTTTTGGCCTGTGTTGAAACTTGAGATTAGTTATAGGGTTATAATATCTCAAAGGATTTAATTGCTTTTAGAGTATTTTTTAAAGATTATATTTTTGCATGGTGAAATATTTGAGTTTCCATAATTGTTCTTTTGCCTTAAGATACTTTTAAAATGTAAAGTGTGACACACCCCTTGTTTGCTATCGATCAAACCAGCTCCCATAATCCCAAGTGACCAGAGTAACTGAACCCTAAACCCTAAAACCCATCAGCACACACCTGCAAGGATGGATGGTGTGTGACAGGAAACACTTTTTCATTAAATTTCTGTCCCATCGCTCAACACACCAAATCTGCACGCATCTACCGACCTAGTAGTCACCAAGTGCCTTGTACCTACTTATGTACCTATATGTGTGGTCTTATGACTGAAGCCATGGTAACTGAAGCCATTAAGTCCTTGGTGCATACTTTGTAGCCATGAGTCCTTTTTGCATAAGGTCTTTATGTGATTTTTGTTGATTGTTTGCTTTTGTTTTTTCTTTGGGTTGTGTCTACTTGTCTTCTCATTTGCCTTGTACTTTTGATGGATGGGTTCCCATCCTTGGTTTGGTTTTTATTTACAGGGTGGTTTTTCTTCTTTACTCTTATTAGTGATATAGAGTATGATAGTACTCTGGACTTCTGTTGATTGCATCAATCATCTCTAACCTGAGATTCATCATTTTGAGATCGGAAGGGAAAGGAGCTCAGGTTTTGGGCATTTTGCTGCCAAAAACCACTTAAGTACAAGATCTGAGATGAAAATGGATGCCTCTATATATATATCCAGGATTTTCTGACATATAGGTAGTTTCTTCTTTGAATTTAGGCCTTACTTGAACTGGGGGGGTCCTGCTGCAGCTGGAACCCTCTTTCTTAATAATTAAAAATTGCAACTCTTGTTTCATTAAGTGGTGGTGGCTTTCAGAGTTCTGGGTTGAGCTTTTCGTAACTTAAACTGGTTATTTGCAATTAACTGGTGATCGAATCTTCTGCAGACCCATGGGAAGTGATAATCTATCTGACCACTCTGAAAAACTCCAAAACTAAAAAAAGTGCCATTTCACTTCGAATTTGCTTCAATGTTGCAATCATACGTGCATACTTAGGCTAGCTTTGAATCTGCTGTAAATTATTCTCATCTCCCATGCATTAGAGGTGAAATCCAGCTCCAGAGATCACCGGTTACTTATCTGAAAACTCTCCGTGCTTGACCAGAGTTTTCCAAATAACCAGTGATTATAGTGTGGAGCTTTTCTTACTTTGAAACCTGTCCCATTGTAATACCATCATAGTACATTGACAGATTTGGGACAAATTATATTATTTTTAGAAATGTTGGAAATTTTCACCCCAAAATAAAATATCTGAAAGAAAGAGAAAAAAATTATTTTATGAAGAAAACTGAAGAATCTTTTTAAATATTATATTTTTCAAAATGGAGTCTTCAAAATGAATCAATTATTCAGCAGACATGTGCTGAAGCTGCCAAGGTACCACAGTAACTGGTAATTACTTATTTTCATAATTGGTGGTTCTCTTCTATGGATTCTTCAGCACTGAAACCCACTAATATTCAATCATCACAAGCATAATATTGCTATAACAAGGATATGGGATTTTCCTACAGCATATGGTAAACAGCACATATTTACACTAAAACACCAAATACATCAATATTACAAAAATGTGTTACATCAAATACATTTCACATAAAAAAATGGATGAAATCTCCAAGTTTTTTTACCTCCCAGATGTGTGTCATGAACCCATGACTCTTTCAAATCTTTAACATCCACAAAATTCTGTTTACCACTTCCAAGTGTCAAGGCCAACTTATACTGTCATAGGAAGAGCCACATTCTGTTAATGTACACACACACACACAAAGTGAGTTTACTGCCTGGTATCAGCACTATATAAATCTCCACTGAGGACAGAGCTTGTTCAGTCTGCATAAGGTTTTGTCACTCCAATCCTCTCTCTGAGTCATTCACTAATTGAGAGAGTAGTAAGGAGTAGGGTTTAGGGTTTAGAGGAGGGTTTAACTCTACAGAGAGATACTGAGGGCTAACTATTGACTTCCAAATCTGCAAATGTTTGTGAATTAGGTGACTGGCAATTGTGCTCAAATAGGTTGAAGCCCACAGGATTTAGTAAGTCTTGGGTCAGAAGAGAACCAAGATCTAGATTCTACAATGGACCAAGCTTCAAGCTTTTAGGGACCACTTTCAACTATTAGCTTTCGAGTAGGCATTACAACTAATTGAAACCCTTCCTGCTAGTTTTCTTGGTCTGAAGACCAGCAAACAAGTTGGGAATGCAACATAGATCAGGACCCTCAACCCTTAACTTAAAAGACAAATTGTTCAACACTTGTGCAGATTTGGGGTGTGCTGAGAAGGAAGAAAAGGAGCATGCTCTAATTCTCAAGTTATCTGAATAACTTTGAATTAAGTAACCATAATTATGATGTAAGTAACCTTTTGACCTTCGTTTCATTAGCAACCTACTAGTTAGCATAAGGTACCAATGCTGGCTTTCATTGCTCCAATCATTCCATAACCCTTTGTTTCTTTGGAATAAAATGTCATAGCTGCTCTCTTCGTTGATGAAAAGATGGTATCTCAATTTGCATTACAGTTGGTTATCCCTGGTAACTGGCAGTCTCCTGCTGGTAACCTGTTTCTTAACAAACCACACTATGCTTTGTTGTGCAATACTCTAAAATCCCAAGTACATAACTGGGTGGTGTGGAGGAGAAGACTGGATTTCACCAGTCAGCTACCTGAAATGGATGAATGGAAATGAGCAAGTGTATGGATTTTAAAGCCTGAAAACACTCAAATCAATCAGATTGATCTTCCATAATCCTGAACAAAAGAAAAATTTAGGACAGAATTCCTCTGGACATGGCTATCATACATATGGGTTGTTAAGGTTGGCTTGTCTTCTTCTCAATAGAGGCTGCTGCTGAAGTAATTAATACCTTCTGCATTAACCCTGTGATTTTTTCACTTAGGTGTGTGGCTCGTATGGGACAATGGCTTTGGCAATCTTTGCAATTGTTCACAATATCTTAACAAGAACTTTGGCTTTGGCAATCTTTGTCATTTTCACACACAAAACGAAAAGGACTTCGGCATTTGGCAACCTTTAGTAGTTGTAGTTGTTACGCAGAAAATGATCAGAACTTAAATTCTTCTTGGTGCTATGTAATGCTCTTCCAGTGTCCAATGCTGAGCGGAAGTCAGTGTGTTGCTTTCAAGGCAAAACAGGTACCATTCATTCACAGTTTGTCAAAAGCTTGCTCAACAATAGTGCTGACTAAATGTCCCAATTTTAGTGATGCTCATTGCTCTTACATACAGTCTTGCAATCTTTTTGCACAAACTCTGGGAGGGGAGAACGATTTGATTTTGCTTTGCTTTTTTTGGGCTCTCAATGGAAGTCAGAAATTCTCTCTTGAGAAGAAAAAGAACACTGGAGAAAATTTTCCATCTGAAAATCTTCCACTTCAACACACTGCAGGAACTAGAAGAGCAGGTACAGCAGTTCTTTACTGTACTTTGTTATAGGAAGCAGGAGCAATTGGGGGAAACCCATGTAGGTAATTATAATGTATACTTTTATGCATTCAGCTCCAATTCCCAACATGATTTCAACACTCGCAACATAAATATTCCAGGTGCTTCTTGATATTACAACTCTGATGAGAATTGGGTGCCAGTGGCAAGAAGCAGCCTCAGTTGTGCACTTAGGCCTGGTCACCTTGGATTCATATCTCTTCATAACCAGATGTACTGCGTACTCTCTGTTTAGTTTCTCTGCCATCCCCACCCATGAACCTGAAAAGATGGACTGTACAAAGTGAGGGACTATTTAACTCTCACCTCCAGGACCAATCATTGTAGTTGGCTGATGAGAAACAATCATTTACTGCTGAGAAAGTGCCATTTCCTGCTATGCGCGCTCTTGGAGGGCCCTGGTAACATGTACACTCCCCAAGCAGTTTCAGAGTGTTTTTCTGCAAATCTACATCCAAAAAGTATACAGGAGCATATTACTGCTGCAGTTGGGCATGCCCTAACAACATATTAGCAAACAGGAAATAGAGGAGACCCAATCCTCAAGAGCAGGAGAGAGCAAACAGAAAAAAGCAAAATTGAGGAGCAATTTGAACATTTGATAGTCACATGCATGTTACAAGACCTGCAACAGCAACATGTACAGTATTAATCTGCTACCATTGCATCCCCACTTCCTCCATCAGCTCCCAGCAGTAGGTGGAGGCCAATGTCATTCATCAACTAACACACTGAGTTTTTTGTCACAAGACTGGTGGTACCAGGAAGGCTCAGCCATGAGGATAACTAGTAGCTGAAAAATCCTAAAAGAGAAAGAGAAGACCAAAAAAGCAAGATGAAAGAGAACCAAAAACAAGTGAAAAACAAAGAGAAAGAAAAAACCCAAACAAGACAAGGAAGAAAATGAGAGGAACAAATTGGCCTCCCCATTTTGGGTTAAGAAGCCCTTGAAATAATCATTGTCATGTTAAACATGGATGTGCATGAAACCATTTCAATGCCTTTTGTGAGCATCTTAGTGAACTCAATGAAGTATAAGATTGATTCATTGTTCAACTTTTGACACAACTGGTTAATAACTTTCCCTACAGGAATGAGCCAACATTTCTTCCTGTACACTTGACTACACCAGAATCCTGCACCCCTTGTGGTATACAATGTCTGGGATAAGTGATGTTACAGCTCAACATACATTGAACAAATAGGAGAGGGCGAGCTGTGAAAGCACAGCTTCAATGTACCTGGTGGAGTGATGAAGTTTAGGCTCCAGCCTGAAGTTTGAGCAAGTTTAACAATTGCTTCCAGACAACCTCATAGTTCTTGACCCTTCCTATGCTGTACAGCTGCTGTATGGGGTCAAGTGATGAGGAAGACTTTATAACAGAGTCAGTGGTAATAGCAGACTCAGCATCAACGATGCCGTGGCTGACGAGAAGTGGTTTTTGATCTTTGCCGCAGTTTTTGTTCTCTTTGCTTGCTAGTCTTAGAGCCTTCCGAGAACTCAAGGTACTCCTCAGGTGGTGTGGGAGGCAGTCCTCTACGCCCTGATGCACCTGGACAAGCAATCCCCACATGCATCATTGAAGTGCTTGAGCAAAGTCTACCCTGAAAGTCTCATTGAAGTGTCAGGACTGTAGCAACTCTGTATCTTTGGCAGTTGATGAAAATACAGAGAGTGCAATATTTTCAAATTGCAAAGCTGACATTTCAATTGTGATCAAATTATGGAAAAATGTATCAAAGACCTTCCTGAAAAATTGCAACACAAAATGTGCGAGAGACTTGTTGAACTTAGTTGATGGAACTTGTCACAACTCTCCCTCTATCTCTTCTTCACCCTCACACTAATGTATTCATCCTATTCACAAGTCACATTCTCTCACACCACATTCTCTTCTACAGTCTTATCTGTAATCTTCTAACATGATGTTGTTCTTTGAAATTCCACTCTGTTCACAAGTGTCCACTACACTATGATTAGTGACAGTTACCATAGGAAGAAGACCACTTGGCAGCAGAGGAAGCATCATGGAACCAATCAGGCCCTTGAGGCTCTCCAAAATCACAGAGAGGTGCAGCAGAAAAATCAGGAGCTGGCTTGACCTCATCCATCTGGACCACCAACCAAATGTGATCAGCATAATGACACCATGTAATAGCAGGGTAGCTGCAGTAGGTGATATTTGTATCTACAGAAAACAATTTGTGTTTTGCACCCATTCAGCTTTGCAATTTGACTTGAATGTGCCAATGACCCTTTGTGAGGAGTTCTTATGCAATTGGTGACCCTCATCTGGACAAATGGATGAAGAGATGAGTACACCATGGGCTGTGGGGATATACTAGTAGACTAAAAGCAAATGTACGCACCATTCTCAGACCACATGAGTGATCACTTACAGAATCTGACCTTAGCAGGACAGAACAGAGAAATACAGCTATGCTGTAGCCTTATGAGCCAGAAGATCTAATGCATTTTCATCTTATAGGCAAGTGCTCCTAAGATGAGACTGTATCCTTGTTGACAGGTTTCAAGATCAATCATTGTTTGCTTCTTGTACCCTCTTGCAAGGATCAGTCCTTTGAAAAAGGCAGAAGGATCATAGCAGTGAGGTGCACATGCATGAGATATAGCTAGTGCAAACAGCTTCTAAACTCTTGATGGAAATATGAAAAACATTGTGTGCTACAGAGGAGATCACATACCCATCCAGGACCGTTAATGGAGGGGCCATCCCACCCAATATGTGCCACATGCTTCACATCTGTTGGGTAACCTATGTCCAGGTCGTTGTCTCTCCAGACTGAACACAGGGAAACATGAAAGAGAATAAATTATGCCAAAGGAATGAAAACATACAGAATGCACAAGAACTGACACAATGTGTAAACTACCCCTTGAGAATCAATGATCAGAGTTGCATGCACAGACATACCAAATAGGCGAGAGACTGCTTTCACTGCCTTGCCAACTCTCCAAAATTTGCGAGATTTCTTAGGCTGTCCACTGGTAGATGTCTGGGCATGGCTCTGAATGTGAGGTGCATCCGTTGCTGGTTGACCTGTTCGATCTGCAGAGAAACAACAGTTTAGCTTTTTAGAAGGCACAAATAGGGTCTTCTAAATTGTGCTGTGCTTCAACTTTTCTTGTCATGATTCTATCACATGTACTACATCCTTCATGTGCAGGGTTCTTGAATGACTATGTCATCTGTTCTTAAATCTAAAAGGTGAGGTAACTGACTACACTTTAGAAAAGGTTGGACAGACAGAGTTCAATGAAGATTCTCAAACTATCTCAAGCCATCCTGAGCTGTCAAGAAAAATATGTCAAAGCTCTGAGTGCTTGAGATGAAGCAACAAAATTTTAAAAAAACTTGCATCTAATCACTCTAGAAATAGCCATATAATTTGCTTACTTGTAGCTTCAGATCTCTTGCCATACCTTATGGCACCAAGCAACTTGTGCAGAAAAAATGTTCCTGATAGGGTTACATCACCTTTATTAGCGAGCTGCCTTGAAGAAGAGCGCTTGGGAACTGTCCGGTACAAGACCACAGCTGAAGATGAGTTTTTGCTGGAGGATTCTGTTACAGACTGCTCAGCATTGTGGCAAGGTGGATTACTCCCAATACTATATGGTCGGACAGCTTTCTCAACTCGATCTTTCATCTCTAGTGCAGATGTCTTGTCAGAAAAACCAAATCCTCGATAGCTGCCATTCTGCATATAGACCAACCCCAACAGATTCTAGGTACACCTTTGTAAGGAAACTTTCAGGGCAAATCACACACTTCCAAATCAGGAACTGACAGCCTTCCAATGGTAGGTAAGAAGGTTTAAAGTTGGATGCAGTCATCAGTATGGATTTGGCCAAAACTGCTACTATGTGCCAAGTCTCACTCAAACAGCTGCAGCAGTGGTTCTTTCTAATAATCGTCCAGCGAGCATTAACTTTCTTGCTTGTTTCCATCTATGCAATTAAAAAAGACTGATAGAGCAGGGAGTTTATACACATACATCTTGGCGAATAACAAAGAATTGCTGGACAGGGACACTGAGAGCCTCTGGCTTCCTTAGTGTGTGCTCAAATAGCATTTGACCATCCTGTGACAAATAGCTCCACCCATAATTAGTTTCTGGCTTGTCAAAACAAATGGTTAAGCACCACCCTAAGGAGATATGAGGCTACAGTTTCTCCATCGTAGATGTCAAACAGGGAAGACAATTTCATATTATCCAAATGGCCTGTGGAGCAATCAGCAAGCCAAGGCTCCCCTGGGATATTAACTAGGTTTGCTAACAGTAACATAAATGGAGCACAACAAGGTTTTTCTTTGCATGCAACTTAGAAAACAAAAACATGCCAGCAGCAGGAAACAACAGCAATAACCCAATATGTAAAAAACAATGAACATTTAAACAGACCAGCAAATCATGCAGCTGAAAGTTGATCATTCCATCTCCTAGTGGACGCATGTGAAGCTCGCCCACAGTCCCACTATTGTGCCACCCCATGCTCCCTCCTGCTGCCTCATAGATCGTCACTGCACACCTTGCCTACAGGGAAATGTCCAAACAGTACATGTCAATTCTTGCATGTCTTGTCCCAAAGTAATAGTTTGAACCATTCAAAGAAAAATATGCTTCCCCACCTTCAATTCCTATGTCATCTCTTTTGGTCCCAGGAACTGTTTGGACTTTAAACTGTACAAAATACACCTTGTATTGCTCCTCTTCCTGTTGTAATATGAATAATATATTTGAGAACTCAGATGTGACTTCCAAAGGTTTTGTGGTTCTGTGCTGCTTTCATATCAACCTCCCTTCACTAGTTCAGTCCTTGCAAGATGTGGAGCCAGCAGCAAAGCTGGCACCAGGAAAACCTGCATTTATATTCCTTGGCCCTTTTTGTTCATACTGTGGCTAGTAGGCTAAAAACAGGCAGAGCCTCTTGACTGATTTCTCTCGTCACAAGCAGAGCCAAGTGGTACCTCAAAGGAGCACCATGGAGCATCTTTTCCATCTATCCAAGATTGACCATTGGGATCATTGAAACTCTAGTCATAATCTCTCTCTCTCTCTCTCTACGCCTACTGAAATTGATGAGCTAAAGAATTATCACTAGTGCCATCCTTGATGCAGAAAGTCTACATTGGGAGTGAGATATACATACCACATAGTTTGAAGGCCATTCCAGATAATCCATTCTCCAAGAGTCATATGCTGAGGTGACCGCCCAAAAAAGGAAACCACAGCAGAATCACATTTAGTAAATTTCTGATTGAAAATTCATACCCACATGAAACAAAATACAAACAACTGTTCCATTTACTATGCTTCTTACATTTGCAAGGATTCCTGCAACTCAAGCACAAGCATTGAACTGGTTAACAGATTTAAAATCACACATTGGTCCAAACTCATTATGCAGAATGGAAGTTGCATAAAGGAAACATAGTTGTTACAGGAGCTTTTAGAAAAACCCAAGACTCAAAACTGCACTAACTGAACTCAATCATGAGGATAGAATTAGGTAAGGAACTGTGAAGTGCACTAGTAAAGTAACTAGCCAAGCATTAAAATTGAGAAAATGCATGTGGGAAGCTCTTGAGAGAAAAAAAAAACTGGAGAGGTCAGTCAAGAAAGGATGATACCTATTTTGTCAAACCCTCACGAGGAGTTTGGAAGTCATACATGAGCCTGACAGCAGCATGTGTGCTTGAACATCACAACACTGGTTTCCAGTCTCATCACAAAGGCTCCTGTGCAAATTTGAAGAGAGTTCCTCATTTCACCCCTTCCAAGACATGCGGTCATTAACTGGGACACATACCTATGGAATCATCATGCTGCAGGCAGGCATGTCAATGCTTAACAGTTTCTCTTGTGCATCATCATCATCATCATCATCATCATCATGGCTCTCTTTATCTGAAGCTCCTCCTCTCTGAGAATGCCGTGTGAATTCGTAGTTCCTCTCAAGTGTCACATGATCTAACACTCAATTCAATGGATATAAAAAGTTTCTGATGGTGCAGGGAGAATGGAGAGCCCTCGTCAGACAACCACCGACAAGACTCCCTGTGTTTCTTCTGGCTTTGTTTCTCCTCGATTACTTCTCGTGTCTCTCACAGGTCAGAAGCCTAGCTCTGCAACACCTTGATCAAAATGCAATTGCCGCGATTCAGTCTCCACATTCCACCCAACGAACTTCTAGGCTATCTATCCCTCTTCTCTATTTCCTCCGCATGAGGTTGAACTTGGCAGAAGGAAATTTTCTTTTGTTTTTTGGTTGCAAAGTCAGCGAGCTTCCTTGCAGAAGACGGAAAGAAAAACAAGCGCCAGAAGATCACTTTGCCGATTTTCAAGAATTAGTTTCCTTGTTGTACAACCGGCGCAACTCTGTCTCTGTCTCTCTCTGTTTCTGTTTCTGTTTCTGTTTCTGTCTCTCTAGCCACAGAAGGTTGAAATCGTCCAAGAAGTGCTGTAACTTAGGAAAAACAAAACAGGAAAAATGCAAAATACGGACCTGCAAATTTCCTTCATAATATTACGATTGGATACATGGCTGTAAACTTCAGCGACTGTTGTTATCTCCGAAAGGATCTCTATCTCTTCTTCTGTCTATCTAGCTATCTACCTGTTTTCTATTTTTCTTAAGCTTCATCTTCTTCTTCTTGTCTTCCAAAAGAAAGATGCAAATTACAACTCAGAACAAGAAAGAAAAAACCAAAACGCAAAATCAATTTGAAAAATTCTGCTATCACGTTACCAATATTTTCCCGAGAGAGCAAAGAGCCACAAAGCACGACAAGAAAGCCAAGACGCAGCAGAAAATTGTGCTCTTCTTCCTCTTCTTCTTCTTCTTCGTCGTCGTCGTCCCTGTCCCTCCTCCTGCGATGCTTCTTCGTCTTCAGTGTCCTCTTCGTGGTTTGAGTCTTTGGGGGAGGACTCGGCACTGCGGCAGAGAAGATGGTTTAATTAGTGCTAATTATGATTAATTGGGAGGAACTTAGTACTAACTCGAGAGATTAGGAATCATCCTCATGATTAGGTGAAATAGCTCCAGCTTCATTCTCAGGACCGTTCGATCTTGTCATGTGGCACCTGTCGCCATCGATCTTCTCGTTCAACGGTTGTTCTTTTTTTTCTTTTCATGTTTTTTTCTCTTTTTTCCCTGTTCCAAAATTCGGCATATTATAATTTATTACGTAGGTGAATTTTAGAAAAAAAAAAAAAAAAAGCATATCATAATTATTTAATTAATTAATTAATTTCTGCTACCTATTATATAATAGGTAGGCATGCCCCAAAGTCTTGGGATTATTTTCTTCCAGTTTTTATTTTATTTTATTTTATTTTTGACTTTTCGTTATGTTTGTCCCCGCCCCTCAGAAGTCTCCAAATGACCTTTTTTTCCACCTCTCGCTGGCGTTTTTTTCTCTTTTTCTCTTCCAAACCAGACAACTCCCCCCCCCCCCCCCCCCCCCCCCCCAAAAAACTACGGAAAAACGGGACTACTCAATGAAACAAGGTGGTTACTTAACCCCTTTTTTTTTTTTTTTTTTTTTTTTTTTTTTTTT
>Ga0116227_10014376_pt1 | contig 12080 bp, 13 predicted proteins | sample S1TSphgellanicum_FD_89693 | JGI IMG/M metagenome (GOLD analysis project Ga0116227, IMG submission 89693) | Host-associated microbial communities from peat moss isolated from Minnesota, USA - S1T2_Fb - Sphagnum magellanicum MG | ecosystem: Host-associated > Plants > Peat moss > Unclassified... | reverse complement strand
CCCCCGCCCCCCAACCGATGCCATATGCGCGCCAGCGGGGCCCGGGAGCCCGGGCCCGGGGGCAGTCGGGGGGCCGTGCCGCCCCGACTTCCAAATTCAGCTTTCGAAGCGCTTTAGCGCTTCGAAAACTGAAAGCGCTTGCGAGCGCGTTTCCGCCCGTATTTTTTGGATTCTTTTTCGCGCGGGTCGCGCGTCAACAAGCCGTTCTTGCGGAGCGCTTCGCGGAACGATTCGTCCATCTCGACGAGCGCGCGCGCGATGCCGTGACGGACGGCTCCGGCTTGACCGGCGACGCCGCCGCCTTCGGTTTTCACGTGCACGTCGAAACGCGAGACGGTCTGCGTGACTTCGAGCGGCTGGCGGACGATCTGCAAGAGGGTCGCGCGGGGGAAATAATCGTCGACCGGCTTCTTGTTGATCGTGATCACGCCCTGACCGAGCACGAGCTTGACGCGGGCGACGGCTCGCTTGCGGCGACCCGTACCGCCGAACGATTCGATGCTGGTTTCCAAACTAGAAGAGCTCCTTGGGCTGCTGCGGCGCGTGCGGGTGCTCGGTGCCCGCGTAGACTTTGAGGCGGCGCAGCTGCACGTCGCGCATCTTGTTCGTCGGCAGCATGCCGCGAACCGCGCGCTCGATCAGACGCTCCGGATATTTCCGCTTCACTTCGATCGCGGTCTCCGTGCGCAAACCGCCCGGAAAGCCGCTGTGGCGGTAATAGACCTTTTGATGCCACTTGTCGCCGCCGAGCTCCACCTTGTCGGCGTTGAGCACGATGACGTGGTCGCCGTCGTCGATGTGGGGCGTCCAAGTGGGCTTGTGCTTGCCGGAAAGCGCTTTCGCGATGCGAACGGCAACGACGCCGAGACGCTGGCCGGCCGCGTCGACCACGTACCAGTCGTGCTGGGTCTCTGCCGTTTTCTGTTGATAGGTGCGCATCACGAACGGGCCTTACGATGGGAAACGAGCGAAAAAGAGCCCCGAGGGGCCGGAACAACCCTCGAATCTTACGCGAACGGAGGGTTGCTGTCAACGCGGTCGCGTGCGCTTCACAGCCCCGATTGCGCGAGCGACGTCAACGCCGGCACGTCGAGCACCAAGAGCCCGCGCAGCCGGCCGCCCCGGACGTACCCCCGCCGGGCGAACTCCGCAACCGTCGAGGAGCAGGTTTCGCGCGTCGTCCCGGCCAGCCGCGCCAGTTCCTCCTGCGAAAACGGCACGTCGAGCTTGACGCCGCCGCCCGGGACGGGCCTCCCGAAGTCCGCTGCGAGTTCGAGGAGGGTCGATGCGACGCGGCCCTCCACGCCGGCCCGGCTGAGCTCCTCGAGCCGCTTTTGCAGCCGGGCGATCCGTTTGCCGATGGACACCGCCAATTTGAGGTTGAGGTCGGGCTGCGCGGCCGCACAGGCGCTCCAGCCGTCGGGTGAGAGGTGCAGCACGTGGCCGTCGCAGAGCGCTTCGGCGCCCGATTCGGCAGCCCGGACGCCGAACGCGGCGCTCGGCGCGAGCACGTCGCCGCGGGCTGCGAGCCCGAGCGTCACGTCGCGAACGAACGCGGCGTTGCGGAAAATCCGGAAGAACCCGCCGATCACGATCACGACGGTCGGGCCGTCGAGCGGCACGATGCTGCGACGCGGTGCCGCCTCCACGCGACCCTCGGTGCAGAGCCGGTCGATATCGTCGGCCAGTAGGCCGGGCGCGGCGGACGATTCCAAGGGAGAAACCTCCGTTGCTCGTAAACGAACGCATCTGATGTTCGACGCCAAGAGCCTCTTCGATCTTTCGGAAGACGAAGTCGACGAGTTACCGTTCGGATTGATTTCCGTCGACCACCACGGCAACATCGAACAGTACAACAGCTATGAATCGCGACTCGCGCGCCTTCCCAAGGATCGCGTGATCGGCCGGAACTTCTTTCGCGACGTCGCGCCGTGCACCGCCGTGCAAGAATTCATGGGCCGCTTCTAACGCTTCGTGCGCGAGGAGGGCGATGGGGCGGAATCGTTCGACTACGTGTTCGCCTTCGCGTTCGGACGCCAGCACGTCAACATCACGCTCCTGCGCAGCAGCAAGAACGGTCAGATCAAGATTCTGGTCAACCGGTACGACGAGTAGGCGCGCGAGCGCGCACTTCGTGACCGCAAGGCGCGGCGCGGCGCCGCGGTTTGGTGGGTTTACACGCTTGCGGACGAGCGCGAGGAAAACCCCGGATAGACGACCTCGACGAGCGCGAGTCCGTGCGCGGGCGCGGTCGGCCCCGCCGCGCGACGGTCGCAGGCCGCGAGCATCGCAGCGACGTCCGCGGGCTCGCGCCGGCCGGCCCCGACGTCGAGCAACGTGCCCGCGATGATGCGCACCATGTGGTGCAAGAATCCCGCGCCGTGCACGTGCACGCGCACGATCTCGCCGTCGGCTTCGACGGCGATCGCGCGGACGGTGCGCACCGTTCCGCCACGCTGCGGCAAGACGCCGCAGAACGTCACGAAATCGTGCCGGCCGATCAGATGAGCGGCGGCGACTCGCATCCGTGCGAGGTCGAGCGACCGATACTCGTGGTGCGCGAAGCGCCGTAAGACCGCCGACGGGTCGCGCCGGTTGACGATCGTATACGTGTAGCGGCGCTCCGTCGCCGACGCGCGGGCCGAAAAGCCGGCTTCGACGCGAGCCGCGTCGCGCGCGGAGAGATCGGGCGGGAGCGCCGAATTCAACGCGATCGAGAGCTTGTCGACCGGAAACGCGTCGTGCGACACGAACGAAATCACTTGACCGCTGGCGTGAACGCCCGCGTCGGTGCGTCCGGCGACCGTCACCTTGACCGTCCGGTCGAAGAGCCGCGAAAGTGCGCTTTCGAGTTCGCCCGCGATCGTGCGCAGCCCGGGTTGGAATTGGAAGCCGCAGAAGTCCGTGCCGTCGTACTCGACGACGACACGGTACGTCGCGTCACCCAACGCCGGGTGCCCGCTCGCTTCTAGTGTGCCGCGACCGCAGCGCGCTTGGGAACGGGGCGCTTCTCGTCGAGATCGAGCAGGTCGGCCCAAACGGTGACGTCCGTGCGATCCGGAGCGACCGAATTACGCAGGTCGAGGAAGTACTTTTCGCCGTCGCTGCCCGGTTCCGGCGCGTACGCGACGAAGTGGCTGTTGAAATCCGCGATCTCGGCGGCCGTCTTCTTGTCGGCAAACGACTTCACGTAGGCTTCGATCGCGCGATCGTCCTTGGCCGTCGAGACTTCGTGCAGGAACTTCTCGTGATCGATTCCGAGGAAACTAAAGACGCCCGCGTCCATCGGACAGTTGTAGTGATATTCGCCGATGTTGCCGTGCGCTTTCGCCTTGGCCTTGTCGACCGTGCGTGCGATCATGACGACGCCTGCGATCTTCTCGTGAACGCTGCGCGGAAAGGATGTGGTGAGATCCATGGTATTGCTCCTGTAGGATGCGGGCCGGTCGAACCGTCCGGCACTATGACGCGCACCGCATTGACATGGTTTCGCGGTCCGTGGTAGTACTACGCCATGTCCGTGACCGCCCGGCGCTCTTCCCTATGTTGTCTCGATCCTTCGAGACGAACGGGGCGCCGCGCGAACTGATCCGGACCGGATCGACCGAGGAGACGCCCCGCTTGCCGGCGGGGCTTTTTTTCTGCTCGGAACGCTTTCCCATCTCACCAGGAGGCGACCGCCCATGTCCACGTTATCCCGCCACGCGTTCCTCGCCGGAACGGCGGCCGCCGCGACGGCCCTCGCGACCTTCGCGAGGGCCCGGCCGGCGCGCGCCGCGTCGCTCGACCGGCTCGGAATCGACTACGCCTACTACAATCCCCCAAGCCTGATCCTCAAGCAGAACGGCTGGCTCGAAGACGCGCTCAAGCCGTTCGGCACGCAGGTCGATTGGGTGCTCTCGCTCGGATCGAACAAAGCCAACGGCTTTCTCGCCGCGAACGCCGTCCAATTCGGGTCGACCGCCGGCAGCGCCGCGCTCCTGGCCCGCGCCAACGGGACGCCGATCAAGACGGTTTTCCTGTATTCGCAGCCGGAATGGACCGCGATCGTCATCGGGAAGGGCTCGCCCCTGCGCGCCGTGAGCGACCTGCGCGGCAAGAAGATCGCCGCGACCAAAGGTACGGACCCGTACTTCTTCCTCTTGCGCGCGCTGGCCGACGCCGGCCTCAAGCAGGCCGATGTCGAGATCGTGGAACTCCAGCATCCCGACGGTCGCATCGCGCTCGAACGCGGCCAGGTCGACGCGTGGGCGGGTCTGGACCCGCACATGGCGGCCTCGGAACTCGATGCGGGCTCGACGCTTCTGTACCGGAATATCAACTACTGTACTTTTGGGGCGCTCAACGTGCGCGAGGATTTCTTGCACGACCGGCCCGACGTGGTCGCGGTCGTGCTCCAACAGTACGCGCGCGCACACGAGTTTGCGGCGAAGAACGTCGACGCGACCGCGAAGATTCTGGCGGGCGCCTCGGGCCTCGAACTACGCGTCGCCGACCGGCAATTGAAGCTGCGAACCAAATACCCGCCGCCGACGCCGGGTGCGGCGTATCGCGCGGCGCTCGCGGGCGTCGTCCCGATCGTCAAGGACAACGGCCTCGCGCTTCCGAGCGCCGATCTCGACGGCGCGCTCGCGTCGCTCGTCGAACCCGGTCCCGCCCGAGCGGCGCGTGTCTAAACGCGCGCTCGCGCTCGCGTTACCGCTGCTGCTCGCCGCGCTCTGGTACGGCGCGACGAGCAGCGGACTCGTGAAGACCTATCAGCTCGCCTCGCCCGCGGACGTCGGACGGGAACTCGCGGCGCTCGCGGCGAGCGGCTTACTCTGGACGAATCTGGGGGCGTCGATCGAACGCGTCGCACTCGGATTCGGTTGCGCGCTCGCGTGCGCGCTCGTCGCCGGCACGCTCGTCGGGCTCTCGCCGCGAATCGAAGCCGCGCTCGATCCCACGCTCCAGGCGATCCGCGCGGTCCCCTCGCTCGCGTGGGTGCCGCTGCTCTTGCTGTGGCTCGGAATCGGGGAGGACGCCAAGATCGTACTGATCGCGATCGGCGCGTTCTTTCCGATCTACGTCAATCTGTTCGCGGGGATCCGCGGCGTGGACCGCAAGCTCGTCGAGGTCGCCGAGGTGCTCGGCATTCGCGGGTTCGCACTCGCGCGCCGCGTCGTGTTGCCCGCGGCGCTGCCGTCGTTGCTGGTGGGCGCGCGCATCGGCCTCACGCAGGCGTGGCTCTTTCTCGTTGCCGCGGAGTTGCTCGCATCGACGCGCGGTCTCGGCTTCATGCTGACCGAAGGTCAACAGATTTCGCGGACGGACGAGATCCTCACGGCGATCCTCTTACTCGCGCTCTGCGGTAAGCTCTCGGAGAGCGCGATGCGCGCGATCGAACGGCGCGCGCTGCGCTGGACCGACGGCCTTCCGGCTTGAGCACCGCCATCCGGCTTCGCGGGCTCACGAAGCGTTATATTACGCGTTCCGTTTTCGAAGAGCTGGACCTGACGGTCGAAGCCGGGGAAACGGTCGCGGTGCTCGGAGCGAGCGGCTGCGGAAAGAGTACGCTCCTGCGCTGCGTGGGCGGCTTGGTGCGTCCGGATGCGGGACGCGTCGAAGTCGCGGGCGAGATCGGCTTCGTCTTTCAAGAACCGCGGCTGATGCCGTGGCTCACGGTCGAGCGCAACGTGGCGTTCGCCGCGCGCGACGACCGCGAACGCGCACGCGTCGGCGAGATCGTTCGCCTGGTCGGGCTCGCCGACGCCGCAAAGCTCCTCCCCAAAGAGCTTTCCGGCGGTATGGCGCAGCGCGCGGCGCTCGCGCGAAGCCTCGTCCGCAGTCCCAAGGTGCTGCTGCTCGACGAGCCGCTCTCCGCGCTCGACGCCCTCCTCCGGCTCGACTTGCAAGCGGCGCTCGCGCGCATCGTCCGCGAGACGGGGACTACGGCCGTGCTCGTCACCCACGACGTCGATGAGGCACTTTACCTCGCCGACCGCGCGATCGTGCTGGCCGGCACACCCGCCCGCGTACTCCTGGAATTGCCCGTACCGGCAGAGGCGCGCCGCTCCCGCCGGGCTGACGTCGCGCGCGAGCGCATCGACCTTCTCGTGGCGCTGGGCGTCGACGCGGCCGCGCCGACGGTCGCGGCCGAGCCGCCGGACGCGGCGGTCGAGGCGATCACGCCCCGCTGACGCGGCACGGGAATCCCGCTCCCCGCTGCCGCACCCTACAGCAATCATGGCCGCTAAACGTAAGTATCCCGCCCCGAAGCCCAGCCTGGACCGCCCCTGGACCGAATTGACGAAGGCGCAGCAAAACAAGATCTACACGAAGGCGCTGCACGCGTACACGACCGGCGAGGGCCCGAACCCGAGCACCAGCGGCGAATTCTCCCGCCAAAAGGCCGCGGCCGAAACGGCGGGCTGAAAGCCGCCGCTCACTTCGGTTGCCGCGGGCCGATGATGTCTCGCTGACGGGCCGGGGAACCCATGCGACGTTCAGACCTCCTTTCGGGCGCTGCGCTGTCCTGTGCGGCCGTTACGCTCGGCGAACCCGCGGATGCCGCGCCGGCGTCGAACAATTCCGCCGACGCCGCGCTTACCGCATTCCTCGATGCGGAATGGGCCGAATCGCTCAAGCGCTCGCCTGAGAACGCGTCGTTCCAGGGCGACCGTTCGGGCGACGATCGCTGGGACGACGTTTCGCTAGCGGCACAAGCGGACGATAATGCCCGCGATCGCGATGCCCTCGCGCGGTTGAAGCGGCTGGATCGACGAGCGATGAGCGACGGCGCTCAGTTGAACTACGACCTCTACGCCCGGCAACTTCGCGATTCGATCCGTGGCTTCGAGCTCGGGACATATTGCTTTGCTCTCAATCAGCGCGGGGGCGTGCAGAGCGATTCCACGATCGTCGACGTCTTGCCGTTCACGTCCGTTCGGGATTACGAAGCCCTGATTGCACGAATCAACACGTGGCCGCGCAAGGTCGACCAGACGATCGAGGTGCTGAGCGCGGCCGTCGCGCGCAAGCTCCTCTGGCCGCAAGTGGTAATGGTCCGCGTTCCGGCGCAGCTCGACCGCTTGAACGTGGCGCCCGAGGATCACGCGTTCTTCGCACCTTTCAAGTCGATGCCGCCGGCTATTGCGGCGGCCGACGCGTCGCGCTTGCGCGAAGCGGCGCACGCGGGCATCGCGCAACACGTTCTGCCGGCCCAGCAGAAGCTCAAGACGTTCATGACCCAGACCTATCTCCCGGCGGCGCCGCGCGAAATCGGCCTCTCACGCGTGTCGAACGGTGCCGCGCTGTACGCGTACTTTCTCGAGACGAACACCACGACGGATCTGGGGGCGGAGCGCATTCACGCCCTGGGCCTCCAAGAGGTTGCCCGAATTCGCGGCGAGATGCTGAGCACGGCGCCCAAGACCGGGTATTCCGGCAGCCTGAACGAGGTCTTCGCAGCGATGCGCGGCGACCGCGCGAATTACTTCGCGACCGCGGACGCGCTGCTCGAAGCCTACCGTGCCGGCGCGAAACGGATCGATCCCGAACTCGTCACGTTCTTCGACCCGCTCCCGCGGCAGCCGTACGGTGTTTTTCCGATTCCGGACGCGATCGCGCCGGACACGACTGCGGCTTATTACGAGCAAGGGTCGCTCGACGGGCTTCGCGCCGGTGGAATGCACGTCAATCTCTATCAACCCGGATCGCGCCCGATCTACGAGATGCCGGTGCTGACCCTGCACGAGTCGGTGCCGGGGCATCACCTTCAGTTCGCACTCGCGAGCGAATTGGGCGAGCTGCCGAGTTTCCGGCGCACCGCCTATTACGTCGGTTATTCTGAGGGTTGGGGATTGTACGCCGAATCCCTCGGCTATCAAATCGGCGTGTACGATAACCCAAAGGCCGTGCTGGGAGCGCAATCGTTCGAAATGTGGCGCGCCGTCAGGCTCGTGGTCGACACCGGCATGCACGCGATGGGCTGGTCGCGCGAACGCGCCATCGACTACTTTTTCGAGAACGCGGGGAGGCCGAAGCTGGATGTGACGAACGAGATCGACCGCTATATCACGGACCCCGGACAAGCGTGCTCGTATAAGCTCGGGCAACTGAAGATCCTCGAACTTCGCGACCGCGCGAAGGCGAAGCTCGGCGCAAAGTTCGATATCCGTGCTTTCCACGCAGTCGTCCTCGGCGCCGGATCGGTCCCGCTCGACGTCTTGGAAGCCCGCGTAGACGCCTGGCTTGCCGGATAGGTCGGAGCCCGTAGCAGAGGGGAGCCGATCGCCATTGCCGGCCTCTATGCGTCGGGGGAAGGTTACGGCACGTAAATTCGCTTATGTGCCGGGAAGCGAGTCGCTGCCGAGTTACTTCGTTCGTAATCAATCGGGGGGGATTTTGTCATGGGCAGGTCGTCCATCGTGTCTCAATTCCTCGCCCCCATCTTCGCCACGATTCTCGTCGCATCGGGGGCGCTCGAAGCTCGTGCGCGCCTCGCTCCGATCACGCTGTTCGACGATCTCCTCAGCGGTCACCAGGGCCAGTGTCTCGCGGCGGGCCCAGATAGCGCGCTCTGGGTGACGGATGATATCGATCAAGATTTGGGATCGAGCGGCGTGGCGAGGATAGCGCTCGATGGCAAGCGCACGGCGGCATACTACTATGTCGCCAATGCGTATCCGGCCGGCGTCGATATCGTTACCGGTCCCGACGGGGCGCTCTGGTTCGTAGACGAAGGCGACGCGGATGTCGTTCGGATGACGGTGAAGGGCGACGTTTCCTATTTTTACATACCGGACGACCTAACGACGCGCTTCCGGAGTTACTCTGTCAATTACGGTATTACCGTGGGCCCGGACGGCGCGATCTGGTTCCCGTACGACGGCAACGTAATGGGCCGCGTCTCGGAATCGCGATCTTTTTCAACGATCTACGGGTTTCCGGCTGGTGCGTACATTACCGACGTCACGACCGGCCCCGATGGAGCGCTCTGGTACACGGATTCCGGTACGAACCGAATCGGTCGCCTCTCACCCGAAGGCAAGATCACGGAATTCGGCATGGGCATCTCGCCGGAGAGCAACCTATTTTCCATCGCCCCGGGACCGGACGGTGCGCTCTGGTTCACGGAATGGGCAGGGCGGATCGGCCGGATAACGACGCAAGGCATCGTTACCGAATTTCCTCTGTCGGCCGGCAGCCATGCCTACGATATCGTAAGCGGACCCGATGGCGCAGTCTGGTTTACGGAATGGCATCCCGGGCGCATCGGGCGTGTCGATAAGCAGCACGCGATCTCGTACGTGCCGGGTCTCGCGTCCGATTCAAAGCCGACGTGCATCGCCGCGGGACCGGACCGGAACATGTGGTTCGTTACGTCACAAAATCACGTGGGGCGCGTTAATCTTTGACAGCCTTGCGATTCGAGACGTCGGCAAACACGTTGCGGGTCAGTTCGGAAGTGCGTTCGGTATCGTGATGAAACCGCCCGGCTCGCCTCCGCCAAAGGCGCCGAGCGGTTTGCCGTCCGGATAACTATACTGCAGGATGAACGTGGGCGGGCCGGCTACGCCGCTGTCGCCGATGAAGACGATGCTTGAATCTGCATTAAGGCGAACCGTACCGGAACAGTTTCTCCCGAGTTCGAGCGAACGGCCGGCGTTTCGTTCGTACGGTTTGCGGAAGATCGTCAAGAGACCCTCGATCCCCCCGGCACATTCATCGGGATTCGAGAGCACGAGAAGGTCGTCGGTCTTGGGATCGATCGCGATCCCGGCCGCGTAGCCGTATTCGGCCGGCTTGAGATCCAACTTCTTGCACTTAGCGCCGTCGGGACCGCCGGGCCCGTTCGGAATCTCGATGACGCCGACTCCGGCCGTTCCGCCGATCTGATTGAGAAAAATGTTGCCTTCGTTGTCCACGGCGATCGTCTCGGCGTTTTGCAGCAGCGAGCAACCCACTTCGCGGGGTTTTTTCGCGGGTTCGTAGATCGTCACGATTCCGTTCGCGGTATGGCCAAGAATGCTGACGAGATAGACGGTTCCGTGCTTGTCGATCGCCACGTCGAGCGGGTAGCCGTCGGCGGGCGGCAGCCTCGTCTCGGTACCTCTCGCGACGTCGACGACCAAGACCCCCGATCCGGTCGCCATTGCGATCCGCTCGCCGTTTGCCGCAAGACCGCCGGGATTGCCGAGATGCGAGATGCCGGGAACCAGCGTCGGCTTTGGATGGAGACCCGACGTAATCGGCCAGTATTCTAGCTCGCGCTTGTAATAGTCTACGGCAATAAGGGTCGGTCCGCTCAAGGCGCCGATTCCGTCTCCAATCGGCGCGCCGAGCCAAGCCGGTGCCGCGGCGGTTCTGGGTGTGACCGCAGCCTTGCCGCCGCCGCAAACGCCGGCGATGATGACACAGCTGCAAAAAAGCGAAAAGGGAAGCCGCGGGGAGAGAATTCGCATAGAAGCACCTCTCGTCAGCAGAACGTCTTGCCTAAAGCTCGACGCTCCTTCGTGAGGCCGCAAATTTTCTCCGCCATCTCACTTCGGCAGCCGGCGTTTGCTGAATTTCGGCGGACCCTTGCGTTTGAACGGTCGCGCCGCGGGACGGTTCTTGCCGGGGCGCTCGCCTTGTTGCAGCAGCGCGGTGTGGATGTCGTCGTCGATTCGTTCGCGCATCTGCATGACCCGTTCGCCGTTGACGTAGACCTCGGGAAAGCGCTGCGCGAGCCAGAGATACAGCGTCGCGAGGCGCGAGCGGTCTTCGTGCAGCAGCAGGCGGTCGCGTGCCGCGAACCCGCCCATCAATTCGCTGCCGTCGACGATGCCGTCCGTCGCGTGACGCTCGCCCCAGCGCGCGAGCACGGCGAGGCTGTTGCCGCGCGTCGTCACCGGCGCGCGACTATAGGTGCAGCGCACCGCGAGCGGCAGTCCGAGAAACCGGTCGTTCATCTCGAGCGCGACGGAAACTTCGATCGTGTCCGCGAGATTGGCGATGCGCAGGTCGCTCTCGTCGTCTTTGAAGACGCGCGTCTGGAAGAATTGCAGCAGCCGGCTCACGCGGTTCGTGCCGATGATGGCGGAGAGCCGCCGCAGATGATCGTCGGTCGGCGAGATCCAGATCGGCAAATCGTCCGGCGCCGGTTCGAAGCGTTCGATGCTCGCGCGCAGAACCCGCACGCCGCGCGCGTCGAGGGCCGTGACTTGCCCCTCCTCGTGGATGCCGTACCGGCCCGCACGGCCCGCGATCTGCCGGATCTCGGGCGGCGTCAGTACGCGTTCGGCGACGCCGTCGTACTTCTCGATCGACGCGAAGATCAGCCGCCGGATCGGAAGGTTCAGCCCTAGACCGATTGCGTCGGTCGCGACCAGCACGTCGGCCGCGCCGCTGCGAAACCGCTCGGCCTCGCGGCGCCGCACGGCCGGCGAGAGCGAGCCGTAGATAGCTGCCGTCGAGTGCCCGCTGCGGCCGATCTGCGCCTGCAGTCCGACGACGGCGTTGCGCGAGAACGCGACCACCGCATCGCCCGGACGCAGCGCGCCGAGCGGAACCGCATCGACGACCCTGAGCGGATTCTTGCGCTCGAAGCGGCGTACGGAGAGCTTCACGCCCAGCCGCGCGGCCAGCCGCTCCGCGGCGTGAAGGCCGTCCTCCGAACCGCACATCACGACGGTCTTCGCGCGCACGCCCGCGATCGCGAGCGTCCAGGCCCAGCCGCGCTGCTCGTCCTGCAGCATCTGCGCCTCGTCGACGACGGCTACGTCGACTTGGCGCACCAGATCGACCATCTCGACGGTCGAGCTGACGTGGCGCGCGGACGGGTCGGTCACGCGTTCTTCGCCCGTCACGAGCGAAGTCGCGATGCCGAGTTCGCGCAGACGCTCGTACACTTCGAGGGCGAGTAAACGCAGCGGCGCGAGATACACGCCGCTGCCCGCTTCGCGCAGCAATTCGATCGCGGCATGCGTCTTGCCGGAATTGGTCGGGCCGACGAAATAACGAAACGTCCGCGCTTCCCGCGTGAAGCCCTCGACGTAGAACCGCAAGCCGAGGTCCGCTTCGACGCGCTCGTCGACGCGTTTGTTCTCGAGGTCCTG
>Ga0116227_10014375_pt1 | contig 12080 bp, 4 predicted proteins | sample S1TSphgellanicum_FD_89693 | JGI IMG/M metagenome (GOLD analysis project Ga0116227, IMG submission 89693) | Host-associated microbial communities from peat moss isolated from Minnesota, USA - S1T2_Fb - Sphagnum magellanicum MG | ecosystem: Host-associated > Plants > Peat moss > Unclassified... | reverse complement strand
TCAATCAATCAACAAATTTTAAACATTCTGCACAAAGACAAGGGCCCCATTGGATGAGCAGAAGAAAGCTATAACAAGAGACTTATGCGCAAGTGTATGTGATTCATGAACCAACGGCCATCGGCCAATCATCCATTGGAAGCCTTTTATGATTCCGTTGGTAATTAACCCAAGTTGAGTTAACCTTGAGTTTCACCTTGGTAAGGTATCCCCTAAGAAAAAAGAGTCCCTCAAGGTAGGTAGTTAGGTAGCACGTTGCAGACTGCTAGGTAAGTAGATGCGTGTAAATCCTTGAAAATGTAAGTAAAGGCTAATGGGTTGTTAGTAAGTAAGTAGTAGTACAGACAATGGACCCTACCTGAGTTGATGTTAGGTTTCACCTTGGTAAACTATCTTGTAAACAATAATAGGTCCTATCGATAAGTAGTTAGGTAGGTCATGAGCTAGATGCATGTAGAGGGTTAGGACCTAGATTAGGGTTACTGAGTTGTTAGTAGGTAGGTACATAGTACAAACAATGAACCCTAAGTTAGTTAATGTTGGTTTTCACCTTGAGAACGAAATGTGTTAAAACAAAACAGTCCTATAGGTAGGTAGTTTGGCAGGGCACTAGATGACTACTAGGTAACTAGATGCATGTTCCTTAGGATATAGGCGAGGGCTGGTTAGTTGTTACTAGGTTAGGTAGGTAGTACAAATGATAACTCAGTTACCCACCCCCACCGTGGTTAGCTTAGCTAAGGAACTATGTAAAAGCGTATATTGTACACCATATCCATCCCTTATGGTGAATTGGTTGCTGTTGCTTCACTCTGGCCAAGTTATATGCAGGTTTTAAGGGTGCTAACATCTTAGCCTAATGGGTGGTAATAGTGATGGCTTTATCCTACTAACAATAACCCAATAATGTCTTTGCTTGTGAAGCGTATCATTCATTTTTTCCCAACTTCCAACGGAAAACTCTATTCACTAGGTGGTGCAAACTGGGTCAGTTGAAGCTGTTCTTCAGTAGTTGAATAGCACACTAGCATAGCTCGCAAAAAGCACAGTGTTTGAAAGACCCTACCTGGCCTGGCCTTGGCAGCAACCAATTAATCATGAGGAATTTCATGGGAAGTCGCTTCCTTGACAAATAATAATAAGCATAGCTATGTGTATGCGAGGAGATTGGGTGTGTGGGGACACCAAAGAATTGGACAGAATTTTGGGACATGCATGAATAATAAAGCAAGCAAGGCTTAAAGTGCTTCTTCATCAAGGCAAGGATTGCATAGCATGTATGTACTGTTTCATCAAGAACATCATAAAATATTCAAAATTATGTCATCTACAAGTTGTGAGTTCGTTACTGTATGTTACGTGTATCAAAAGTTCAAGATTTCTAGAATGTCATAACTTTCAACAATTGGACAATAGATAAAGACTTGTTTGGCTCTAAAGTTGAAACCTCAAAAAGAGTACCTTCAATTTTGCAACTAGTTTTGCAATAACATTTTTACATCTAGATTCTACACAAGAGAATCCACATGCATATATAAGGCTAAAAGCTAAAATTTGGGCTACAATACGTTCACATTGTGCATGACACAAACAACATGATCCTTTTTCAATATTACGTTGGGGCTCTATTTTTTAAATTATTAGTTCAAGTTGGAATCCTAAATGCTGGATTTCCATCAAGGCTCATCCCAACATATTAGTCACAGATTAATTTCAAAAACAATAAATGGATAAGCTAGTGATGGGATAATTCAGGAAAGTTTAGGAAATACTACACTAAATTACTTACCAATTTGAAATCAATCATTTTCATTTATGTAGCATTTGTTGCTCTTTCTAATGCTTGTGAATTTTTGTGCTTATGAATTTATAATAACTTAGTAGGGACTTACTGTGAGGTGCTGGAATACTTATTGATTTCTCTTCTTGCATGTATTTTAGGCTGGAATACTCTTGAACAATAAAAAATTTAGCCCACAAGGCCTTAGAATATAACAGGGTTAGCCCTAGTAAGTAACACTTAATATGGCCTAACGCTGATACAATTGTCACCCCTCCCAAGTTGCAACTAATTGGGTAATTTGCATGTATGATTATTTTGGTTCATTAATTATTTAGTGATGGGTTTGCCCAAATCACACCTGAAATTCAATTTAAAATGAAACCCATTTTGGACCCCCATGTGAAGTATTTCGAATGGGTGTGGTGTAGTTGTGACTTGTGACCAATGACTGATCATTTGCGAAAGAAGGCTCTTTGTGATACAACCAATAATAGTCCATGACAAGAAAAAGAAAAGATGACACAAGATTCTGGTATGGCATATCTAGAGAATAGGGCTTTTATTGATCAAAGTTGATGAAGGCCTTTTTTTTATGGTCATATTGGATTTTGGCCACCACCACAACTATTTTTTGATCTACATGTGTGCACAAATGGCAACTGCACCGGATGGCATTATTTCAATGACAAACACGAATTATTTACTCTGCAAATCAGCAAAAAGAAAAAAGAATAAAGAAAAGCTTCCAAATAAGGTCAGTGACCTAATTCCCCCACCATTGAAATATATGTAAGTCTCAAAGTCCATCACGTTTTGAGACAGAAAGGCCAACGTGCACCATATGGCATGCTCTTGAATGTTCTTCTTCTCTGTATCGTGCCAGGAGGGCCCCACATGAACTTTGTTGGTCTTGCACTTGACTTACAACTGGAGGGAGGAACTTGGGCAAAGGACTTGAAAATTGGGTACATACAATATATTTTGGTCATGTACAGTCGGTTCAAAGTTGTAAGTTACCAAAGTGTTTGTTTCATCATTTTGAAAGCTAGGTTTTTAATATTGCTAAAAAAGAAGGGGAGTTTTCTTCACTTCATGATGGCCACAGTTTGGTTCTGTACACAGAGTGTGAATGAATGACTAGCTCCTTCCTATATTTGGGTGTGTTTCTGTTTGTCTGTTTGATGACAACTTGTCATTTCCACAACTTGTCTGTTTTTTCTGTGCTGTATTTTTTTTTGTGGGCCAAAAAGGAAAAAGGCAAAAAGTAATAAAAAGAAAAGGAGACAAAAGAATAATATGAATGAGTTAGGATCTTTGATTCCAACCCCCTTTCCCCCAACTTTTTTTTAAATTAAAAAATACTGATTTTGGGTTGGTTGTATGTAATGTGCAGTAAAAGACAAGACAAAGTCATGGATGACCCACACTGACTGACCCGCCTGCCAGAATCAAAGAGCATGAGGAGGGTGCAATTGGACCGCCTGCAAGTTATATCACCAAGAAGAAGGCCATAGTAGTAGAGTAAGTTATCAAAGTGGAAACTGGGTTAGGCGGGGATGGGGTAAGTGGTGGTGTGGGTGTGTACTATATGGTGGTGGTCACTTGGTGGGCATTCTGGTACTGGGCTTGTCTGATCATGTCTGTCGAGCACCACCCCCACTGGGTCAGGTTCGAGTTTCAGTTTTCAGTCTTCAGGCCAGCCCGGCAGCAGCCAACCATGGGACCTGGTGATCATCATGATGACCGTAGAGCCAGGCCAGAAGATCCAGGTCTGAATTCATCCGGGATTTACTCTTCCACTTTTCATAATGGCTTTCACTATTGACACACGGAATACTTAAAATGAAACCAGTTGCAAAATGTGAGTGTGAAATTTCCTTTTGCTTACACATCTGGTGACAGTCCCACTACTGACTAGGTTCAGTTCCGTTCGTTTGAGACAAAAGGCCAATTCTCCAAAGTGCTGGTGTAAGTTGGTGATTTTTCCAATGGAATAATTAATTACTGTGGAGTTCTGAAATCGCCCCTTTTATGCTTTCCCTTTTGATAAGGACAGAATTGGGAATGTTATATTGATGGATTACGGTACTTACCTAGGACTGATTTTTGGCACAAAATAATTCACAAATGGTTTAGCCTATATTATATATACAGAGATATATTTGTTAAAATGGTTGAAAATTGAACTTCATTGGGTTTTCATTACGAGTATGCAATACAAGGTGTACTTTGCATACCTATTCCTCAACTATTGAAATTCAGAAAAAAATAAAATTTAATTGCCAAACCTCATTCTCTAAAATAAATATTTGGTAAATACATGCCAAATGTCGGTTGTAGTTATGATATGTACTGTCCATTGGAAACCATGTTATGACTCTCTGTTATGGATGGACTGTGACTAAGTTACCACGGTAACCTGTCTTGTATGCCCCTCCTACATCCCCGTTTCCCCTATTCAAGTTAACTCCCTATGCTAATGGGTAACAACCGTAGGTACCAAATGTATGTGATTACAATGTAAAATAGGTGAATGAATAAGGCACTTGGCTTCTAAGTAGGTAGATGCATGTGGATGGTTAGAACAAAGTTAACCACTGTGGTTAATAGCTAGTATGAGACAGGAATACAATGAAAAGCATTTCCTGTCCATACATCATCCATTCTGCATGGTGGGCAGTTCACTCTAACAGATACTAAGTATCCACAATCACGAGTTGGATGGAAACAATGGGTGTACACATGTAACCATGATCATGAGTTGGATGGAAACAATGGGTGTACATACGTATCCATGATTATGAGCTAGATGGAAACAGTGGGTGTATGCTACCACATTGCCCATATTGTGTTTCTTTGCTAGAGGCCACACTCTGATGAAGATAAGATATTGTAGTTCATTTTTAAAGCTGTAACTACTCCTCCCATATTGCCTCCTTTTGGATCTCCTTAGCATGGAGCATCCTTCCCCCCCTCCAAAGACCACAAGCTTGTTCTCCTGGGTTGTTGGGTTGTTTGTTGTTTCCTTAAGGCTATCTCCAATTGGAAATTTTTTACAATCACCTGGGTCAAATTTACCATCACCTCTGGTAGTAATAATACCCAAGAACTTTGGCCTCGTAAGCTAGGATTGACCGAAAAAGTAACATGCAACCAAGCTTTTAAGGACGGGATTCCACGTTGTCAAGAATCATGAGTCCTAACACTCATAAAGAAATCATTTAAAAATCACTTTATTCTAAAGAGTGGGAGCATGAACATTGGAGACCTCCTCCCCAAAAAGAAATGCCCTGGTGTCGATCAGCTTCTGCCACCTCCTCCTCTCTAATCTATAACTCCATATATATATATATATATATTCTTGACCTACCTTAGGAAGGCCTTCATCCACCTTCTGGAGTGAACCAACAGCCACCAGTGCACTATCCATTGGAAGCCTGTTATGACTCAGTTGTGGATGAACCTCACCTGAGTGATGTTGTTGGGTTTCACCTGGATAACAACCTTCACTCTAAAAACAAAGTTTTGTAGATAGGTTAGCAGAAGGGATGGGTATTAGGTGAGTAGATGCATGTAGCTAATGCCCGTGTTGGATGGGTACCTCCTTTGGTGGGGTTTGAATTGCTGGGTTGGGATAGTAAAAATTGGATCCAAATTCGAGTCTAATTTCTAGAATTCGAGCCAGAACTGAAACTTGAGTATTTTTACATAACCAGACCCAGAACCTGGTGTCCCGGTTCTATCTATTTAAGCATGGAACTGGAACCAGGATACACTATTTTGAAAAATAACAGTGACTACAGCCAGGGGTTAACCGGAGGTTGCAGCCCAGGTGAGTACGAGCCGGATATGAGCCAGTTGGACTGATTTTCAAAACTGGACCTGAGGGTTGTTCAGGAGACTGGCAATTAATTAATTGTTTCCAAGGTATGAATGGGCCCAGGGGGAAGGTGAAAACTACAAGAAAGAAGGCAGAAACACCACAACCACCAGATAGGTCATCAATTGTGCATCAGGGTAGGTTATCAAATATCCAGTTGACCTATAAATTATCCTACCAATTATGAGGTTTTTAAAAAAATATTTTTTTTAATCAAAAAAAGTGTAATGTTTTAGGATTAATAACCTACCTGGATGATATCTAGGTCATCAGGATAAGTTATTAAAATTTGAAATTTCAGTATGAGGTATTTCGATTACTAAAAAAACAATAACTCATGGGTAGGTTATTATTAATAGACCTGTGAAGTGGGTCAAAAAACTCAATAATCAGCCAACACTGGAATATAGACCCTGCTCCCCTCCTTTGGCCCACTTAGAGAGTGACATGTGAGACAAAGCTGTTCAAAAATCAGTTAGGGAAGTGTAATGAGAGAAGAGAGACTTGGGTGGGGGGGATGGGGTTATAGCATCTGGCAGACTATAGTTGAGCTGCAACTGCATATATTCCTCATCAGCTAGCCTAACCCCCACCTCTTCATAGTTTCCCATCAACATCTGAAAGTAAAGTGTAGTGTGGCAGAAGAGACGTGTTTGTGTGTGTTGCAGTGAGTGAGTGCGTAGGAATAGAGGCTACCTACATAACTTACAACTTTTAATGAATAAGATAAAATCTAGATGATGCAAGAGTAACATTGAAGGGTGAGTTATTTGTTGGTTTCTTCCTTTGAAAGCACAATAAGAAAAAGGTAGGTACATCCCAAGACTTCCCCACATCAAAAACCCCACCACCAACCTCCTACCACCTCTTCTTGTCAGTCAGTAATGGTGGGCTGGGCCCAGCCTGGGTCCCATGTATTTGGCAAAATTGGAGGTTCTCGTAAACCCCACCCCAATTCCAGCCACTTTCCAAAATAACTTAAAAATATGCAGATTCCTTCTCGTGCCCTTTTTCAGGGGCTCTAAACTTGTGCTCAAAGATTGGCTCTGTGCATAAACCTCAGTAACCTGTAAGATGCATCATCTATATTCAATGCCGTGTTTGTATGTCGGGTAGGGTCGAAATTTGGGAGACCAAATATGGGCCATACCTGAATGTCAGTTCACAGCTTGCTTGCTTGGCTTGACGTTAGCCAGCTACACAAGTGCACTTTTTTCTTTCCTTTTTGCTCTCGAATCATGCAATCCTCCTTGCTTTCCCTTATCCGTGGGTGATTGTATATCCTTAACAAAATTGTGCATGGGGAAGAATCCTGAAAGGAGAAGTATTTTATCATCGTTTATCTTAAAGATTTTATTTTGTGTCTTTTGAACCCCACATGCCTAAAGTGGGCCCTTGTAAGTTCTAACTGTCATAAAAAGTGGGGGAGGGATGGCGATTGGGTTTGACCTTTAGCCATTACAAGAAAGTCCTAAATATATATTTTCACATAAAATTACCTTTACCCATTAGGAGGAAAAATATCCTTATATTCCACTTTACCCATTATGACAAAATCCTAGATCTGGACTTTCATATAAAAAACTTCCTTCACCCATTACAAGAAAGTTACAAATTTACACTTGCACACAAAATTAGCTTTACCCATTACAAGAAAATCCTAAATTTACACTTCCACATAAATTACCTTTACCCATTAGAAAGAAATCCTAAATGTACACTTCCACATAAAATTACCCTCACCCATTACAAGAAATTACAAAAAAACTCTAAATTTACGCTTCCACATAAAATTACCATCACCCATTATAAGAAAATCCTAAATCTACACTTCCACAAAAAATTACCTTCACCCATTACAAGGAAATCCGAAATTTACACTTCCACATAAAATTACCTTTACCCATTAGAAGGAAATCCTAAATGTACACTTCCACATTCAATTACCTTCACCCATTACAAGAAATTACAAGAAAACCCTAAATTTATACTTCCACATGAAACTATCTTTACACATTAAAAGGAAATCCTACATGTATACACTTCCACATAAAATGCCCTTTACTCCATATTAAGGAAGCCCTAAATTTAACACATTCACATAATAATTACACCTGATGAAAGATACTTAAAGTATCTAGCTTAGGTTGTGAGGAAGTCATGCCTTACAGCCAACCGAGCCTGGCTTTTTATCTGTCACAAGTGCAGGTGTTGGTAGTGGAAAAAATTAGTTTGAAGTAGTCTCAAGTCTCAACACAATCTTGCAATCTTAACACTGAACCACTACGGCATCAAATGGTGGGACCCAACACACTTCTTCTTCCGATGATAAGCATGGAAAGGAAAGGAAAGGAAAGGAAAGCAAAGCAAAGGAATTTTTTTATTGAAAAAATCCCAACACCAAAATTACAATGATTTTTTTTGGCCTCTAGAGTGTATAAGTTAGTTTCCGGGCAGTTTCCAAATTGCTTCTGTGCACTGATAGAGTCAGAGTTGACTCGGTGGTGGACGGTATCTAGTAAATGTCCCTTTGTGGATGGAAGGTTTGAACGGAGACCACTTGCAAGGTTTGCATGATAACCACTATCAGGCTACAACACTATCAGTTTCAATGCTTTTTCAATGTCAACAACATGCATCCAGCTGGTTACTGCAACTCTCTTTTGACTGAGTATCTTCAGCTTCTGATGAGCCAACCCTTTCTGCTATTCTGGGTTTAGGGAGGAGAGGGGTTGTTTTGTCTTCCAAGTCTGGACTTACGTACACTTTAAATGGGCCAGGGTGAACCAGCACCTACTTATACTTGTAGCTTTGGGTGAGCTCTCTCTCTCTCTCTCTTAGTGCAACTCCGCTGGTGCACTCTGCATTGTAAATTTGGATGAAGAAAAGTCAAAACATGGCGGATGGGCCAGAGTGAACCAGCCTCCGTGACTGCACCAGTTGGCCGTTCTGTCCACAGGATGTGCTGTGTTTTTCATCTGCCTCTTCACCCTGCATTAACCTACATTCTACCACACTCAATTCTTTTGCCTGCTGACCTTTGACCTTTTTTTGTGGGTCAATTTTTCCTCAACCCTGACCCTCCATACTACCCTCCAACCTAGTTACCCTACTAGCCTACCTACTCTACTGACCTACCTCTTAGCCTAAACGTTGAACCCAACCAACTAACAATCAATCCCTTAACTACTCTTTCTATCTTTTCCTAGCAAAACTTATATCTTTCTTGGCTAAACCTATATCTATATATTCTTGTCTAGACTTTTATCTCTTGGCAAAACTTATATCTTTTCTTGGATAATTTTTTTTTATTGACATAAAATATATATTTTCTTGGTTAAACTTCAATTACTTGGCAAAACCTTTTTTTTTTTTTTGCTAAACTTTTCTTTACTAGCAAAATCTACATTTTTTTTTGGCTAATTTTTTTTTATTGGCAAAACCTATATCCCTTCTTGATTAAACATATATTTCTTCTTGGGTAAACTTTTATTTCTTGGCAAAACTTAAAACTTATATCTATTTTTTGCTAAACTTCTAACTCTTGGTAACACTTATATTTTTTCTTGGCTAATTTTTTTTTTCTTGGCAAAACTTATATATTTTCTTGGTTAAACTTTTAACTCTTGATAAAACTTATACATATTTTTACCTAAACCTCAACTTCTCAACAAAGCATTTCTATTTGTTGGCTAAACTTTTACCTTCCAATAATTCTTTTATATCTTTTTGGCTAAACTTATACCTTTCAACAAAACCTTTCTATATTTTGGGTAAATCTCTCTATTTCATAGTTAAACCTTTACTTTTTTAAAAGGAAAAAATATTAATAGAATTCAAAATGTGTAAAATGAACTTCAATATATATTTTTATAGAAATTAATCAAGGACATACAAAATAATGTTGATTTTAGTTAGAAAAATTAATTAAGGAGGTTGAAAAAAAAAACTTGTATTTTCAATGATTATCAAATTCAATCACTTAAATCATAAAAATAACAATGTAAAACATATCGTTTTTAAAAGAGGATTAAATTTACATATAAAGGTTGAAGGTTTAGGTTATGGGCATTACAATATTCATGTCAATTTCAAGTTTTAACACCATGTTTGTAATGGTTTGGAATTTCCAAAACTAACACCTATTGTATGGGTAACATGTAGGTATTGCCCATTATGGCAAATACTAATAGTAGTTGAAGATTGAATCCCAACATGCAATACCCACATATGAAAACAATGCCATTTCTAATGAAAATGAAACTTAATTTTAATTTATTTTTTAAAGATTATTTTTCTAAATTCTTGTACTTTTATTTCTCATTTTAGAATTTTGTTATCATTTTCCTTGTTCGAAGTGATTTTTCTTCTATTTCTTCTTCACGGTTTATTTTATTTTTTTCTAATTTAAAAAAAATTCAAAACTAGTTTTTAGTTTTGTTTATTATTAAATATGTATATTTTATGCACAACATTTGGGTATTATGTGAGACATAAAAAACTCTAACCAACATTCTATGGTTCAGTTGCAAGTATTACATATATATATATCTCATCGCAATGTCAAAAATGAAAAATAAAGGTATTGCATACAATAGACCAATCATATTGTGGTGGAGGTTGAATGAAAATGAACCTAGATTTTGCAATATCCTCACAATAAAATTAAGATCCTATTAAAATTGAAATGAAAAAAAATCAAGTCCATGCAATTTTCATATAATTTCTACTACCAATTATATTTCATTTATAAAAAAAATTTAATATGCGAAAATTGAAAATACTTGCCCCTCCATCAATTAGGTTAGGGTCAGGAAAAAGTTTAGAAAACTACAATGGATGTGAAGCCTGGCAAAGGCACAGCAAAGCCTAACACCTCCTGTTGATTGGGTGTATGGCTTGATTGGTCCAGTTGGGTTGCTATTAGTAGTTGTGTCTGACCTTTTGGAGTCCTAGTTTCAGTTTTATCGGTCAAGATTAGTTGGGGAAAAAAAAACTCTTGCAAGGTTCCTTAGTAAAGAGTCAGCATGGGTGGAACTGTTTTTAATAGAGGTTATATTTGTCCTGGGAAATGTTAAATTTGGACTAAGAAACCCTGATTTTGTCTATAATGTTTAAAAGCTGTTCAAAAAACATTAGGATTTTCACCATGATATTGTACAACACGAATGAGTTTAGGACCGAAACTATGTATGATTACTACATAGCTGGTTCACTCACAGTCATTTCCGGTAGAAGACCAACCCAAACCAACCCACTTGTTTTTTTTCATTGAAAAATAAACTTTTGTTTCTTATTGAAAATTTAGCCACCCCCACACCCCTCCCCCTCTCCCCCCAACTCCCACAAAGAAAAAAAAACTAGGACAATTGGGTACATGCCGCAATTCCTCGTTGACTGGCCCAAATATCTAATCCCAACACTATTAATCGCCTATGTTGGCCTAGGCTAATAGCAGGGACATGACTATGGATGTATATATATGAATCATATTAATTAGTTGTAGGACCACTCCCAACGTTCAAATTATTTTTTCTTTTGTGATGTGCATATTTGATTGACCCATCACAAAAAAAACTTACTCCAGCTTTTGATAGTAGTCCCAAAATAGATGTATTGGAGTCTTGCCTTTTGAGTTGATTGATTATATGCGTTACAAGAGTAGAACTTAGGGCAAAGGATATGGGATAGAATTAGGTGCTATTGGGAACATGTTGGGATTCCATTGGGAACCCAAAAAGCCAAAACACTTCCCCACCTCCGAGAAAAAAAACTGGGCCCCTTGGGTGCATGCTGTCTCACCTCATTGGCAGCCAACAATTCCAATTGTTCTTTACCGTTTGCTAATGGTAGGGGCATGAACTGTGTAATATAGCTATAGTATAAAAATAATAGATGGGTAAAAATGGACAAAATGGACTTTGATACATAACACTTTAGTCTTTTGCTTATTTGATCATTTTGCTTGCAAAATGGGTTTACAGACTAGTATAGCTATAGTATTATAGTCAGTCATCCTTCTTATTAATTAATTGAGGGGTGTGCCCAAAGGTTTTTTTGTTTTCTTGTTGAAGGAGCCACTTTGATTCAATGTCCATCAGATTATTTTTTTGAAACATTGGGCAGCCCGCAATAGAAGCACAGAGGTGCTTCCCTTTGGTTGCCTGCCGGCCCACACCCCCACCATTCCCCCCTTTATTGTTTGTATACATGAATTCAACTTTGGCCAAAGAATATGGAATAATAAAAGTGTGGTTCTATTGGGAACATCTTAGGGAACATTTGGAAAACTAAGGAACTTGGTAGGAATACATTGAGAATATGGGAAAACAAAAATATCCCTCTCACACCCCCCACCCCACCGCGCCCCACACCACCCCCCCCCCCCCACCGACGCAAACCAACCAACCCCCCCGC
>Ga0116227_10014373_pt1 | contig 12083 bp, 11 predicted proteins | sample S1TSphgellanicum_FD_89693 | JGI IMG/M metagenome (GOLD analysis project Ga0116227, IMG submission 89693) | Host-associated microbial communities from peat moss isolated from Minnesota, USA - S1T2_Fb - Sphagnum magellanicum MG | ecosystem: Host-associated > Plants > Peat moss > Unclassified... | reverse complement strand
CGAGCGGGTCGCCGGCGGCAGCTATGTCGTCGTGCAGAAGTATTTGCACGATCTGGCGGCGTGGGGCCGCACTTCGGCATCGCTGCAGGAGGAAATTATCGGGCGCACCAAGATCGACAACATCGAGCTGGACGACGATGACGCACCGCGCAAATCACACAAGACTCTCGCCACGATCGTCGATGAGGCCGGAAACGAACACGATATCCTGCGCGACAACATGCCCTTCGGCAGAGCCGGGCATGGCGAATTCGGCACTTACTTCATTGGTTACACCCGCCACCTTTGGGTGATCGAGAAAATGCTGGAACGCATGTATGTGGGCGATCCACCCGGCTCCTATGATCGGCTGCTCGATTTCTCGGTTCCGCACACAGGCACCAGCTTTTTCGTTCCGTCTCGCTCCACGCTGGAAAGCCTGACCGCCGGTTGACACTGGCCCGGCAGGCTTCCGGACAACATTCGTATAAGACGGCCACGCGCGTGAACGCGCCATCGGCGGCCCGGACGGCTTTGTCCGGCAGTTGCGCTTCATCCGCACCGGGAGAATATTTATGTATGGATTTATATCCATGCATAAATATTATGAAACGCGATATTGCATGCATGCAATCACAGGCATATAGGGCGGACAGAAACAATCATCCTGCCAAGGATCGAGTCGATGCAGAACCACGACGCCCCCGAAAGCAAAGGGAAATGGATTTTCCACTGCGGCCTGAAGGGTCTTTGCCCCAAATGCGGCAAAGGGCCCATGTTCAGGAAGTGGCTGAAACTGCAGACAACTTGCCCGCATTGCGGACTGAACTACAACTTTGCGGCGCCTGATGACGGGCCAGCCTTCTTCTCGCTCTGCATCGTGGCGTTCCCGCTGTCATTCTTTGTGGTCTGGCTTCAGGTGGCTTTCGATCCACCCTATTGGGTGCATCTCGTCACATCCTTCCCGCTGGTTCTGCTCGGCTGTGTGTTTCCGTTGCCCTATATCAAGGGGTGGCTGGTCGCCTCGCAATATGTCAACCACGCTCAGGAGGCCGGCACCGCCAAGCTCTGGGCTGAATTGCATGCCCGCGCCGAAGGCAAGGAAGATTGAGATGGGCGCGCCGAAAGGCCTGAGCCTGGCCGCCCGCCTTGTTGCGGATATGTATGACGCGATCCACCGGCCCGATCTGTCCGGCATGATCCGATCGGGCAACGCCGAGGGTTTTCCGGAAATCGGAACAGCAGCGGCGTTGCTGGCATAGGATGAAGCGCGGCTGGACCGCTATGAATCAGCCCTGCGGCAATATGCCGATCCCGGCTTCTGGGATGAGATGATGCCGGGCGGCGTGCTAGCGCTTCACGATGGCGGGGACATGGCAAGAAATGTTCTTGCAGGCCGCCCTGCTTTCGATCATCGGGACTGAAAATCCAGACAAATACCATACAACTGGTTGACAAAGACGGTTGGAAGCTCACGATGCAAGACTGGAACCCTGACATTCGCGCGGCAAAAGGGCCGAAATATCTCGCGATTGCCCAAGCCCTGTCTCACGACATCGAGGCTGGCCTTCTTGCGCCCGGTGACCGCCTGCCGCCGCAAAGATCTCTGGCCGAAACGCTTGGGCTGGATCTGACCACCGTAACCCGGGCCTACAGCGAAGCGCAGCGCCTTGGCCTCATCGAAGGCAGCGGGCGTCGCGGCAGCTTCGTTCGGGCCAAGCCAACCGTATCGCCATCGATTTTCGCGAGCGATCCCGGCGATACAGGGATGAATGCCCCGCCGGAAGGCTTCGGCGGAACGCTCACCATGGCCTTTCGCGACAGCGCGACCGCCCTGTTGAGCCCGGACCTTGCGGCGCTGCCCTTCCAGTATCAGCGCAGCGGCGGAGCGCCTTCGGCCCGCAAGGCAGGGGCGGAATTGCTGGCGGCACGGGGCATTCCATGCTCGGAAGACACCGTCCTTGTCGCTGCCGGTGGGCAGAATGCACTCCACGCGATCTTCAGCGCAGAGTTCAAGGCTGGCGATAGGCTTGCGGTTTGTGCGCATGTCTATCCCGGCTTGCTCGCGCTGGCCCGCCGGTTTGGCGTCATTCTGCTGCCCATCGCCTCCGATGCCGACGGCATGGACCCCGATGCGCTCAGCCGTGCCTGTGCAGGCGGCAGCGTGAGAGGTGTGTATCTCGTTCCGACCAATGACAATCCGACCACGATCACCATGCCCCTCGACCGCAGAGAGGCGATCGCCGAGATTGTCGGAAAACACCATCTCCTGCTGATCGAAGACGATGCTTACGGCTGGTTGCCGGAGCATCCGCTGCCTCCGATCAGTTCCCTCGTTCCAGCCAGCAGCTGGTTTATCGCCAGCGTCTCCAAGGTACTGACCCCCGGCCTGCGTGTCGCATGGTTGCGTGCGCCCGATGTCGCGGGCGCATGGCGGCTCGCCGCCGATATGCACGAAACCGCCATTATGGCGCCCCCGCTCAATGCTGCGGTCGTGACCGAATGGGTTCATACCGGCCTCTTCCACAGGCTGATCGATGAAATCCGGTCGGAAGCGCGTGTCCGGCAGGAGATGGCACGGGACTGTCTCGCCCTCGCATCGTTCCGCGCGCAGGACTACGGCTATCATCTCTGGGTGGCGGTTCCCGATGATCTGGACCCACGCCACCTGTGCGATGCGCTGCGCCAACACGGCCTGCCCGCGATCCCGGGGGATGCTTTTGCTGCTGACCGGTCTCTGGCCAGCCCTGTTGCCATGCGGGTGTCGATTGGCGGCACGATCGCCCGAGACCAATTGCGGCGTGGCCTCAATCTTCTATCCGCCCTGATCAGCCCTCAGGCGCCGCGCAAGGTCAGCCTGGTCTGACACAAGCATAGCAAGCAAATTCCCCCTGCCAGACAGCTGGCATCTTATAAACATTGTCAGGAAATAGCGATGGAATGGGTCCCGGTCGCCTTTATTATCTTCAAGGCTTTCGTGCTCTTCAACGGCATGTTTTTCGCCATCAAGTGGCATTACGATCAGGATCGTAAAAAGAAAAAGGAAACCAGCAGACCGGAGGCGCTCACCGACATGCGCCTTTTCGCGACGATGATCATCGCCCTGACCCTGTCGCTGATTGGCATTGTCTATGCGGGATGCTGGGGCGATGCGGCAGACGGCGGATATGGCGGCGCCTTAGGCTTCGCTTTCACCTTTTTCATGCTCTTCATGTCCAGGCCGAAGGCTGAAACCATCCTGGCTGACCACCCCGGGCAGGCGAGCGAAGCGCCTGACGAGATGGCCAGCCTCAAGCTTCAGACGGAGCGCTTGCAGGCCGCCTTCATGGCCAGGCTGGCCTCGGTGGAGCGCGAGAAAATCTATCTCGCCGTTGCCAGCATCCTGAGCACGCTCGCCTGGAAATTTGGCGACATTGCCGCGGCCGCGCTCAACGGTCGGCATTGACGACCAGCGCGCGAAGCCGCGCGATATCCCGGCACCGCGTGGGGATGTCCTCACGCGGTGCCGCGCAGCGATAATCCCGCAACCGTTCCAGACTGCGCAGCAGGACTTCGAGCGGCGGTCCGCTCGCCGTAATGCTGCCAAGGGCCCGTTTGTTCACCTGCTCGGCCGGGCGGGTGATGAAGCGGTCGACCAGCATATCGTGATGCTGCCGCGCCGTCCGGCCGAACGTATCGGAGAGCTTGAGAAACGCCCGGACATTGGTCTGGAACCAGGGCTGATCCGCCTGGCTGTCGGCTGCGGCCAGAAAGGCGTCGAGCATGCTGGGCGTCGCCATGCAGCCACGCAATTGCGCCTGATCGCCCGGCATCATGAAGGGCATTTTTTCAAGCAGCAGCTGCGAATAGGAGGGATCGCTGGCCCGGCAGAGGCCGAGCAGCAGGTCGATCTCGTTGATCCCGGGAAAGTCCCCGGCATTGGCCCCGCGATAGACGTGCCGACCGACCCGGTATGGCTTGTAATAGGGCCGCACGCTGTAGAAGAAGCGATCGACATCCAGCGTCTCGAACAAGCGCTGGTTGAAACGGATGACAGCCTCCAGCGCGACGCCGGCCTGCTCGAACAGCACATCGGCGACCGGGCTGCTCACGCCAATGGCGACCAGTCGCCGCAAGGCATCGGCCGCACATTGGAAACTCAGAATGCCGCGCGTGTTCTCGTCGATAAACAGGAACTCGTCAGGCAGCGCCGTGAAGCTCTTGCGCACCCCGTTCACGGCCAGATTATGCGTGGCCAGATGGGCGGTCGCAAAGCGCGGCGCCATGCCAGCCGCCGCGCCGACATGAAGCGCAAGCGCCGAGGCTTCCGTGTGCGGTGATTGCTCTTCGCGATCCGGGTTGGTCAGCTCATGGCGGCGCAGCGCCCCCAGATAGAGCCCGACATTGCCGAGCAGATGAAACGCCGAGCCAAAGCCGTCGGTGGTCCGCCCCTCCGCCAGCAGCGGCGCGATCAGCAGCCGCCCTTCCTCGCACAGGCGTTGCTTGATGCTTTCGCCGATCCCCTCGACCGCGGAACGGTCCTCGCGGGCGAAATAGAGGTCCTCCAAGTCGGTGTTCATCTCGACAAATGCGGTGCGAATCCAGCGGTCGAAGGCTTCTGCATTCTGTGTCATGGCGCCCTCCTCAGCCGCGCTTTGCCGAGCGCAGGCAATCGGCCACCCGATCGACATCCGCTTGCGTATTCCAGATGCCAAAGGACAAGCGCAGGCGCGGTCCGCGTCGATCAAAACGGACGCCGCCCGCTTTCAACGCGGCCTCGTCATGCTCGTCGAGGGGAAGACACAATGTGCCGCCGCGCCGGGCCAGAATGCCGGGGTCGGCATCCATCCCGGCCAGCAGCCTGCCCGAAAGCCGCAGATTATGCGCGCGAATGGCAGGGACACCGATCTCCGCGACGGTCCGCAACCCCGCCGTCGCGATCACAAAGGGCGCGACGGCGGGCGTTCCACCCCACAATCGGCGCGCATCGGGTGCGAAGGTGAAGTGATGGATGTCCATCTCAAACGGGTTGGCGTGCGAAAACCATCCGCGCTCGACCGGCATGAGGCGTTCGATCACCTCGGGCGAGATCCATGCGAAGCAGGCGCCGGGGCCGCCGCTCAGCCACTTCACCGAGGTGCCGACAACCGCATCGGCATCCCATGCCTCGACGTTGATCGGCAGGACACCCGCCGACTGGGCGATATCGACGATCGAGAAGACGCCATGGGCCTTCGTCATCGCCGTCAGCTCGGCCACCGGTGTGAGGATGCCGGTGTTCGAGTGAACATGCATCATCACCACAACGGCGATGTCCGGATCGCCGAGACGTCGCCAATTGGAGATGTCCGAGGGGTCGCCCGTCACCAGCTCCATCCGGAAGCCGAGGCGGAAGAGCCCGTCAACGGCATAGGCCACGGAGGGAAATGCGTGCTCCGAGATCAAAATGATGTTGCGTTCCGGGCGGCAGGCGAGGCCGCTGATGATCCGCGAAATGGCGGCGGAGACGCCCGGCTGCGGACACCATTGAGCGGTCTGCCCGCCGAACAGATCGACAAGGGCTGATCGAAACGCATCGACCGCACCGAGCCATTGTGGCCATGCATCGCCTCCGAAGGCTTCCCAGGGCGCGAAGAATGCCTGTTCGACGCTGTCCCGGGCGGCAAGCGGGAGGCATCCGACACTGTGGGCGATGAGATAGGGCCCGCCTTCCGGCACATGAAACATATGCCGCGCGGATGGCATGGCAGCGTTGTCGCGGGTTTCTTGATCGGTCATCGGCCCTGGCTCCTCTGCGGGCATTTTAGGCATTGGGGCGGCGAATGTTGTCCTTTAAGGCAGGCTTGCGCGACGATTGTGCAGAACAATGTTCCCTTTTCTTGCAAATTTCAGGAATTTCCTCCATATTATACCCCCATACGGCAGACCATTCCTGATCGTGAGGTGTTGAGGTGGACAGGTTCGATCGCGCCATTCTGGCCGAACTGGAGCAGGATTCCCGGCAGAGTTTCGGAGCCGTCGCCGAAAAGGTCGGCCTATCGAAGACGCCGTGCTGGAACCGGGTGCAAGCCCTTGAACAGCAGGGCATTATCACCGGCTATCCCGCTGCCGTCGATCCTTATGCCATTGGCCTCAAGCTGAGTGCCTTTGTCGAGGTGTCGGTCGAGTTTGCCCAGCATCCGGCTTTCGAGGCCGCCATCATGAACCATCCCGCCGTCCTCAATTGCTACACGACCGCAGGCGACGGCGACTATCTGCTGCATATCGTCACCAGCGATGTCGAAGCGCTTGACGGCTTGCTGCGCGGCAATCTCAGCCGCTTGCCCGGCGTGCAACGCTTTTCCACGACAATCTGCATGAAAACCATCAAGCGCGGCGCGCCGTTGATGGCAGCGGCAAGGTTGGTGGAGCCATAGGCAGCCTTGCGCATCAAACAGTCACCTTGCGCTTTTTCCGGGGCCGTTCAACGCACTGCACCGCGCTATGCCGATCAGGACTGCGACACTTCATCGGCATAGAGCAGCAGGATGCCGCCATCGGCATCCTTGACCGCGCGCACCGGCATGGATTGCTCCAGCCCCTCGATGAATTGCGCGGATTCATCGATCTGGAACCGCCCGCCCACCCGCAGCGCCGCCACCCGCTGGTCGCCAATCACGATGGGGCGCTTGCGGTAACGGTTGAACTCCTCGACCGCCTGAGCCAGCGAATGGCCGTTCAGCTCGATCACATGCTCGCGCCATGCGATTTTTTGCGACAGGCCCGCCGCATCATAGCTGGCCACCGCCACGGCGTCGGGATGGATGATCGCGAAATTGCCCGCGGGCACCTTGTGCAGCGCCGATTGCCCCTCACGCACGCCCACCACGCCATGCGAGACCGTCAGTTCGACCACCGCGCCCCGGTCGCGCACATTGAAGGCCGTGCCCAGCGCGCGCAGCATGGTCTCGCCCACCTCCACATCGAAGGGGCGCGCGGGATTATGCGCCACCTCGAAAAAGGCCTCGCCGCGCTTGAGCCTCAGCCGCCGCCGCTGCTGCGTGTAGGCCACCTCGACCACCGTGTCGGAATTGAGCACTACATGCGAGCCATCGGGCAGAGCGACCTCGCGAATTTCACCGACACGCGTGCTCAGCAGTTGGCGATGCAGGAAGAACCAGCCGCCCGCCGCGCCCGCCAGCGCCAGGGCACCGACTGCCCCCAGCAGCACCCCTCTGCGGCTGCTGCGCGCGCCCGGCGCGGCCACATCCGCGCTGCCGACCTCGGGCTCGCCATCCAGAGCGGCGGCGGCGCGCCATGCCTGACGCGCGCGGGCAAAGGCCACCGCATGCTCGGGCGAGGCCGCAATCCAGCGTTCGGCAGCCTGCCGTTCAGCCTCCTCGCCTCCATTCTCGAGCGCGAGGAGATGGCGGATCGCCTCCTCCTCGTGCTGTCGAAGCGGCGCTGTCGGGCTGCTTTCCAACGCTGATCACCTCTTGTTCCTGCTGAGCGAGCGCCCTCATAAAGGCCGCCAGTGCAACGCCCAAGTGTTTTTCAACCGTTGAGACGGACAAGCCCATCTCATCCGCTATCTGCGCCATCGGTTTTTCATGCAGGCGCCGTGCCACGAACACCCGCCGCGCCTGCGGAGGCAGTCCATCCAGCACCGGCTGCAGCTTGCGCAGCTGGTCGCGCGCGCACAGATGGGCGGAAAAATCATAACTGATTTGCAGCGCCTCGAATTCGACGATCGTGTCGAAGGCCACCACCTTCTGCCGCCTCGCGCCATCCACCAGCAGGTTGCGGGCGATGGTGAAAAGATAGGCGCGGCCCTTGTCCACCTGTTGCCAGCGCGGATTGGCATAGGCGCGCGTCAGCACTTCCGAGACAAGATCGTCCAGATCGTCCGATCCGCCCTTCAGACGCCGCAGGCGCGAACGTAAAACCGGGGTGTGAGGAAGAATCTCCCTCTCGAACCACTCCAGTTTCGCATGAAGATCCTCCATTGGCGCCCCCGCTGTTGGTGGCCGGCCAGGCTCGCTCTCTTCCATTGTCTCATTCTTGTGCGGGCCGGAGAGTAACCAGACTGTCCCTCAGCCCCTCTAAGTCAAATGCCCCCCTTCCCGCCATGGCGGTCCCTAAGCGGACCTTCGTCTCACCGGATGCATCCCGCTTCATGGGCGCCTGATGGACGAGCGGTCCGCATGGCGCGTGTTCAGGGTCATTTCAGGGGGACACTCACATGCGATCGTCTACATCCGCCCGCCTTATCCGCGCGGTCCTGCTGGCCTCGGCGCTGGGCTGCGCCGCGCCGGGCCTGTGCCTGCCCGCCCTTGCGCAGACGCGCGGCGGCGGCGCCTCGCTCAGCGACGCGCATCTCTTCAACATCCCCGCGCAGGACATGAACGATGCGCTTTTGCGGCTGTCGCAGCAGTCGGGGTTGCGGGTGCTGTTCCGCTATGAGGTCGTTTCCAGCCTGCGCACCGGCGAGGTCAAGGGCTGGCTGTCGACCCGCGACGCGCTGGAAAAGATGATCGCGGGCCGCCCGCTGCGCATGAGCGTCACGGCTTCCGGCGCGGTGGTGCTGATGCCCAGCGGCGCGCAGGCCAGCGTGCAACCCACCAGACTGATGATGGCCCCGGCGCCCGCCAATCTCGCCACAAGCGCGCCCGAGCCCGAACCGGCCCCCGCGCCCGAAAAACCTGCCAGCGACGGTGACACGATCATCGTCACCGGCACGCGCGCCACAGGCCGCACCGTCACCAGCAGCGCGGTGCCCATCGACGTGCTCAGCAAGGCCGATCTGCAGACCTCGGGCAAGCAATCCACCCGCGATCTGCTGGGCACGCTGGTCCCCTCGATCAACGTGTCGAGCGCGGGATCGGGCGCCAGCTTTGCGGTGAAAACGCTCTCGCTGCGCGGGCTGTCCAGCGACGAGGTGCTGGTGCTGGTCAATGGCAAGCGGCGCCACAACACCGCCACCATGTTCATCAATGGCGCCACCCAGTCGGGCCAGTCCCCGCCCGACCTCGACCTGATCGCCTCCAACGCCATCGGCCGCGTGGAGGTGCTGCGCGACGGCGCGGCGGCGCAATATGGTTCGGATGCCATCGCGGGCGTCATCAACATCGTGCTCAAGAACGACACGTCGGGCAGCGCCTCGCTGCTGGGCGGCGCGACGGGGGCGGGCGACGGCGTGCAGGGCCGCATGCAGCTCGACAAGGGCTTCAAGCTGGGCGAGGGCACGCTGCATCTCTCGGCCGAAGCCTACAATCAGGGCCATACCTATCGCAGCGGCATCAACACGCTGGTCAATCAGAACACCAACATGGGCGGCCAGCCGGGCGCGGTGGGCGCCAATGGCGCGATCAACTTCGAAATGCCGATTGGCGAGGCCGCGACGCTCTACAGCTTCGACACCGCCAGCGTCCGTCAGGCCGATGGCTGGCTGACCTATCGCGCGCCGACCGCCGTCACCAATTACACCAACCTGTTCCCCAACGGCTATTCGCCGCATCTCTACCTGACCGACTATGACTATCAGGCCAGTCTGGGGATCAAGGGCACCGGCCCGGCGCAGATCAAATACGACCTCTCCACCACCTATTCCAACGACCGCGTGGAGTATGAGGAGAAAAGCGCGCTCAACGTCTCGCTCGGGCCAACGGGGCCGACCAGCTTCTACGTGGGCAAGCTGGGCACCAGCGAATGGACCACCAACCTCGATCTGTCGCGCCCGGTCGATATCGGGCTGGTCGAGCCGGTGCTGGTGGCACTCGGCGCCGAATATCGCCGCGATACGTTCTCCATCGGCGCGGGCGATCCCTCATCTTACGTGAACGGCGGCTATGTCTCGCCCACCGGGCCCTATGCCGGGGTGATGCGCGCTGTGGGCTCGCAGGGCGTCAACGGCTTCCCGGCCTCCTCGGCGGGCACATGGAGCCGCAACGCCTGGAGCGTCTATGCCAACCTTGAAGGCAAGATCGTTCAGGGTGTCGAGCTGGGTCTGGCCGGGCGCCACGAGCATTATTCGGACTTTGGCGACACCAGCACCGGCAAGGCCTCGCTGCGTCTGGAGCCGGTGCGCGGCTTTGCGGTGCGCGGCACGGCCAGCACCGGCTTTCGCGCCCCGACGCTTCAGCAGGAGCATTATTCCTCTGCCAGCACGATCAGCGTGAACGGCATTCTGCTGCCCGTCTCGGCCCTGCCGGTCGATACGCCCGCGGCCATCGCGCTGGGTGCCAAGCCGCTCAAGCCGGAGCGTTCGACCAACTTTTCGGTGGGCATGGTCTTCACCGCCATTCCGCGCCTGACGGTGACGGTCGATGCCTATCAGATCAGGATCAAAGACCGCATCCTTCTGTCCGAAACGCTGCAGGGCAACACGGTGCTCAGCGTGCTGCAATCGGCGGGCATCCTCAATTCGGCAGGCGGCTTCTATTTCTCCAATGCGGCAAGCACCCGCACACGCGGGCTCGATGTGGTGGCCACCTATCGCGTGCCCGAGACCAGCCTGGGCAGCTTTAACCTGAGCCTCTCGGCCAATCTCAACAAGACCATCTTCACCCATATCGACGATCTGCCCGATGTGCTGAAGAATGCGGGCCTCGTGCTGATCGGGCGCACGCGGCAGGGCGATTTCACGCAAGGCACGCCGCGTTCCAAGATCATCGGCAGCGTCAACTGGAGCAAGGGGCCGGTGACCGCCATGGTGCGCGCCACGCGCTATGGTTCGGTGACCCAGACCTCCAGCTTCTATCCCGGCACCGCAGGCTATGTCACCGCGCCCGATGCCACCGCCAATCCCAAGACGCTGGTCGATCTGGAACTGGGCTATCAACTGACCAAGGGCATCAAGATCACGGCGGGCGCGAACAATCTGTTCAACGTCTATCCTGACCGGCTGCCGGTCTCGCTGCAGTCGGCGGGTTTTTCGCTCTACAATGCCTACGCGCCCTACGGTTTTTCGGGCGGTTTCTATTACGGGCGCATCAATTTCAGCTTCTGATGCGCGGGCTGAGGGCGGCCGAACCTGAAGGGTCCGGCCGCCCTTGCCTGATTGCCGGGCGCCCGTCAGATATGGATGCCGCCCGCCACCTCGATCCGCTGCGCATTGACGAAGCCGAACGCGTCGGAGAGCAGACCGGCAATCACCGTGCCGACATCCTCGGGCTGACCGACCCGGCCCAGCGCGGTATGTTCGGACAGCGCCTTTTGCACCTGCGGATTGTCGCGCACCATGCCGCCGCTGAAATCGGTGGCGATCGGCCCGGGCGCCACGACATTGACCGCGATCCGGCGCGGCGCCAGTTCGAAGGCCATATTGCGGCTCAGGGCCTCGACCGCGGCCTTGATCGGGCCATAGCCGATCCGCCCGGCCATCGCGAAACGCGCGAGACCCGAAGAGATGTTGACGATGCGGCCACCGTCGCGGATCAACGGCAGCACCGCCTGGGTGAGGAACAGCACGCCCTTGAAATGCACCGCATACAGGCTGTCCATCTCGGCCTCGGTCATGGTTTCAAGCGTGCTGGCCGAGGATGTACCGGCATTGTTGACCAGATAATCGATATGGCTGGCGCCCATCTCGCCCAGTGCGTCGCGCAGGCGGTTGGCGAAATCGGCGAAACTGGCCGCATCGCCCACATCGAGATGCAGCGCGATGGCGGGCGCCCCGGCTTTGGCGGCCAGGGCGACGACCTCCTCCGCCTGAGTTTTGCCCGCTTTGTAGGTGAAGATCGAGCGGACGCCTTGCTGCGCGAGGGCGAGCACGGTGCTGCGCCCGATGCCCCGGCTGCCGCCGGTGATGAGTGCGATCCTGCCGTTTGACATGGGGATGCTCCTTGGGATGGTTGGGGGGTACGGTTCCCGATGTAGGGCCGGGCGCATCCTGCGCGAATGTCGAAAGGCAGCGATTTCTTGCCTATTCCTGCTCATGCAGCTAATCTGCGCGCCATGCGATCACCAGAAGCCAAACCGCACGATATCGACCCACTCATCGCGGCCATCCTGAACTATGTCGCGCGGCAACCGGGCCAGAGCCCCTATCTCACGGCGATCGACCGGATGATGATCATGCGGACGGATCATCCCAAACAGCCCAGCCATATGATCTTTCGGCCCTCGATGTGCATCGTCGCTCAGGG
>Ga0116227_10014370_pt1 | contig 12084 bp, 15 predicted proteins | sample S1TSphgellanicum_FD_89693 | JGI IMG/M metagenome (GOLD analysis project Ga0116227, IMG submission 89693) | Host-associated microbial communities from peat moss isolated from Minnesota, USA - S1T2_Fb - Sphagnum magellanicum MG | ecosystem: Host-associated > Plants > Peat moss > Unclassified... | reverse complement strand
GGCCGTAAAATACGTCGGCGAACGCATCGTGTTCGGGCGTCCGATCGGACAGAATCAGGGCGTTCAATTTCCGATCGCACGCGCCCACACCGCACTCGAAGCCGCCGACCTCATGCGGCGCCAGGCCGCCGAAATCTTCGATGCCGGCCGGCCCTGCGGGCCGGAAGCGAATATGGCGAAGGTGCTTGCGTCCGAAGCCGCGTGGCAAGCCGCAAACGCCTCGATGGACGCGCACGGCGGCTACGGCTTCGCCGAGGAATACGATATCGAACGCAAATTTCGGGAGACCCGTTTGTACATCACCGCGCCGGTTGCGAACAATCTCATCCTCTCGTACGTCGGACAGCACGTGCTCGGCATGCCGAGGTCGTTTTAATGGCGGGCCGGCTCGCGGGCCGCGTGGCGGTCGTGACGGGCGCGGGCAGCGGGCTCGGCCTTGCGACGATGCGCCTTTTTTGCGCCGAAGGCGCGCAGGTGGCCGGGCTCGACGTGAACACCGATGCCGTAGCGTCGCACATCGCGGATGCGCACCTCGATGCGGTTGCCTTCGCCTGCGACGTCGCGGACGAAGCGAGCGTCGCGCTCGCGGTGAAGCAGACCCTCGAGCACTTCGGCCGGATCGACGCTCTCGCGCATTTCGCCGGCATCACGCGCGACGCGATGCATCATAAATTGACGCTGGAGAACTGGGAAGCGGTGATCCGCGTCAATTTGACCGGCTCGTTCTTGATGGCCAAAGCGGTCGCGGCGGTCATGTCCGCGCAAGGCAGCGGGAGCATCGTGCTGACGTCTTCGCGGTCGGCGTACGGGAACGTGGGTCAAGCGAATTACTCGTCGTCGAAAGGCGGCGTCATCAGCCTCGGGAGAACGCTCGCGCTCGAGCTCGGGCGCTACAACGTGCGCGTCAACTCGATCGCCCCGGGATTCATCGAAACGCCGATGACGACGACGGTGCCGGACCATCTGCGCGAACGTTCGATCGCCTCAACGCCGCTGCACCGCACCGGGAAACCGGAGGAGATCGCTTCGATCGCACTTTTTCTCGCCTCCGACGATTCGTCGTTCGTCACCGGTCAAACCATCAACGCCGACGGCGGCCGAACCGTCGGGCTCTCGGCGTAGCATGAAAGATACGACGATGCGCAGCGAACTCGGTTGGAGCGACGCCGACACGATCGTGGTGCGCGGGTACGATCTGCCCTCGCAACTGCTCGGCCACGTCGATTTCGGCGGCATGGCGTTTCTCGAACTGATGGGCCGGCTCCCGACTCCGGCTGAGTCCGCCGTCTTCAACGCGTGCGTGGTGACGCTCGTCGAACACGGCATCACGCCGAGCGCGATCGCCGCGCGCATGACGTATCTGGGCGCACCCGAAGCGATGCAAGCCGCCGTCGCCGCCGGTTTGTGCGGGCTCGGAACGGTCTTCGTCGGCACGATGGAAGGCGCGGCGAAATATTTGCAGCAATCTTTTGCGAAGGCCGGCGATACGTACGATATCGACGAACTCGCCGCGGCCATCGTGGCCGATCACCGTTCCCGTGGCGCTGCAATCGCCGGGCTCGGCCACCCCGTGCACAAGCCGAACGATCCGCGTTCCGAGCGCCTCTTCGAAATTGCGGCCGAACACGGCTTTCGCGGCAAGCACGTCGCGCTGATCGAAGCGGTGCGCGTCCACGCCGAACGGGCATCCGGTAAGGTATTGCCGCTCAACGCGACGGGCGCCATCGGCGCGCTGGCAAGCGAACTCGGAATTCCGTGGCAGATCACGCGCGGACTGGGCGTCATGGCGCGCGCCGTCGGCTTGGTCGGCCACATTCTCGAAGAGATGCGAACGCCGATCGCCGCAAAAATTTGGCATGCGACCGAGGCTGCGGTGACGGAGACGCGAATCGCGAACTAACCCGCCGGCGTGGACCGCAATGCCAAATGGATGTCGCAGAGGTAGCGGAGAAAACTGCCTGCGTGACGAAAGATCGGCCGCTTTAGGCAACATGTTCTGCTGACGGGAGCCTTTCTGCTATGGGAATTCTCTCCCCGCGACTTCGCCTTACACTTCTTTGCAGCGTTGCCATCATCGCCGCAGTATGTGGGGCCGGTAAGGCCACGGAGACATCGAGAACGGCCGCAGCAGCAGCTTGGCAAGCGGCGCCGTTTGCAGATGCTTTCGGAGTATACGGCGCGTTAAACAAACCAACGCTTTTTGCGGTCGATTACTACAAGCGCGAACTCGAGTATTGGCCGATAACGCCGGGTCTCCATCCGAAACCGACGCTCGTTCCCGGCCTTTCGCATCTCGGCAATGCCGGCGGCCTGGCGGCAAATGGCTCGCGAATCGCATTGGCCACCGGATCGGGTGTCTTGGTCGTCGACGTCGCGGCAGGCACCGAGACGATGCTGCCCCCCGCCGACGGCTACCCGCTCGACGTGGCGATCGACAAGCACGGAACCGTGTATCTCGTCAGCATTTTCGGCCATACCGCAAACGGCAGTCTGACAATCTACGAACCCTCGCAAAAGCCCCGCGAGGTGCTTTGTTCGCTGATGCAAAACGCCGAGACGGTGGCCGTCGACAACGAGGGCAACGTTTTTCTCAATCAGATCGGCGGTAAGACGGCCGGAGTCGGCGTCATCGAAATTCCGAACGGGCCCGGCGGCCCGGACGGCGCCAATTGCAAGAAATTGGACCTCAAGCCCGCCGAATACGGTTACGCCGCTGGGGTCGCCATCGATCCCAAGACCGATGACCTTCTCGTCCTCTCGGATCCCGATTTGTGCGCCGGGGGGATCGAGGGCCGTCTCACGACGTACCGCAAGCCGTACGAACGGAACGCAGGCCGTTCGCTCGACCTCGGGCGGAATTGCTCCGGCACCGTTCGGCTCGATGCATCCTCGAGCATCGTCTTCATCGGCGACAGCGGCGTGGCCGGCCCGCCTTCGTTCATCCTGCAATATAGCTATCCCGACGGCAAGCCACTGGGCGCCTTCGGCGGTGGTGAACCGGGCGGGTTCATCACGATACCAAACGCGCTTCCAAACTAAGGATTGCGGTATCTACAGAGGCCGTCTACTTCGGGCGTGCAGCGAGCGCGAGCGGCACACCGATCAGAACCGTCAGGAGCGCCACGGTCGCAAGCAGCGTTCCCATCGCGACCGACACCAGACCTCGGCCGCAGCGTGCGAGCGCGTCGCTAAGAAACGCCTCGAATGCGACGCGCGGATCGGCGACGCCGCCGTTTGCCGCTCGCGCAAGCGCTGCAAGCTCTTCTGCGCTCCAATCGTTGCCCGGGACAAACCGCGCGATCCGCCCGGCACCGTCGAGGATAACGGCGACGTCGGCATGGTCGGTGCGTCCCGCTCCCGCGACCTCGGGTTCGACGGCGAGCCGCCGCTCCAGCAGGAGCACGGCGCCAGGCTCTCCGGTCGCGAGCGTCCAGCGAGCCGGAGTGCCGAACCGGGCACGATACCGCCGCAGAATTGCGGGGCGGTCGTAATTCGGATCTACGGTTAGCCCTAATACGGATAGCGAACGCGGATCGGCAGTGCGCGCAACGAGCGCCAGCTTCGCCGCGACGAGCGCACAGCTATCCACGCAACGCGTATAGATGAACGACATCACGACCGCCCGCCCGCGCAGATCCTCGATCGCAAATCTCCGCCCGTCTTGATCCGTGAGTGCGATTGGGGGAACGGTATCGCCGACATGCAACTGCGGCGCGAACGGCAGGGCTGCAAGGAGCACGAACGGCAAGGCTAGCACGTCACCACGTTCGCATGCCGGGGGCGAGATAGGCGTGAGCGTTCAACTGCTGCGCCATCGGCCCGATGTAGGCGAGCACCGCCAAAACGATAGCGAGCGCGGCCCAGCCGCGCAGGTTGTCGAGAATCGCAGGCGTCTTTCCCGCTGCAGTATCGACCGGCGCGAAGTCGAGTGCGGGATTATCCTCGGCGCGCCTATTCGTGAAATACGTGCCCGTGGCAACGATCACGAAGCAGAGAACGCCGAGCGCGACGAACACGCCGCCGAGCGCCGCGCAGACCATCGGTACGTGCCACGTGGCCGCGACGGCCGACCCAGCGTAACTTACGACCGAGGTGCGCCGCGGCGCCCCGAGCAACCCGGCCCAGTGCATGGAAAACGACATCGCGACCATTCCCACGAACCACAGATAGATCGACGCGAGCGCGAGCTTCGGTGCGAAGAGGCGTCGCCGCGCGAGCGACGGCACGAGGCGATACGCCGCACCGACGAACGTGAGCGCGACCGGTCCGCCGACGGTGATGTGAAAGTGCCCCACGATCCACATCGTGTTGTGGACGAGCACGTCCATGGAATACGAGTTGTTGACGATTCCGCCGAAGCCCCCGAAAATGAACAGGATCATGCCAAACGCGGGGCCGGCAAACGCCGGGTCGCGCCAGGGCAGCCAGCGGACGATGTTCCAAAAGCCGGTGACGCCGTGTTTTCGCGCGGCGATCTCGAACGTCGCGAAGATCGCGAACGCGGTCATGAACGATGGAATGACCACGCCGAACGTGAGCACGGTATGCAAGAACTTCCAGCCCGACGAAATTCCGGGATCGAGATACTCGTGGTGCAATCCGACCGGTGTCGAGAGGAGCAAGAGCGACACGAAGGCCAGCCGCGTGAGCGCGTCGCTGAACACCGTTCCCCCGAACGCCGTCGGCACGACGAGGTACCAGATCACGTACGCGCCCATAATCCAAAAATACACGAGCGGATGCCCGAAATACCAAAACAGCATCCGCGTGAGCGAGACGTCGACGCCGGGCGTCCAGCCGAGCGACCACGGGATGAGAATGAGCATCTCCGCGGTCACGCCGAGCGTTGCAATGATCCACATGGTCATCGTGCAGACCGAAACGAATGCCGGCAGCGGAATGAGCACTTTGCGATTATTACGCTTGAACCAGACCACGTTCTCGATGATGTCGCCCGCGACGAACCACGTCCCCGCGACCAGGAGCGTCGCGCCGAAATAAAAGAACGGGCTCGCCTTGAGCGGTGCGTAGAACGTGTAGAGCACCGTCGCGTTGCCGCTCAGGATCGTGAGCGCGGTCGTCACCGTGCCGACCAGCATTACGCCGTAGCCGATCCAGTTCCAGCGCACCGAACGGACCCGTGGAATCGAGCGGTACGTCGCGTACGTGAGCAGCCCGGTGATGAAGAACGTCGTAAAAACGAGCGCCATCAGCACGCCGTGCACGGTCAGCATCCGGTAATAGTCGAACCAAGCCGGCATCGTGATGAAATCGGCGCGCGAAAAGCCTTGCAACACGCCGAAAAGTGCTCCGATGCCGAGCACGAGCGTCGCCGTGTAGATGTGCGTCAGCACGAGCAGATCGCCTTTTTCGCGCGACAAGTCGTAGGCCGGATCGTCCGGCCAATGCGCCGATCCCATCACGGTTGCGCTCAGCGCACCACCACCTTTGCGAACATCGTTTGATGCGCGATCCCGCAGAATTCGTTACAGAGCAAAAGAAACGTCCCCGCATCCTTAAACGTATGCGATACGGAGGAAACCCAGCCCGGCGTGACCATCACGTTGACGCCCGTGGCCGGAATCGAGAACCCGTGCTCCACGTCGGTGCTCGTGACGTAAAACGTCACGTGCGAGCCGGCCGGAACGGTGATCGCCGGCGGGTCGAACGAAAAGATGTGCGCGACGTAGTACGCTTCGTACGCGTGGTCGCCGACTTTGCGCAAACCGGGATGGTCGAAGGGGGGAGTTTGCGCGACCTTCGTCGGGTCGATCGTTTGCACGTTACTCGGCGGCACGAAGCCTTCGCCGAGCGCGGCGACCGCGAGTACGGCGATAAACAGCCCGAGAATCGCCATGCCGAACGTAAGCCAGAGCCGTTCAAAGCGATGAATGTGCAACGCTACCACCTCGACTGCAAGAGGGCGAACATGACGATCCAACCCACGGCGATCGATGTCCCGAGCACGAGTACGAAGACGAGCGTAGACGGTAACGGCTCATCGGGTGAAGGTTCCATGGTAGAAAGCCTACTCGGCGAGCGTAGCCGCTGTGTTATGAAGATCGCGTGAACTCGCGTGAAGCACGCCTTCGCCGAGTCATTGCGTAACGGCCTTCAACCGCAGAATTAGTATCCGACGCCTGCAACTGCCTCGATCAAGCGCGGCCGGCTCGGAACGTCCTCGGTCGCGCCGATGATGACCGCAGGCTGTTTCTAGATTTCCGAATCGCGCTCGCGCACGAGCCTAGGATTAGGGCTACGTAGTTCGAACCGAGCGTGGCGTTCTAGAAGACTGCGGACAAAAGTGCCGGCAATTCCGCGAGGCTACGCACCTCGTGATCGGGTGCACCGGGTAGCCGCTCGGGACGCTGCCCGTAGCGGTTGCACCACACCACGCGCATGCCGAAGGCCGAAGCCGCGAACGCGTCCCAGGCGTTGGAGGACTGGAACGACACCTGCGCGGCGGTGAGGCCAAGATGGGTTAGCGCATATTCATAGACGCGTGGGTCGGTCTTGTAAACGCCGAGCGCGTCGACCGAGAGAACCGCGTCGAATAGGCTCTCGAGCCCAGCGCCGCGCACGGCCGACTCCAGCATCGACGGTGTGCCGTTGGACAGGATGGCGGTCACGAAGCCGGCATCTCGCAGAGCGCGTAACGTCTGCGGCACCTCCGGGAAGGTCGACAACGTCAAATAGAGATTCATCAGTTGTGCGCGCAGCGCCGGCGTCGCGATGTCGAGACTATCCAGCGTGAAGTCGAGCGCATCGCCCGTTACCTGCCAGAAGTCGGCGTACTGCCCCTGTAGGGAGCGCAACCACGTGTATTGCACTTGCTTATCGCGCCAAAGTGTCGTCAGCGCACGACGCTTTTCATCCGGAATTCCGGCGCATCGCGCGGCGGCGGAGCCGAAGTCGAAGACCGTTCCATAGGCGTCGAAGACGCAGGCGCGGATGCCGGTGAGCGCGCTCATCGACGCATGCCGCGAATCGGGCCGAGCTGCTGCATCGTGGCCTCGTCCATGCCGTAGAGCAGCGGGAAGCATTTTGCGCGCGGCATTTTCAATCATCTCCTCTTGCAGCGGTTGCGGTAGGCGCGACGCTACGCGCGCGCGCTTTAGCCGCCTAATTCGCTGCAGCGGCTCGGCGCCCGGGTTGCTATCGTATTACTTGCCCGGTCCGGTCTCTCCGCCGCTCGCGTCGTGCCAGCCGTTCAGAAGTGGGTCGATCGCGATTTCATGTTGCAGGCGCACGATGTTGTTCACCGCAGCATCGACCGCGGGATCGCCTGTTCCAGCGACGATCGTTGCCGGACCGCATGCGTTCAGGGCGCCGCTGTAGGGAACCACGCCGTACGTCGCCGGCGTCGACCGGCTAACGGAAAACGCACTGTGGTAGGAGCAGAATCCGGCACTCGCGGGAATGGCGCCCGGCGGCGTCAGCACGACGAATTGCGCGTTCGCGCCGAGTGCCCAGTGGTTAGCGCCGGCCGCACGAGCGACTTCCGCTTGCAGAATCCCATCGGAAAGGGCGCTCGGCAGCCGTGCCGTTTCGACATAGGTACCGGCGACCGCAGGAACAGGCGCACTCCGCCGCAGCGACGCGAGCACGGACGGAATGTAACGCTTCTCGAGCGAGGTTCCGCCGGGATTCCAAAAGACGAGGTAGGTGCGGGGTGCGTTTTGCACGGGACCACCGTGGTAAGTGGACGGCGCATCGGTCAACGCCGGGTTTTTGCGGCGCACCGCTTCGATGTGCAGCGGCACGTTGCGCGGACCGGACCAGGCGAAGTTGCGTGGCGGCGTGAGGCTGGTGTACCAGGCCGGCCAGGCGCGATGCCGCTGCTTCGCGGCGAGCGTTGCTGCGGCAAGTCGAATGCTGCTCCGTACAGCCGTCGGGGGCAACCCGGTCGTCGTGAAAGCGTAGACGCCGCCGTCCGCTGCCCCCACATAGACGGTGCCGTCGTTCGGCGCCGGAGCGGTGTCGAGGGTCGCGTTGGTCTGTCGAGTGGATTGGAAGCGCCCGAACTGCGATGTCCGGTACGAAATGAGCGAACCCGTGGCGACGTTTGCAAAGAGCAAATTCTTTGCCGAGCCGAGGCCGACGTACGGCGAACGCCCGCCAGTCTTCGGAACGGTCGCAAAAGCCAGAGTTCCCGAGGAGGCGTTGATCGCGTAGACGGTGCCGTTCGTGCCGCCCGCGTAGACGAGGCCTTGCACCGGATCGTAAGCGGGCCCGGTAGTGAAAGCGGTCCCGGCGCTGTACGTCCAGCCCGGTGTCCCCGTAAGCTCATTGATCGCAAGAGAACGGCGCAATTTGATTCCTGAACGCCAAGGAGTGGGCCGGCGTGGTTCGGACCGTCGATGGCGGAAGCGGGCTTCCCTGAACCGATGTAACCGACTTGATATGGCAGTCGATATTGCCGGTTGCGGCATCGAGTTTCCAGAACCCAGCGTTGAAATCCGTGCCGATCCAGACCGATGACAGGTCGGATGAGATAAGTGGTGTGCTGTAGATCGAGTCGCCCGTCCCGATCGATGTGGACCAAATCACCCGGCCCGTCGCCTCGTCGATCGCCGATACGTTGCCGCGCTCATCGCCCGTATAGATGCGTTCGCGCCCAACGTCGGGTTGATCCACGAAGCTGGGATTCCCGCTATTGGGGTCCGGCGGTCACGACGAGCATTATGGGCAGGGCGGTCCGACGGCTTGTGGTCCCTTCGTTCCGCTCTGCGAGCGGGGAGCCGGCCTGCGGTGCGGCACGCTTCGCGGCCCCGCATCCTCGCCCGGCTAACTGGCGCGGGAATCGAACGTCAGTTCGGGTAAATAGGTGTGCCGAGAGCTTTTCCAGACTATGCGTGTTGCTGATCTGACTCTGCGTGAAGACCCAAGCGATCGTCGTACGATCGATAGCCTTCTTGCATTCGGCTGGTTTGCGGACTGGCAGCGGCCGATCTATGACCTAGCCTCCGACGTGCGAGTCTCCGTGCGCAACGATCCAAGACCTGCGATCCGCTTTGGAGCGCAGGCGCCGCGCATGGCCTCGAACAGTCCATACGAGGTGAGGTACGGAAAGACCGAATCTGAATTGCGCGGTCTCGCGACAGCGTTGATCACCGCCGGCTTCGTACCGCGGCGCATCGCGGTTGGCGACGCACCAGATTCTCTTGTGAGCTTTGACGATGGCGACGTGTGGGTGGAGTTCGCTGAAGTGGTCGACGCGCCATCAGCTCGGTATACGAACACGATGCATGACCTTAGCCGTGACGTCAAAGACGATGTCGATGCTGACGCAACGGTTAGCTCAGCGGTTCGAGGACACCACCTGGAGTTTCGTATCGCGGAGTGCCCTACAAAGTCCGAAGTTCGTGCCGTTCGGGAAGAGTTGGTAGCATTTCTCCGATCTGGAAGCCATGCCGCTGTTCCGGAGCGTACGTTGACGTCTTTGCATGAACCAATGTCGCGACGGATGGGAACGTCGTTGTTTCGCGCGGACTGGGCTCATTATGAAGATGGAAGCCCACACATCCTTGGCATCCAGTCGGCTGCGCATTCGTTCTCCCCACTGGCACTCCCGCCGGTAGCCTATCGTCGTCTGGAGCGGAAGCGCCGCACTGCCTTAAACTACGGCGTCCAACCCATTTGGTTAGTGTTGGGCGTAACTGACCTTCGTGGCGTCTGGGATGCGAGCGTGGACCTGATGTCCAAGAGTTGTCCGCCAATCGATCCGTTCTCGCGAGTCATTCTGTGCGACGGACCGCGCGCGATCATTTGGAGTGCTGGCGTAGTTGCTGTCCGCGACGTTCGCCTGTCGGCTCCGAGCGAAATTTAAGGGGCGTCAACTGGTTGTCAAAATGTAACCGTTATGGTAACATTTTGACCGTGCCCCAAAGCCACCTCGACGCTCTCCTGGAGCTCGCAGCCGAGAATGAAGGCCTCGTGACCACTCGGTCCGCCGCCGAAGCCGGTATCAGCCGGCGAACCCTGGCCGGTATGGTCGAACGCGGCCGGCTGGAACGCCTTTCGCGTGGCGTCTATCGACTCGTTCACTCCCATCGCGATCCGCTCTCTCCGTATCGTGAAGCGATCCTCTGGGCCCAGTCGCATCGAGGCCCGCGCGTGGCCCTTTCCCACGAAACGGCCCTTGCGGTCCTTGGCCTTACCGACGCGAATCCGTCGACGATCCAGCTCACCGTTCCGCCGCATGCTCGGCTCCGTCGCAGTGCGCCTGCGCGGATCGCGATCCACCGGGCGATTCTCGACAGCAGCGATGTCATCGAACATGAGGGTCTGCCCGTTACATCCGTTCCGCGAACGGTTCTCGATCTTGCGCGAAGCGGCAACTTGCGTTTTGCTGCCGAGGCCGTTGTGCAAGCGCGCCGCGAAGGCTTTATTACTGAAATCGAAAGTCGCCGGCTAACGAAGGAATTGAAAACCTTACATGGCGCGTGAGCGGCTTGACAAGGCCCTTTACCGAGTTGCGAGAGAGACCGACGTCGAGGAACTCAGGCTGCGCCGTTGGGTCTCGTTCCTCGCGTTATGCGGCGTGCTCCAACGAGCGATCGACGAAGGCGTCGTTACTGACTACCATCTCAAGGGCGGTGCGGCACTTGAACTGCGATTCGCCGATCGTGCCCGCACTAAAAAGGATATGGACGTTGGCTTGCCCGGCAATACTCGCCGCGACCGGTTTGCGGCCCTTGAGCGCGCAGCCGCGCTAGGATTCGATGAATTCACGTTCCGCGTGAAAGTTCCACGTGACCTAGACCTTGTCGATACCGTGCGCGTTGATGTCGCAATCACCTACCGCGGGCGCGGGTTTCAAACGATACAGATTGATCTCGGTCCCGCTGACGAACCGACGGTTGATCTTATTGCGCCGACGATCAGAGGCGTTGCTGAACTCGGTATTCCGGTCACTTCGCCGGTCCGCTGTATTACGCTCGATATTCAGGTTGCTCAGAAGTTACATGCGTGCACAAATCCTCGAGTCGTCGAAGGTGAGAACCGCGCGAGAGACATCCTTGACGTCGTTTTTCTCGATTTGCTCGGTCAGCTCGATCCGAAGGCAGTCCAGTCTGCCTGCATTCGCGTCTTTGAACAGCGCGCGGAGCACGCATGGCCGCCATCGATCGACATCCCGCCGGCGTGGAGAGTCGAGCTGGCATCTCTCGCTGCTGAGCAGGCCCTCCCATTTGCTACGGGCGACGAGGTCGTCGCCGCGTTTATGAAGATCTACGAGAGAATTATGCGAGCATGAGTCTCAGCATAGCCGGACGGATAGCGCCCGTTGACGCCGTCATTATATTGCGAGTGAAATCCGGGCCTGCGGCAGGGCCCTTTCTCGGGCCTGAGCCCGCGTCAGTCCAACGGATCGATCGTGCATTGGCCGCCGCCGCGAACAACCTTGACGAAGCTCGCCAGGCTCTGGAGATGCTCTGCATAGCTCTCCCTGATTCTGCCGGTGACGCTGTAAGGGCGCTGCCCATTCTCTTGACAGTGCGAGAGACATGCAAGTTGCTTGGCTACCACAAAACGAAAGTGTACGATCTTATGAAGCGCGGCTTGCTCCCTTACGTCGTCGAGACGAAGACCGGCCATCGCCGTATCGAGTACCGCGCGGTCCAGCAGCGGAGAGCTTCATAATGGGGAAGCGCGCGGACGTCGAGGGCAGTATCTGCCGGCGCAACAACGGCACGTTTGAAGCGAAGCTTACACTCAAGGCTCCGGACGGATCGGTCGTTCGCAAGTCCTTCTACGGAAAGACACGCAACGCTGTCGCCGACTTGATGCGTGAGTACCGCGATCAGCATGGCACGACGCTTCAATCGAAGAGCGACATGACGCTCTCGGCGTACCTGACCGCTTGGCTCGACGCGCTCGTCGTTCGGCCGAATACCTACAAACTCCGCAAACATCTCATTAACAAGCACATCGTTCCGCACATTGGCGCGCGATCGCTCGTCGAGTTCACATCGGATGACATTCGGTTTCTGGTTCGCCGTTGGAAAGATGACGCTGTCGGCGCGACCACGCAGCGAACGGCGCTCGTTACGCTATCAAGTGCGTTGAATGTGGCGCTTCGTG
>Ga0116227_10014369_pt1 | contig 12084 bp, 13 predicted proteins | sample S1TSphgellanicum_FD_89693 | JGI IMG/M metagenome (GOLD analysis project Ga0116227, IMG submission 89693) | Host-associated microbial communities from peat moss isolated from Minnesota, USA - S1T2_Fb - Sphagnum magellanicum MG | ecosystem: Host-associated > Plants > Peat moss > Unclassified... | reverse complement strand
TTTTCCACTTTCCATGAATGTAATAAGTATCTGCTCTGACACTGCTGCAGAGGGTAGCAAGAGAGTGCCTGCCAGGATCTATGAATACTTTGTGTATCCATTGGTCTACAACACCCCTGGTGCTAAGATCCAGCTCTGTCAATTCCCACCAAAAACCTAGGCATTGATTGAGTGAGTGGGTGGTTTTGAGCAGCTCAAAAACAGCACATGAGCAGCATAACTGAAGAAGGGAAACAATGATGCCACCCACTGGACGCATGTTGCACAAATCTTTATCAAAACTTCAAGCTCTTCAAGAGATTGTCAATTAGGGCATGCAGATCACACTCTAAAATGCAGTCAATCATCAACTTCATGTGATTATGCTGCTCAGAATCACTTCTTTGTTTTTCCTGATATGAAAGGCTAGCGTTATGCATGGCAAGCTCCAGTTTTTCCTTCCTAGTTTTGCGAGCTCTATGGGCAAGTCAAATCTGTTATCTGAGAGAGGAAAAAAATGATTTGTACCATTGGAATCAGTTCCTGCAAAGTCATGGTGAACCAGCCAGCCTTTGTTGGTGCCGACCAGCAAGATGTTGTTGGCAGCAGCCATGGAGGTGACCAAGCCATGGCCCTTGCTTGCATTCCTTTCCAATGTATCAACGGAAAACATGCGAGTCTTGCCATTCCTTGCAAAGGAATCCACATCGGCCAAACTGTCTTGCGCCTGCTAGCAGTAGCGGCACACGGCGGCCATCATCATCATCATCACAAGAGTGTTACAATTGATCCAAGGAATGTGTTCCTCGACACACAACATCTCTCTCTGTGCGCAGCTAAAAGAAAACACTACAAACAAACAGCAAACAGCATTCCATCGACATGATGATGACTTCCAAGAGACAATCTCAGAGTACGAGCTTCTCACCGCTGCTCCTCCTCCGATGCTGCTCCTACTATTCTAGTCTGAAGGCTCCCATCCAGACATGTTGTTGATGAAGAAGAAGACTTGTTATTATTACTCGAGAAGAAGAAACTCATCGTCGGATTCTTCTATCAAACCTGCTGCTGGTTCCATGAAAGAATCACCAGAAGCAGCAAAAACAACTATCGCGATTTGCGAATCAACAACACTTATAGAAGAGAGAAGAAATGAAGATATTCTTGAAGAATCCCGAAGATGAAGAAGAAGATCAGTCCTCGAATCAAAACAGATGTAAGTCTCCGATCAGATCCGCGTGCTTTTGAAAATCGAAAGAAAGACAGAAATCCTCGAAGAACCTGCTAGTGGTGGTCGAGGATTGATCGAGGGTTTTTGAAACCCTAGAATGCATGAAGAAAGAAAGAAGCCGAACTACTACGATGGCGTTCGAATTATCCTTATTTTTGTTGAAGACCTTGATCGATTGTTTCTAAAGGTCCTGATCCATTGTCGAAGCTTCTGCTGATCATGAAGCATTTGTTTGTTGTCGATCCTGAAGGAAGAAACTGTGATTAGGGTTTTATGGTTGCAGAGAGTTTCTGGAGCGTTTTTTGTGATTTGTGAGGAGATATTTGAGATCAGAGATCTTCAGGAGCAAAGTAAGAATCAATGGAATGAAGAAGTTGATCAAAGAGCTTTAGGAGCAAGTAAGCATCAATGGACTAAGCTGATCACAGAGCTTCACGAGCAAGTAAGAATTCTTCAGGACCTTCCTCAAAAATCCAAGAATTGGTGACGACGAAGAAGGACTTTCACTGGCCCCTACCCGCCCCCGCCCCCTCTCTCTGTCCCTGTCCCTCTCTTTTCTCCTGAGTTTCTCAGCAGAAATTAGGAGAGAGGGATTAGCAATGCAAAATGGATCAAACACTGCGTCTTTTCAAAAATTAGGGCGCACAAATACGAAACCTGAAATCATAGATTCTGGAGAAATCCAGAGAACATAATGTTCAAAACCTTTCGATACTACATAATTCTAGTTATGAGAATTTCTAGGAACTCGGATATGAGTGGTTTTTTATAATTCTAGTGACGACGATTTTTCATCGGAGCTGGTTCGTTCTATCATATTAAAACCCAATTTTTTTCGTTTTTACACATTCCAACATGAAATGTGTCGTTTAGCACATTCCAAGTTGAAATCTGTAAGAGAGGTGAATCCTTGCGCTCGCTGCCGGTGAATCGTTGTCGGATAGGGCGGAAGACATCGAGGCAATGCTGAGTACGAAGGTTATGGAGGCAGAAGACCTCAGGAAGAATTTTATGCAAACCGCAGAGGCTATGGTGAGGAAGGGTATGAAGCAAGACGACATAATGAACAGGAGGGCGGTTACAGGGAGGAAGGATATGAAGGAGATGGCAGAAGACGTCAGGAAGAGTTTTATGAGGGCCACAGAGGCCGTGGTGAAGGACATGAAGGGAGGGGGGCAAAGGTTGTATCGACAAGAGGGCTATGGGGAGGAAGGGTATGGAGAGGGCAGAAGATACCACCGTCGCAATGATGAGTATGAAGGCAAAGGAAGAGGAGGTTATGTTAACGAAGGTTATGGAGGCAGAAGACGACAGGAAGAATGCAGCAAATGAGTGACATCTCGGACTCGTCGTGGACCAACGACCAGAAGACGCTGCTCATAGGATTGCAAGGGAAATTGACCGAGCTTGGACTGTCGAATCAGGTACACACCTTCTCGCCACATACCCTGTTTTATCTCCCAAGATCACTTACTTTGAGGCTTCTCTCTGTGGAACTGTAGAGTTGGTACATGCTCATCAGACAAGAAGAAGAATGGGTTGAAAGGGAGAAAGTACTATTGAGGTCCTCTAGCCATGCATATGCCCTGTAGGAGATTATCTTAGGTTGGATTCTCTTAGGGTAGAGATTCTCTTAGGTTTTTGCAATCCTTGCTGTGATCATGGTCGTCATACCCCTTTGACTACCTATCCAGAGCTTTAAAGTGACCAGATTGCTTTCAAAGTCATGAGTCATGATGTCTCCACTAGTATCTTTTCAGTAGACCTCAAAGTGTAGGCATGGTTGCTCAGATGCGAAGTTCAATATGCACGTTTCATGGATTCTTTGTACAGATTTTTGTGAATGCAGAGTATTATCTGTGACTTTTCTCCACAGTCCAGTAGTTGATGAGAAATCCTTGGCATGAAGTTCATGTAATTTCTTCTTCATTGTAGAGTTATCTCAATGTTCAAATTTCCTCCATATAACCTAATTTTCATGTCTGAGTTGTGCTGGTGTTTGTGCAGCTGTGGGGGTCTTCATGTGGTTGGTGATGTTTCTGCTTATTGAGCTCTTACTTTATGGCAGAGTAAGGGGCTGTGAATATGTTGTATGGCATTACCTTTCTTCTTACTTACTACCAGTGTTTTTAGGTGGGGGCTTTGCAGAAGGATGTAAACCTGGCAGTGAGTAAATATCGAAAATTTCTAGACAGGGCCTTTTGTACCAATACAGCAAAAGCATATAGAGAAGCAGAGTTTAATGAACATCTCATCAATGAGATTGTGGCTGTGCACTTCTACCACCAAGGCCTATTTGACTTGGGTGATTGCTTTGTGCATGGAACTCAAGAACCCAATGCAATGGCACTTGACACTCCTTTTTTCGAAATGTATTAAAACTTGGAACAGTTACGGGCAAGGAATTTGGAACCAATGCTAAATTGGGCAAGGCAGAACAGGCCTGCATTGCAGAAGAAGGTTTCCCACCTCCTCACTTCGTGTCTCTATCCCATAATCCCTGTGTTTTCCTATTGCTTGTATCTGACATGAAAAGGCACGTTTCTCGTTTGATAGGCCTTTTTTCTGCCTCAGAATGGGCATTACTATAATCCTATATTTCACATCTATAATGATAGGGGAGTGCACAGGTTATAGAATTGAAAGATTTTCGGATTACAACATCCCATGTGGTCATCTATTGTCTGATGTCTTGGTCACAGTACAGCATGACTGATCACAACTTGAATGACATTGGAGGCTGGGGCCATGTGGAGCTGTGAATTCTTTCCTGGAGGAGATTAGCAGTTTGGATATCTCTGATCATTGCCACTATGGCTTGTGAGCAGGTTGTGTCTCCTTGTTTTCCTCTTTGGACATTGTATCTATGTGGGGTTGACACAAATTTATGCTATGTGTGTGACTCCCTACCCACACACACAAAGACCGGATGTTGCTTGTCATAAACATGAGTGGGAATAATCTCTTGGAAACTTTCATTCCCCCTGACAGCTACCAACTCTGCTGGAGTAACAGCTCATCAGCTTCAGCCACTCATTTTGGATTAACAAATAGATAGTTTTCTAAAAAGACGTGGAGTCCATTTATTTTCAGGCGGGGGCAATATTATGTGGTGGGTAGTGTACAGCTCCATGGCTTCATATGAGCAATTAAGGGTCAGACTAAATTGATGTGATGATTGTGTGGTTGACTTCCAGAAATGACAAACAATGAAACACCTGCCTGTTGAAACTCCACTGGACAATGCATTTCAATTTCATTCAATATTTGCATGTCCTGTATCCTGTGAGCAGAGCACAGCTGAGAACCCCCAAATGCTGATGGCTTGTGGTTATGTCTTGTGCAAACAGTCGAGCCAGAAATTTATTTTTGATGCAGAAAGCTATGCTGGTGCTTAGGAACTCTATTGGTATTAATGGTAGAGATACTCAAATAGAGCCACTTGCATGCTCTGTACAGAATTCATGGGGTCAATTGTAGATGGATCAGATGTCCATGCAGGTACACCTTGACCAGTACATTGTGTTAAATGGTTCTCTGTTTGTGATGTAACCTAAACAACATCGGGCATTATCTGGGCTGTTTGATGAGTACTAATATGCAGTGAAACCTACAAGTCAATAAGCGCAACTTAAGTGGTCAGATCCTAGCCTGATTCAACCGGTCGATGGATGTCTAGAACCAATTGTGTCTTTTCAGTGTCCAAGGAAAGGTTGGTTTCACCACCATTCTGAAGGTGGCATAAGGAAAATGCACACACCTTTGTTATTGGCTAGGTTGTAGAAGTGAGAGGAATATCCATGTGGTTTTGCAAATATTATTGATAATATGTCACACACTTTAGATATCATGGTGCCACATCTAGGCTTCTTATGCGTTTTGATTGCAAACCTCATACTCAATTTGGAAACACATCAAATAGTGAAAGAAAAAAAGTGTGCATATGTGTTTGGGGATGGGGTGGCCTGGGAAATTGTAGCTAAAAATATTGTCCAGTCTTGGAATGCCAAAAAAAATAGACAAATCTATAAGAAACAAATGTTTGTGTGCTTGTTGAACTACTTTAATAAATGGTTTGAGGGATTTAGGGTTTAGAGTTTAGCATGGAATACTTCATAAATTGTGAAATATTTCTTGAGGCCCGAAAAAAAACCATATTAAAAAATCAATCCTTAACATAAGTTAAGAAGACTTTGACCCATGTTTTTTTTTTTGAGATAACGCATAATTATTGGAGTGATTAAGTGTTTTCGCAACTTTTTTTTTTTTGAACCATCAACAACTCAATTTTCAACGAGTCACAGTGTGTTTGTTTTTGTTTTTAATAAGATCAATATTATACTTTTAGACTTTGTTCAAATAAGTTGCACAACACACTTAATTGTTGTTATAATGTATTATGTTATTCTTGGGTATTAACTACATTTTGTTTGTGACCAACCTCTTTTTGTAGGTAAGGGTTTTGGGATTCGGAGACACTAGCGCACTATCAACCTTATTGCATTTGAACCTGTAAATTTTTTGTTTAATTTTTATTTCAAAATTTGACTAAATTTTTCAAATTTTATTATTGATTTGTTTTAATCAATATTAAATATAGTAAAATCAACACATCTTTTTCATTAATTCATTGTCATGGTAATGCGATGTAACATATAACCCAAGTTTTTTATAGCCTCCTTATTGATTTTGCATAACCTTTTGTATGGTTATCCTTGGACAATTCTAAAAACATCTTCAAGTATAATTAATTCATTTCCAAGCCTAACTACTTCACTTCTTTCTTAATAACTACCTTTTATCTGATAACTATTTCATTTTTTTCCTAATAACTATCTTTTATCCATATAACTATTTCACCCCTTTCCTTACCCACCAACATGGATATGAAAAGGCAAATTAACATGTGCTACTTCATGTCCATGATGTTTATATTACTTGAAATTAAATTTCACATTGACATAAATAACAATGAATTATTGATAATTATATGGGAACATTATAAGAAGGAAAATCATCATTGATAGTGCGTAGCAATATAGAGCCCAAATGTTTTAAATATAAATAATATTTTGTTGAATTTTGTATATATAATATTGATTTGTAAATTTAAATTAATTGTTTTATTTTAAAATTGGATTTTTGTCTTGTTTTGTTTTTTAAATGTTTTAACATTTTTTCTAATGAAAGCCCAAAATAAAATTAACATTTTATCCAAATTATATGTAATTTGGTTTTTAAAATAATATAATATGTCATATTGTAACCAATTTATACACTAAAAGGTTATAATTAGTCATAAATAAAATTATACATTAAAATGAAATATATTAAGTTATGAAATTTTATCCAAGGTTGAAATACTAATTTTAACAATACCAAAAATAACCTTTGTGAAATACTTTGTTTATAAGTGAACACCGCAATTATATAATGATTCAAATTTCATTCAATGTGAAATGAAATAAGGATATGGTGTGTAGTTCACTTTTAAAGTCGCTTAGCGAATTGGGTTGGTGAAATAGACCCACTTTTTGTAGTAATGACAATTTTCCAAATGCAACATAATTTTTCCATCACTACAACATTATGTGTCCGAATTCACTTTGTATTTCATTAAATTTTGAGTGAACTTGAACAAATTTTCCATGATGAAAGTGGCCAACCCTTTAACGAATGGGGACGAGTTGTTATCAACAAGTGAATTCATGAATAATTAATTTAATTCAATAATAATTAATTCACTAAAAATTAAACAAATTCACTAATTAAAATTAACCTCTTAATTCATAGCTAGACTAGGTTATAAACTAAGGTTATGCACCTAGCCACCTAGATTAAGAACCTTGGTTAAATTAAAACACCTAAAAATTTAGGCTAACTTAAGCCATCTAGCCCACGAACTTAAAGTGCAAGTGTGAAGGTTTGAACCTTCCATTTCCCTTCACTTCCATGCTTAAGGAACATGTCCTTAACCATTTGATCATTATTTAAATGAACATTTTTGATACTCACTTTTGTGATGAGTTGCGAAATTAGTGGTGTTCCTACCTTCTTGTGCATGGAATGAAATGATTTCTTAACATATATTATTATGAACATTCTTTTCCTAACATTTGAGAGCTATGGTCATATAATTTAAGTTTGTTTCTTCATTTTTACATAAGCAATGATCTTTTTCCTTAGTTTCAATATTCATAAAGCCTTAGACATCCTTTGGAGAAATTTTATAAGTTGGTTGAATTCCTAACTTAAATTCTACCATTGAGATTTTGTGAACTATTAAAACACATTGGATTTTGATGTTGTATTTGGATAAATGAATCTTGGCAGAATACAAATCATTTGTTGTGCATATGTTTCGTCAACTAACATTTAACATCATGGTAGAAATCAACTTGGGATTTTTCTGCAATGGTAAAACTTGTGGGTTTAAATTGTATCCTACCCATGCTTGAATGCATTTAATCTTTGTCAAAATTTGCTCTAGCTTGGATAATTGTTTGTGATTTCATTGATGTAATCAAAACATGTGAATGGAATTTGTACAAAATGTGTGTAAATCAAATTATAAGGTATGGGCATGAAAATGGAATGTTTCAAACTTACTATACATTTGCATATCACTCCTATGTTGCTTGACACATGGTTTGGATCATTGAACTTATATTTAATGTGGAGTAAGCATGATTTTAGTTTTTTGGGTGCACTTATACATTTATAGACAAGACACGTGAATTGAAACTTTGAGTTTTGTTTCCAAGTTTGATTAATTGAATGCAAAATTCAAGTTGTTAAACGACCAGGCATTATCATTACTTTGGCCTCATTCAAGAACTTGAACATAGATTCCACACTCAAAACATTATGAATGCCATAGGGGCGATTTGCCCATAGTGTTGGGTGCAACATGAAGTTGAACATAAATTTTTGGCATAGTTGATAGTTTTGAATGCATATTATTTGCTAGAAGAAAACATTGCTAATGCAATAATCATGTATTTTCAGGCTAATTATGTTCGCCAATTACCATTAATCATGAAGCTCCCTTTCAATTGAAGCTTTGCATTAAAATTTAATGCAATTTTCCAACGACCAACTTTTTCCATCAATTGTTTAAATGATTAAAATTCATTGAATTGCCAATGGTTGTGATTATGGGCAACACAAAAGATGGAATCTACTTCTCAAATCCAAACTTTTGAGTAAAAAATAAGCTTCGAAATAGGTTGACAACCCATTTGATTTAGTTGTTAGGATGTTTTTTTTAAAACATGTTTCATTGTTTTGAAACAATGACTACTTGAAGTAGTCTACACCCATAATTCAAAAAGTATGCTTCCATTTCCTAACGCTTTTTTTAATGCATTTTATATTCATTATTATAAAATGTGAGTGCAGTTCATTAGTCTCTATTTAGTAGACCAATGAATTCATTGCATCTCTATTAGGTCCCATTCAGTAGGACTAATGAATTCACTCAAAATTCAGTGAAATCATTCATTCCCTCAAAATCCAGTGAAATTATTTGATGTACATGGACACCTTATGTTATAGTGATTGTTCATGTGTTTTCCCAATATGAATTATTCATTGCTTAAATCATTTCATTCAAATGCACAAGGTTAATTCGTACAAGGTTTCTAATTTGTCAAGTTGTTCAAGGTCACAAAAATTACCTACATCTATTGCCCAATTGAATGCATTCCAAAACCTTGATTTGTCAAGTTATTCAAGGTCACAACAATTACCTACATCTATTGGCCAATTGAGTGCACTCCAAAACTTTCATTTGTTAGGGTGTTAGAACTTACAAAAAATACATGTGTACATTGGTCCATTCAATGCATTCCAAACCTTCATTTGTCGAGGTGTTTGAATTAGCGAAAATTATTTACATCTGTCGAGGAATTGAATGCATGTCAAAAGCTTAAGTTGTTGACTAAATGTAGATTATAATGTGTAGGATTTGAAGCAAAATTATAATTACACATTGTGTTAATAAAATTTCATGGATTTTGAATTATTGTACATATCAAGTAGAAATGATTTAGGTTTGAAAACTAAATTATGTTATAAAAATCATGAATATTGAAGTGATTCATAATTGCATTGTTATATTGTAAATGTTCACCAACAAATTTAAAAAGGTTTTTAAAAAACCCTTTGCTTGACAACATTTTTTTATTAATTTTGAAAATCTAATTTATTGTTGTCAAATGATTAAAAATATATTTAGCCCAAGTACATTTTTAATGGAAGAACATTTTACAATCTCAAAAATTCATAATCATCAACATTATTGTAACATAATGTAATAATGATCGAAGTTTTAAATTCATATGATTGATCTCCATGACTTCGAGAAATTTGGAAAGCTTTGATGGGGAAGATTGTTTATAATGGTTGTCATTTTATATGGGTAAAATTTCATGGACAAAATTTCATTGAAGTTGGTACTTTGCAATTAATTATTGTAATTATAATGATTTTTAAAGGCCCTATAAATCAAAATAATATTTTTTTGAACAATTAAATCATTAATATGTCCACCAATTCCATAACACAGTGACAAGTTAGGATATAAACCATCATCTATTACAACTTTTCAAGGTGCATTCTTAATGAAAGTTCCAAAAAGGAATATTTAACTTTTAAAGGATTTCGAAGTCCAACTTTGGATTTTTATTTTATTGGAATAATAACCTTGTAATGGATTATTGTGTGTTAATAAATAAATTGATGTCCTATTATATTAATAAAAATATTTAAATTATTTTGGATACCATTTAAATGTTTTTTTGAGATCTTTAAACTAAATATATTAATTGTTTTAAACTTCATTTTTTGAGTTATCACATGGAATGTAAAAAATCATGTAGTTTGATTTCAAGTTTTTTTTACAAGAAAAACATGTTTTGTTTAAAGCAAGTATGTGTTTATTGAATGAACTTGATGAAAAAAAAAATCATATCAAAATTTCAAAACCTTGAAATTTTGAATCAAATGGTTGCAAGGGAAAAGACTCCTTAGTTTATACTAATTTGTTAGTCATCTATATCTATTAAGCTCAAAATTTCTAGCTTAAAGCATATGTCATATGTGTACTTGTAAACCAAAATATTGATGTACAATTATGTATGCATGTGAAAAATCATTAGCACCACATGAATTATCTTATCTTGGGCTATTCAATTTTGTTCACTCAGTTTTTTTCCATGTAATTGTTATTTTTAAAAGTAGCCCTAAGAAATGTTGGAGTTTTTTTTTTGGAACTCAAATTGTGAATGAACCCTTCATAAAAAAAAATCTTCTAAATTTCCACCATCATGCATCAAACATTGACAAATGTTGAAAATTGACAAATTGTGATAATATTTTGTTTACATTGTATATGTAGCTTGCATTTGCCTCGTCCAATTGTTTGATGAGCTTGTAATAACTACCTACATCTATTGACCAATTGAATGCCCTCCAAGAGCTTCATTTGTGGGGGTGTTTGAGCTTACAAGAATAAATGTATGTCTATTGATCATTAAAGCGCACTCCAAAAGCTCATTTAACATGCGGGTGTTTGAATTTGCAAGGATTAGTCGTACATGAATCCAAAGTGGACCAAAAATAACACATTAGAACTTCCCAAAAATTCAACACACAAAGGCCTATTGTGGATGTCATGTAAGAAAATATTACTCACATGATCCAAACAATGCAATTTACATATGGGCATTTGGTAAGTATTAATTCTATAGAACTTTTATATTATAATATTTTTACAAAAAATATATATATTTCAAAACATACATTCTAAATTTTATAAAGAGAAACATATAATAATTGATATAATTCATTATTACAAAAATGATTTTGTACTTCCTACACATAGTTTTTTGATGATTGAAAAAACAACCAATGTTGTTGTAGATGAATAACATGGTAAATGGTAACCTCTAGGTCATCAAAAAAGAGGGGGAAAAAAAAGAGGGAAAAGCTTCTCTAACTTCCTTTTCCCTTTGCAACTAGAAGAATTGTCATAATGATTTCTTTAAATAATCACGTTCAAAGGCTCTTAAGGTTTTGGTCTACAAATTAACATGTTTTCGCTTTTCTAAGTAGTTTATTTTATTCTTATTTTATAATGCAAATATCATAATCTCTTACATCACCATCCAAGAAAAGGTTATTTCCTTTGCAATTGTAGTATATCACAAAGAATTATGATGATAACTAGAACCCTTTGACCAGGGAAAAAAAGTTTTGGAATGATCCAAGGTTATGTAATTTAATTGTACTTGTGATCATAATATTAATATGTTTAAATGATTAATGTGTTATGTGGTTAATAATATTTTCATTTCCATTTCCATTTCCACTAGTTTCAATAATTTAGTTTAAATATGTAATTATGATAAAACATCATATCAATTTATATATATAAAATGTCAAAGATTTGAAAATGTGACATTGGTTCAAATAAAATAAATATAAAAATGACATCCATGTACAATAAATTATGGAAAAAAGGATCAATTTTAAAAAATTATTATAGTAGGTGATAAGCCATATTTGCATGAAGGACAAAAATTATCAAATTTAAAAGACATACAAACCATTTGATTTCATCAATTAATTGTGCTTTTTTTATAACAATATTTTCATCTTTTATCCTTTTTAAAATGTCAATAATAATTTTTAAAAAATCCATAAGTTACAAATATATTTAAATTCATACATACACCTTGCAAAACAATGGTCATATGTTTAATTCACTTTATTTTGTAACAAGTTCACATTCAAAACACCATATGATCCAAGAGATATGGAATTTAAGTGATTTTTGTAAGTAAAATTGAACAAAAATCCAAAATATGAAA
>Ga0116227_10014368_pt1 | contig 12085 bp, 13 predicted proteins | sample S1TSphgellanicum_FD_89693 | JGI IMG/M metagenome (GOLD analysis project Ga0116227, IMG submission 89693) | Host-associated microbial communities from peat moss isolated from Minnesota, USA - S1T2_Fb - Sphagnum magellanicum MG | ecosystem: Host-associated > Plants > Peat moss > Unclassified... | reverse complement strand
GCAGAGGCTGCAGGTCCGTGCCCTTGGGCAGCGGCTTGACAAGATGCGGAGTGACCACGATCACCAGTTCCTTCTCGTTCAGCTGGTAGTTCTGGCGCTTGAAGAAAGCACCCAGGATGGGGATGTCGCCCAGCAGGGGAACCTTGTCGACGTCGGAGAGGGTGCTGCGGCTGACCAGGCCGCCGATGACAAAGCTCTCGCCGTCCGCGAGTTCCACCATGGTGTCGGCGCGCCGGGTGGTGATGGCCGGCACCGAGATGCCGTTGATCGTCACCGCGTTCGTGAAATCCAGGTCGCTGGCCTCGGGCGCCACCTTGAGCGCGATGCGCTCGTCCGACAGCACGGTGGGCGTTAGCATCAGACCAATGCCGAAGGGCTTGTACTGGATGCTCACCGTGCCCAGGCTCTGCGGCACGGGCACCGGAATCTCTCCGCCGGCCAGGAAGCTGGCGCTCTGGCCCGATAGGGCCACCAGCGTGGGCTCGGCCAGCACGCGGGCCAGCCCGTTGCTCTCCAGGATGCCGAGGTTGGTGACGATGCCGCTGCGGCTGGAGCTGAAGACCAGGTCGAAGGCCTGTGTGAGCGGGTTGCCGGTGGTGAAGCCGATCGGCCCCAGCGATCCGCCGCCGGCGGAGCTCTTGAGGCCGCCTGGCGCGAACACGCCGAAACCGAAGCCGTTGCGGTTGGTGGCAATGTTGAAGCCGGCCTGCTTCAGCACGCTCTTGCTGAACTCCACGACCTTCACGTCCACCTGCACGGTATTGCTCTTGACGCCAACCTGGCTGCGGTCGACCACCACCGGCTTGCCTTCGGACTCACCGGCCGCGGCCAGCAGGCCGACATGGCGCGCCATGTCGGGCACCTGGCCGTCGAGCACCACCGTCTTGCCGCGCGTCTCGATGCGGCCCTGCCCGGCTTCATCCATCAGCAGCGAAGCGCCGGCACCGGACACCTGGATCGCATAGCTGCTTGCCACCTTGCTGCCCTTGGGCCAGACCATCAGCGTGGTCCGCCCAGGCGACTTGCCCACCACCAGCACGCGCGCGCCGGCGCTGTCGGGACCGGCGCGCAGAATCAGCGCGTCGGCCACCCCCGGATCGCCGATCGCCAGGCGCTCCAGCCCTTTCTCGACAACGATCTCCTTTTGCGCGCCGACCGCCAGCGCCATCGGCTTGTCCGCGTCGGCGGCCATGGCCTGTCCGTAAGTGGCCGCCAGCGCGGGAAACAGCAGCAGGTGGGAGTGCTTGAACCTCATGCGGGTACCTTCTTTTTGCGTTGTAGAGGAGATTCAGTACGACAGGACTTCCTGCTTGCTGCCCCGGATGACTTCCACGCTCAGCGAGGTGGGTGGGGCTTGAGGCTTCGCCACGCGCCGGGTTGTGAGTGGTGCCATCTGCAGCGACGGCGGCCGCCCTCCCCGGTTGGCCAGATCAGGCAGGCTGGTGCCCGCCAATGCACGGTCCGGCCCCGAGATGGCGCGCGAGGCCTGGCGGGACACGGGCGCCAACACGGTGGGCAGGGCTGAGAACAGGTCGGCGTCGGGCGCCAACACATCCTTGGGATTGCGCAAGGCCAGCAGCAGACGCCCGTTGGCTTCGCCCAGGGCGAGCTGATTGACCTCCTCCACCGGCACGGCCAGCACGGCGGTGCGCGCCGGTTCCTGGCGGGCCGCCGCGTTGCCAGCGGCAGCGGAAGCCGAGGACGGCATGCCATCCAGCGAAAACACCCCGTAGGCCAGGACCCGCTTCTTGGCAAGCAGCAGCCGGGCCTGGCTGCGGTCGATCTCCCCGCCATCGCGCTTGAGCACGAAAAACACATCGACGAAATCACCCGGCCTGATCTTGTTGCCGACGCCCACCGCCTCGTCCACCTTGATGGCCACCGCGCGCTCGCCGGGCGCGATCTTGCCGGCCAGGCCGGTGGCCAGCTGTGACTCGCCGATCGGGGCGCCGGCTCCGAGGTCGATGATGGGCGCATGCCCGGCCACCGCAGCAACGTCCTGAAAGGCATCGGCCGGCCGGATCGACAACTGCTCGACCTTCAGGTCTTCCGCCTTGATCGCCTGCCCGGCCGGCAGCGACTTGAGCGCCACGACAACCGGGTAGGACGGCGCGGCCGATGCGGCCGCAGGCGGCGGCTTTGCAGGGTTGCGGCCCAGGAACCAGGCATAGCCGCCCAGCGCCAAGCCGGCAAGCAGCAGCAGGGCTGCGATGATTTTTGTGACAGTGACCATGGTGGCGGCTTCCCCGGGTTTCTTGTTGTTGGATGGATCAGTGAGTACGTGGTGCAGCCAACCGCTCAGAGCAGGTAGGCGGGGTCGATCTGCATCACGGCGGTGCCGGTCAGCCGCGCGGGTGTCGGCAGGCTCAGCAGCCCGCCCAGCAGGTTGGGAATGAGCGGGTGGCCGCCATAGTTGTAGTTGACCGTGACGGTGACGCAAGTCAGGGTGCTGGCATAGGCGCACACATCGCTGGCCACATTGACACCGGGGGCCGAGGCACTCGTGCCGCAGCCGGCGGCGGCACCGAGGCCGCCCAGGTTCTTCAGCCATGCCAGCGGCGCGCTGGCCGCCGTGCAGGCGGCACTGATGCGCTGGTTGACCGAGTCGGCCACGCTGCTGGGATTGGAGGGATAGCGAACCGCGGCGCGCGCGCCCTCGGCCGCGGCCAGCGTGAGCGTCTGCTGGGCCGCCATGATCAGGCCATAGGTGATGATGGCGTAGAAAATCAGGAAGAAGGCCGGGAACAGCAACGCGAACTCCACGGCGACCACGCCGCGCGATGACCGCCGCCGCCTGGCCGCGAGGCCGACAGGCGCGGCCCCATCGCCTGGGCGTCCGGGCACATCCAACTTCATGACCCACCTCCTTTTCCTTCCGGCACAACACCTGTGCCCACTGCGCACATCCGGAACGACATCCTCGGGACCTTGTAAGGCCCTCTCTTTGTGACCATCAACGCGTTCTGTGCCGCGCCGTGGCCTCAACACCGCATCAGGCCCCTTGCATCACCACCCAGGCACTGATTGCCAGATAGGCGGCATAAGGTATCTGCAGATAACGACTCTTCCCCGGCTTCGCACCCGATGGCGCCGCTTCGATCAACGCCGCGCCCTGGGGCAAGCGCTGCATCCAGAGCACCGCAGAGGCATGCAGGCCGGCCAGCAGGCTCGCACCTACCCAGATCGGCAGCAGCAACTGCCATCCGAACCACAGGCCCAGCACACCGGCGAACTTCACATCGCCAGCTCCCATCACGCCCAGCCCATAGCACAACAGCAAAGTCCCGAAGCCCAGCGCCGCGCCCAGCACGGCTTGGCCCAGCCCGATGCCAAGCGGCTGCATCTGCACGGCCAATGCCGTGAGCGCCAACGCCAGACCCACCAGTTGAGTCCAGTTCGGCACACGGCGCGTCGATAGATCGCACGCCATGACCAGGACCAACCAGCACACCAGGCTGCTGTTGATGACCGTCATTTCATTCGTCCGCCATACGGCGGTTCAAACCTGTTTCCAGGTTTGAACGCCATGCAGGCTGAGAGCAGGATGAACGGGGCTAGGAGGTAGTCGGGATCAGCGTGGCGATGTAAGCAAACCCGGCTTTGAGTTGCGTCACAAACGACCCGGTACCACTGCCAAAGATCGCCACCAGGGCCACAGCCATCAGGCCGGCGATCACGCCATATTCGATGGCGGTGACGCCATCTTCTTCGCGCAGGAAACGAACAACACACTCTTTCATGATTACCTCCGTAAAAACCATAATCACCGAGCTGTGGACAGGATCTTGTATCGGACTTTTTTGTGAATTCAGCACACCGAATACACAGAAGTTTTTACGACCCTGCTATCAATTTATCGCAGCAATGCTTTTCCATCAAGTACCAGTTTCCAAAATCCGTTGCAATTTGGGTAAAGCACACGGCCTTCCCCTTCACTGCGCTCCAAGGCGATAGGTCAGACTCGCACTGAGTCGCAGGTTGCGGCCGGGATTCTCCAGCGGCATCTCGCCGGTGGGTTTGGCCAGCGCCACGTCCAGGCTGTAGGCGTGCAGGTCCGAAAGCCGCGAGCCCAGTGCCACGGAACTCAGACGCGCCGGCACGGGCACGCCGACCGTGTTGGAGACCCGTGCGGATTCCAGCAGCAGGTACGGCTGCAGCTGCTTGACGCTCCACAGGTCCACCGGATAGCTGCGGTTGATTTCCAACCCCAGACCCCAGCCCGAATCGCCTGAGGTCTCGCCCGCCGCATAGCCGCGCGCAAAGCGCAGGCCGCCGAAGGAGATGCGCTCCGCGGCCGGCAGCGCGTCGCGGCTGTACTGGGCCGTCATCGACAGCGTGGAGCCGAATCGTGCGGGCCAGCTGTCGCTCTGGCTGGCTTGAATCAGCAGGCGCGTGAAGTTCAGCGCGGTACCGTTGACGGCCAACAGCCCGGGCACATTGGTGCTGGCGTCGGCACGCGCGCCCCAGTCGTTCACGCCACGCGCCAGCAGCAGGCTGGCGCGGCGCACCTGGTCGGGCCGGCTCAGCGCATAGCTGAACTGGCCGAACACAGTTCGCGAGCGCGTCTCGTAGGCCAGCGCGGCACCCGTGGCCGGGTTGAGGTAGGCATCCGCGTAGTTCACCCCATACACGCCGCCGGTCGCCACCAGGCTGAGGGTCTTGCTCAGGATCAGCGGGTAGTTCGCGGTCAACTCGACGCGGTTACTGGTCACCTGCCGGGTCGTGGCACTGGCGATGCCCAGTAGTGCATCGGGATTGCCCTGGTACTGCGAGGCCTCCAGCTTGAGATTCAGGCCCTGGCTGCCGATGAACTGGGTGTACTGGAGGGCATAGTATTTCTCGCCGTTGATCGTGGACAGGATGGTGGATGCACCCAGTTGGCCGCCGGCGATGAAGGGATCGTTCAGCACGCCGGTGACCAGCAGGCGCGGCTGCGATTGGCGCGAGTCCATGCCAAGCGACACCGCGTAAGGCTGGCGGCTCACCTTCAGAGACAGCACCGTGGCGCCATCGGTATTGAGCGGCAGCGGCGCACTGGCCTGTACCTGCACGCCGGGCAGTTCGCCAAGCAGGCGGACGTAGCGATCGAAGGTCTGCTGGCGCAGTGGCTTGTCCCTGCGGATACGCTCCGACATCGCGCGGATCTTGGGCTCGGCCCGGCCCGCATCGCCCTCGATGCGAACCTCGGACACATGGCCTTCGACCGCGACGATGCGCACCACGCCGTCCTTGAAGTCCTGGTTCGGCACATAGCAGAACGACAGCGCGTAGCCGCGCTGCTGGTAGAGCCCGGTGACCTCCCGCGTCAATTCGATCAGGCGCCCCACCGTGGTGGCTTGCCCGGCCAGCGGCGCGAACAAGGCGGAGACCTGCGCGAATGGAATCGACTTCACGCCCTCGATGTCGAAGCGCGTCGGGGTGATGGCCGTTGCCAGCAGTTGCTGCAGCGCGGAAGGCGGCGCGGTGATGCGGGCCGGCGCCGCATCCTGATTGAACTGGGGAATGGCCGGCAGCGTATCGAGCGGGTTGCCCGCGGTTGCCTGGGCATGGGCAGCCGACGCAGCCACCGCTCCCGCCAACGACAAGGCCAAGGGAATCAGGACACGGTGTCTCAAGCAATCTCCCCCTCAGGGTTTTGCGCCTCCCAGCAGGCCCCCGACCAGATTGGTGACGGGCGTCAGCAAATTGTTGGCGCCCGCAGCGCTACCCGTCAAGCCGCTGACAACCCCGGTCACCGGCGCCAGGACATTCCCATTGCCTCCCGTGGCCCCGCCCGTCAGCCCGGCGACGAGACCCGTGACGGGAGCCAGTACGCCGGTGCCGGAGCCCCCCGCCAAGCCGCCGGTGACGCCGCTGACCAGACCTGTCACCGGGGCCAGCGCGCCCGCGCCAGCACCGCCCGTGAGGCCGCCCGTCAGCCCGCTCACCAGGCCAGTCACCGGCGCCAGCACACCAGTGCTGGAGCCGCCAGTCAAGCCGCCGGTGACGCCGCTGACCAGACCCGTCACGGGAGCCAGCGCGCCCGCGCCAGCACCGCCCGTGAGGCCACCCGTCAGCCCGCTCACCAGGCCGTTCACCGGCGCCAGCAGGCCGCCCGCCGGGCTTGCGCCCGTGCCCCCCAAGGGATACACCACGCCACCGAGGCTGACGACCGTGGCCCCGGTGTCGCTCACGGCCTGGCCCAGTTCGGCAACGACCGGCGTGGTGCCGCCGCCGGTGATCTGGGTGCCGACCCGTTGGACCGTGCCACCGAGCTGGGTCAGCAGGTTGTTGACCGGCTGGCCCATGTTCAAGGCCGTGCCGACGCCTTGCGTGGTCTGCACCACCGCCTCGGTGATCGGCAGTACCGCGGTACTGACCGAGCTGGTGATCTGCTGCACGGCGCCGCTGCCGAGTTGCGCGCCCACCTGCGTACCGAGCTTGCTCACCACAACGCCCACCTGGTCGACCAGGCCGCCCACCGGGGTGGTCACCGGACTGAGCGGCGCCAGCGCACCGCCGCCGGTCGCACCCAGGCCCTGGCCCAGGCTGGAGACGGCTTGGCCGGTGTGAGCCACGACGCCCTGAAGCGCGCCCAGGGTGGTGCCCACCGGGTCGCTGGCGGTCCCCAGCTGCCCCAGCCCCGTGGTCACGCCCGTGCCCAGGGCATTGACCGCCTGCCCCGCATTCACGAGCACACCACCCACGCCCTGGCTGACGCCCGTGCCGAGCTGGGCCGGCAGCAGGCCGGCTACCTGCCCGCCCAGCGCGGAGACCGTTTCACCGAGCGAGCTGGTGGTGTTGCCGGTCTGCTGCGCAACGGCCGCAACGGGGTTGGCAACTGCCGCCGGCGACACCGGCGTGGTGCCGCCCCCGGTGCCGCCTGAGCCCCCGCCGGTGGTACCGGTGGTACCGGTGCTGCCGGCCGTCGTGGGAAGTGCCAGGCTGCCGTCGCTCGCACAGCCGCCGAGCGCCAGCGCGGCGGCAATGCCCGCGGCCAGCAGGCTGTGCCGCATCGCCAATTGATTGCAGGAATGGGTACGGTTGCGCATCATCTTGACCTCCGTGAAATAAACATCGAGTCGCGTCTTCTGCAACATGCATGCCTTGGCGGCCCGGACGGCAGGCCATGCCTTCAGGCAAGCCTATGTCATTGATTCACAAGGAAAAAGAAGCGGATGCCTGTGCCGGGCAGGCGCCCATTGCCACGCGTGTTACGTAACACGTAACGTGTTCGCGTCACCACAGACACCTCGCGCGATGCGCCGCGCAGGCCGGCCCAGCCGCCGTGGCGGCGGCCACGGGCCGGATGCATCGGAACTACGGGGAGAACCCTGGCCGCAATAGGCCAGGGCGGATGAACCAGAACTGCCCCGGGAGCCGGCCCGGGACGGTCAGCGGACCTGGCCGCTCGCTCAGTGCAGCGGAACGCCCGTCTTGGCTTGCAGGCTCTCGCGCGTGACGCCGGGCGCGAGCTCGACCACTTTCAGGCCTTGCGGCGTGACGTCCAGCACCGCGAGGTCGGTGATGATGCGGTCCACCACGCCCACGCCGGTCAGCGGCAGGGTGCACGCGGGCAGGATCTTGAGGTCTTCGGTGCCATCCTTCTTGCGGGCCACGTGCTCCATCAGCACGATCACGCGCTTGACGCCGGCCACCAGGTCCATGGCGCCGCCCATGCCCTTGACCATCTTGCCCGGGATCATCCAGTTGGCGAGGTCGCCCTTCTCGCTGACCTGCATGGCGCCGAGGATGGACAGATTGATCTTGCCGCCGCGGATCATCGCGAAGCTGTCGTGGCTGCCAAAGATCGACGAGCCCTTGATGGTCGTGACGGTCTGCTTGCCGGCATTGATGAGGTCTGCGTCGACCTCGTCCTCGGTCGGGAAGGGGCCGATGCCCAGCATGCCGTTCTCGGATTGCAGCCACACCTCGATGTCCGGGGGCACATGGTTGGCCACCAGGGTGGGGATGCCGATGCCCAGGTTCACATAGAAGCCGTCTTCCAGCTCGCGCGCCGCGCGCGCGGCCATTTCGTCTTGCGTCCAGGGCATGGTCAGGCTCCTTTTTTCTCGGTGATGGTGCGCTTTTCGATGCGCTTTTCGGGATGGGCGTTGTGCACGATGCGGTGCACGTAGATGCCGGGCAGGTGGATGTCGTCGGGCGCGAGCTCGCCCACTTGCACGAGCTTCTCCACCTCGACGATGCAGATCTTGCCGGCCATGGCGGCCGCCGGATTGAAGTTGCGCGCCGTCAATCGGAAACGCAGGTTGCCGGAGGTGTCCGCCACGTCGGCCTTGACCAGCGCCACATCGGGCACCAGCGCGTGTTCCATCACGTAGGTCTCGCCGTCGAATTCGCGCAGTTCCTTGCCCTCGGCCACCTGGGTGCCCACACCGGTCTTGGTGAAGAAGGCCGGGATGCCCGAGCCGCCAGCGCGCAGCTTCTCGGCCAGGGTACCCTGGGGTGTGAACTCCAGCTCCAGTTCACCGGCCAGGTACTGGCGCTCGAACTCCTTGTTCTCGCCCACGTAGCTGGAGATCATTTTCTTGATCTGGCGCGTCTCCAGCAGCTTGCCGAGGCCGAAGCCGTCCACCCCCGCGTTGTTGGAAATCACCGTCAGATTCTTGGTGCCGGAATCGCGCAGCGCGTCGATCAGCGCCTCGGGAATGCCGCACAGGCCGAAGCCGCCGACCGCCATCAACTGGCCGTCCTTGACGACGCCCTTGAGGGCCTCGGCCGCTGAGGGAAAAAGCTTGTTCACGCAGGTCTCCTTGTTTGGGGAACTTGAACGATACTACGTAGCCTGATACGTAGTATTTCGTAATGGTGACACCCGATATCGACTACCGGATCGCGTTCGACTTGGCACCGATCGGCCTGGTGCTGTCGCGCAACCGCTCCATTGTGGACTGCAACCAGCGTTTGTGCGAGATGTTCGGCGCGCCGCGCGAGCATCTGGTGGGCCAGTCGTTCCAGGTGCTGTACCCGAGCGCCGACGAGTACGAGCGCATCGGCGCCCGCATCGCCCCGATCATGAACGCCCGGGGCCACTATGCCGACGACCGCATCATGAAGCGAGTGGACGGCCGCTTCAAGGGTGAAACCTTCTGGTGCCATGTGACTGGCCGGGCGCTGAACCGCGCCGCGCCGCACGAGGCCGGCATCTGGAGCTTCGAGGACCTGAGCTCGCGCCGCCCGGTCAAGGCCGAGCTCACCGCGCGCGAACGCGAGGTGGCCGCCCACCTGATGGACGGCCTGACCTCCAAGGAGATCGGCAAGGCCCTGGACATCAGCCACCGCACGGTGGAGATCTACCGGGCGCGGCTGATGCGCAAGTACAAGGCCAGCACCACCGCCGACCTCGTGCACAAGCTGGTGGCGGGCTGAAGGCCGCTGCCAGGGCCGCGCCCGGCCTCTCAGCCCCGGGTGGGCGCGTCCACCACCTCGGCCGCGCTGCGAAACGCATCGACCGCCGCCGGCACGCCGCAGTAGATGCTGGCGTGCAGCAGCACCTCCTGGATCTCCTGCGCCGTGGCGCCGTTGTTGAGCGCGCCGCGCACATGGCCCTTGAGCTCATGCTGCCGGCCCAGGGCAGTGAGAAAAGCCACCGTGATCAGGCTGCGGGTCTTGAGGTCCAGTCCGGGCCGCTGCCAGACATCGCCCCAGGCATTGCGCGTGATGTAGTGCTGGATCGGCAGCGTGAACTCGCTGGCGTTGGCGAAGGCCCGGGCCACGAAGTCCTCGCCCATCACCTGCTTGCGGGTGGCGAGGCCCTTGTCGAAGTCCTGGTCGTCGGATGGCGGCGGCATGCGGTTCTCCATGAAAGATCACCGCATGGTAAGGGTAGCGGCCGGCCGCTCAGCCCGCGTAGCCGTGCGCGAGGTTCGCCAGCACCACCAGCAGGCCGGTGCCGGAAATGCCGAGACCCAGAAAGGTTCTGAAGCGCTTCATGGCCGTCTCCCCGCGCCGGAACGCGGCATTCCCCATGTTCGGGTCGTTCGCGGCAGGCCGTCGGCAGCGGCGATCCGTGTGTGATTTCGCTCCATGAGAACTCCTTTCCTCCAGACTTGAAGCTGGTGAAACTGCGATAGCATGAATCTTAAAAATCCGGGCAGCCACGGTAAAGATAATTAGCTGCATCCCATCAATAGTTCTTTTATATCTATTCCCTCAGGAGACACCATGCACCGCTACCCTGCCCCCGAATTGAAGGATGTGCCCGAAGACATCCAGGCCAGGATCCTCGAGGTGCAGGAGAAGGCGGGCTTCGTGCCGAATGTGTTCCTGGCGCTGGCGCGCCGGCCGGCCGAGTGGCGCGCCTTCTTCGCCTACCACGATGCGCTGATGCTGAAGGAAGAAGGTTCGCTGACCAAGGGCGACCGCGAGATGATCGTCACCGCCACCAGCGCCGCCAACCAGTGCCTGTACTGCGTGGTGGCGCATGGCGCGCTGCTGCGCATCTACGAGAAGAAGCCGCTGGTGGCCGACCAGGTGGCGGTGAACTGGCGCAAGGCCGACATCAGCCCCCGCCAGCACGCCATGCTGGACTTCGCGATGAAGGTCTGCGAGCGCTCGCACGAGATCGGCGAGGCCGACTTTGCCCCCTTGCAGGCGCATGGCTTCAGCGACGAGGACATCTGGGACATCGCCGCCATCACCGCGTTCTTCGGCCTGTCCAACCGCATGGCCAGCTTCTCCGGCATGCAGCCCAACCCCGAGTTCTACCTGATGGGACGGGTGCCCAGGCAGAAGTGACCCGCTATTGATTCAATAGCACCCAGCGCTCCGTGCACGTGGTCCGGTGCCATTTTTCGTTGGAGATCAGGCTTTCAGCACGCCCCAGATCATGCGCACCAGTTCGTCCTCGAACTCGGGCGTGCCCAGCAGGGGCGAGTCTTCCAGCGAGGCGCTGCGGATCGCGCCCATCACCGCCCGGGTGGCCACGAACATCATGGCCGGCGTGGGCCGGCGCAGACTCGCATCGTCGAGCTGGCCCAAGGCGAAGGCATTGCGTTCGGCCGCCTCGCGCAGGGCCTGGGTGATGTTCTCGTGGTGGTCCATGCGCCAGGCCAGCCGGATCATCGCGCGGCGGTGCTTGGGGCCGCTGCCGAACGACTCCACCAGGGTGTGAACCAGTTCGCGCACCACGGCCTGCGGGTCGCCGCGCTCCTGCACAGCCCGGGTCAGCAAGGCCTGCAGCCGGTCCAGCACGCGGCGGCGCTCGCGGTTGATCATGGCCAGCAGGATGGCTTCCTTGCTCGGGAAGTACTGGTACAGCGTGCCGATCGAGAAGCCGGCCTGGCGCGCCACCTTGTTGGTGGTGAGGGCGCCTTCACCCTCGTTTTCCACAATCTGAGCAGTGGCCTGGAAAATCGCCTCGATGGTGCGCTGCGCGCGCTCCTGGGTCGGCGCTTTTCGCATGTTTTCAGGGGCTGGCTGCGGCCCGGGACCGGAACGTGAGGACATGGGTGAAAACTGAGCAGGAGGCGAGTAGCCAGCGCGGGACAAAAACTGAATAATGCTCATAAACCGGCTCCGGTTCAAGAGGTTTTCATGACGCAGCTCAGCATCCGCAAACTCGAGGTCGATCTGTCGGCGGGCTTCGACCGCCATTGGCATGGCGGCGATGCATTCCGCAGCCAGTACTACAACGCGCTGTCGATGAGCTTTCCGGTGGGCGAGCAGTTCTTCATCGACTCGGTGCGCGAGGCGCTGAAGAAGCTGCCTGAGACCGAGGCCCATGCCCCCTTGCGCGCCACGATCCAGGGCTTCATCGGCCAGGAGGCCACGCACCGGCACATCCATGGCCTGTACAACGCCCAGCTAGAAAAGCAGGGCCTGGTCAACCGCTGGCAGCACTGGGCCAGCTGGCGCATTGCCAAGACCCGGGGCTTCCATCCGCTGCACGACCTGGCCGTGACCTGCGCCTACGAGCACTGCACCGCCGTCTTCGCCGACGGCACGCTGCGCCACGCCAGCTGGTTCGACGCGGCCGAGCCGCGCATGCGCACCCTGTGGCGCTGGCATGCCGCGGAGGAAACCGAGCACCGGGCCGTGGCATTCGATCTCTACCAGGCGCTGGGCGGCAACTACAAGTGGCGGG
>Ga0116227_10014366_pt1 | contig 12086 bp, 10 predicted proteins | sample S1TSphgellanicum_FD_89693 | JGI IMG/M metagenome (GOLD analysis project Ga0116227, IMG submission 89693) | Host-associated microbial communities from peat moss isolated from Minnesota, USA - S1T2_Fb - Sphagnum magellanicum MG | ecosystem: Host-associated > Plants > Peat moss > Unclassified... | reverse complement strand
TGGGCGGCGGCGGATATTCCCGTTGTCCATAATTTTTTAAAATTGGTAGCACTTAATAAGATATAACAAATGAAAATTATCATAGGGTCGGATCATGCCGGTTTCACTTATAAAGGGATTATTGCTGAGTTGCTGAGGGAACAGGGACATGAAGTGCTGGATCTTGGCGCTTACAATGAAGCACCCAGTGATTATCCGGATCATGCAGCCGATGTAGCAGAGGCGCTGTTGGCCAAACAAGGAGATCGGGGCATTCTAATTTGCGGGAGCTCGGTAGGGGTGAGCATTGCTGCCAATAAGTTTAAAGGCATTCGTGCGGGTGTTTGTCACGATACGTATTCCGCTCATCAATCTGTAGAGCATGACGATGTCAATATTTTATGCCTTGGGGAGCGGGTGATCGGAATTGAGTTGGCTAAAGATATTGTCATTGCCTTTGTGAATGCCACATTCTCAAACGAAGCACGGCATGTGAAACGCCTTGCTAAAATTACCGCTATTGAAAACAGAATTTAAAAAGCTCCGTCAACGCTGATCTGGTTTAGAGGTGACGAAGCCTTAAGTGTATTACAACAGCTCTTTAAGGTGCTTGTAATTCGATTTAATGGTATCTAATACTTCGTCCATTTTGCCACCAAGAATCATTTTGCCCATGGTAACGGCATAGCCCTTCATTTGTTCAAATTCTATCTTTGGGGGCATAGCCAAAGCTTCAGGATCTGTCATGATGTTGATCAATACAGGGCCTGGATGTTCAAAAGCGTCCGCTAAAGCTTGTCTGACGTCATCAGGTTCTGTAACAGTCATTCCTCTAAACCCCATGGCCTGGGCAACCAGTCCAAAGTCTGGGTTAACCATGTCCGTTTGATTGTCTGGCAAACCTGCAACTTCCATTTCCAGTTTAACCATGCCAAGTGCACGGTTGTTAAACACAACCAGTTTAATGGGTAGATTGTACTGTTTAATGGTGGCGAGGTCGCCGAGTAACATGGAGATTCCACCATCACCACAAAGTGCGACTACTTGTCTTTCTGGATGGGATAAAGCAGCACCAATGGCCATAGGCATCGCGTTTGCCATGGAGCCGTGATTAAAGGAACCTAGCAATTTACGCTCCCCGGTAGAATCGATATAACGTGCACCCCATACGCAACACATGCCGGTGTCTACGGTAAATATGGTGTCTTTATTGGCGAGTTCATTAATTGCAGCGGCTACATATTCCGGGTGTATGGCATTTGATTTTCCGCTATCCTTAACATAGGTGAGCAGGTTGTCCTTTACTTTTTCGTATATATGTAGGTGTGCTTTGAGAAAGCTGTCTTCTTCTTTGTTTTTTAGCAGTGGTAAAAGGGCGCGGAGTGTGTCTTTTGTCTTTCCGCATAAACCCATTTCCAGTTTTGCTCTACGGCCAAGCTTTTCCGGTTTTTCGTCAATTTGAATGATCTTTTTGTCGTCGGGAATAAAGGGCGCATAGGGAAAGTCGGTGCCCAGCAATAACAATACGTCTGATTCGTGCATGCTATGATAGGCTGCGGGCAAGCCCAATAAACCTGTCATGCCCACTTCATAGGGGTTGTGATGTTGAATTCCCATTTTTCCTCTGAATGAATATCCAACGGGTGCTTTGATCAGGCCTGCCAGTTGGACAACTTCGTCATGAGCCTCTTCAGCGCCAATGCCACAGAATATGGTGATTTTATGATTGCTGTTCAGTATATTGGCCAGCGCATTCAGTTCTGCATCTGAAGGCTTGATTATTGGATGGTTGTAATAGTTTTGTGTGGCTGATATGCTTTCTTCGGTCTGCATGGCGGCAACATCGCCAGGAAGGCCAAAAACTGCTACGCCCTTTTTATGTATGGCGTGTTGAATGGCGGCTTGTAACATTCGTCCGGCCTGCGCAGGGGTGTTGGCAATTTGATTGTAGTGACTACAGTCATCGAAGAGCTTAGTTGTATTTGTTTCCTGGAAGTAATCTGTGCCAAACTCTTGGGTAGCACAGGTGGATGCAATGGCAATTAAGGGTACGCCAGATCGGTGCGCATCATAAAGGCCATTGATGAGGTGAACGTGACCTGGTCCGCTACTCCCGGCGCAACAGGCCAATCCGTCTAGCTCTGCTTCAGCAGCGGCAGCGAATGCGCCTGCTTCTTCATTTCGGACATGGATCCATTGTATTTTTCCGTTTCTGCGAACGGCATCATTCAATTCGTTTAAACTATCGCCTGTAACGGCATAAATGCGTTTTACATTGTTGCTAATCAGCATTTCTACAATTTGGTCTGCTACCTTTTTGCCCATAATGATGTTTTGTGATGGTGGAATACTAAATGATCTATTCATTGCTAGGCCAGTCTACAGATTTACTTCATAATTGCCCATTAACTTAGTGCTAGCATTTGTGGTTTGTTTCGTGCTTATTTATTTAAAACACAGAAAAATGAAAATAGTTTGGCAAGCTATAAAAGGATGGATTTGTATACTGTTGTGCATGCTTTATTTTACCAGTCGGGCGCAAAATATACCGGCTGTAAAACTTTCATGAAATTGGCTTTATCAGGAGGTTATCATGTGGAATATGGTGTGGGTCTTGTATTTTGGATGGTCGGTTTTTGTTTTAAAACTTTTCTAATCTCGGGTTGTTGTAATTTTATGTTGGTAACTATTCGTCCAAATGCTTTAAAAGTGTACTTAATTCAAGATCTTTTTTTTAGAATTGCAGTATGAACAGAGCTAGATTATACATCTCTAAACTTTTCTATAATAAATTCTTTTGGCAATTGTTTTTAGCCGTTTTTATGATTGCTATGGCCGTTTTTTTTATACGGCAGGAACATATTGAGGTCATCAAGATTAAATCCGAATTGGAAAGAAGTCACCCCTGGTACATAGCTTTGGGCCTGGTGCTCACGGTGGTTTATATCCTGGCCCAGGGCTTAATGTATATCTACAGTTTCAAAGCTTTAAATAAACGCATTTCAATGGGGGTAGCTGTCCGGTTGTTTTTGAAAAGAAACCTGGTTAGCGTCTTTTTACCTGCAGGCGGTTTTTCATCACTGGTTTTCTTTACCAGTGAGATTGAAGAAAAGGGGATTACCAAGTCGCAAATTCATTTGGCTTCTACTTTATTTGGCTTCTGTGGTATTCTGTCAGTAGTCATTGTTGCCGTTCCTGTTTTGGGTATTGCCCTACTTTTCACCCAGATTGGCACAGCCGAGCTACTGAGTTTTCTATTCTTATTGTTGCTTACGGGCGCATTTATCCTGTTGATTTATTCAATTTCTGTAAAAGGACGTGCCTATCAATGGATTTCAAGGGTTAGACCTTCCTTATCAACTATTTTGGATGATATGGTGGATCAGAAAATCAACAGGAAACAATTTTGGATGACTTTGCTGGTATCTATCGGAATAGAGATCATTGGAATTGTACATCTTTATATCGCGATGCTGGCGCTTGGTTTTGATGCGAGTTGGCCAGCGGCAATTATTGGATATATTGTCATGGTGATTTTGTTGATTGCTTCGCCGTTTTTACGTGGTTTAGGTGCGATTGAAGTTTCTTTGACTTTTGTACTTCAGCAATTTGGCTTCCCGGTTTTGGCAGCTGCAACCATTACGCTCTTATTCAGGTTTTTCGAATTTTGGATTCCATTAATTGCTGGATTGTTGAGTTTCATCACGAAGAAGGACAACCTGATTTTGCGGATTTTACCTGCCTGCATCATCTTGATCCTGGGGATTGTCAATATCATTTCGGCCATTACGCCTGCCATCCCGGCAAGGCTGCGGATGGTTAAAAATCTGCTTCCGGAAGATTTGATTGCTACCAGTAATTCATTGGTGCTTGTTTTTGGGCTAATCCTGGTCATCATCAGTATTTTTCTACTCCAGGGTTCTAAGCGTGCCTGGTATACCGCATTGTGTTTAACCATCTTTTCATTTTTAGGTCACCTGATCAAAGCTGCGGATTATGAAGAGGCGCTGCTGGCTTTTATCGCAGCATCGTCATTGCTCTATACCCGTAGTTCTTACAAGTTAAAGCCTCATTCCAGACTGGTGTCGATCAATTACGCCGTGTTGTTGTATGCAGTGCTGGCATTGTTAGCCTACGGTGTGCTTGGCTTTTATTTTATGGATAAACGTCATTTTGGGGTTGATTTTAAATTTGTTGAATCCTTAAAGGCTGTGGTGAAATTGCTACTGCTGATTGATTACAAAGGCATGACTCCCTTGACCAGGTTTGGTGCACATTTCCAGGATTCTATTTACATTTCTGGCGCATTGATCATTTTGTTTATCATCATCAGTTTACTGCGCCCTTATTTTTCAAAACCCTACAACTCCGTGGAGGATTTTGAAATTGCTCAGCGACTGGTTGTTCAATATGGAACTTCTGCCTTAGATTATTTTAAAACTTATCCTGATAAATTGTTGTTCTTTAATCCTGAAAAGACTGCCTTTGTGAGTTTTAAAGTTACCCGGCATTTTGCAATTGTATTGGAAGATCCTGTGGCTGCAGATGACGCAGGGAAGTTAGAGATGATCAATCTTTTTGAAGATTTTTGTCAGCAAAATGGCTTTATCAGTGCTTATTACCGTGTTCCGGAACGATCTTTACCTTTGTATAAATCGACTGGAAGAAAATCTATACCCATTGGAGAAGAAGCCATTTTGGACTTGACCGCTTTCAAATTGGAAGGTGGTAAAATGAAAACAACCCGAAGTGCAATCAGTAGACTTACATCCGAAGGTTACGATTTGAAAGTGTATACTGCACCGATTAAAGATGGTTTGCTTCAGAAACTGGAAAAAGTATCCGACAATTGGTTGGAGGAGTTGAAGCAGAAGGAAGTAGCCTTTACTCAAGGCGTTTTTGATACGAGTATTTTAAAAACGCAAACCATCATTACTGTGGAAGATCAGGAGGAGAAGGTTTATGCATTTTTGAATGTGGTGCCTGACTATGCTCCGGGAGAAGCTACCTATGATTTGATCAGACGCATTACGGATGCCCCTAACGGCGTTTTAGATATGTTGTTGGCTAAGACCTTCATTTACTTGAAAGAGACTGGCTATACGTCTGTAAACATGGGCCTGGCGCCAATGTCTGGCATGGAGGATGTGAACATCACACAAAAAACGATCAAATATGCTTATGAAAATTTTAAAGCTTTTGGTCAGTTTAAAGGTTTAAGAAGGTATAAAGAGAAGTTTTATCCCAATTGGGAGAAGAAATATTTGATTTATAGCCACAATTACCATCTGCTGCAAGTGCCTTCGGCCTTAAGGAGGGTTTCGGAAGGGAGTTAGTATTAAACTCCCTTGATTACATTGCTGGCAACTTCTTTAACATTGTCCTGGTAATGGTGAGATCCTGGAATCGTCATTTTACGGATTCTGTTGATGTCTTTGAGCTCCTGACTAAAGTCTGTGGTTTCTTCTTCTCCAAATATACACAGCACTGGAACCTTGACTTTCAAAAGCTCTGGATAAACCTTGTATTTGTCTTTATTGGTATTCCTGGTTGCGATCATATTGATGAACCGCACTTCGAAGCTATTTGAATAGCCTGGAGATAGTAAAACCATCGATTTGAGCTTTTCTGCAGTCTGGTCCGTCAGGTAATTGGGTAAAAATGCTCCCACCTCAGCCCCAAAGGAATAACCTACAACGCAGAAATTATCCTTTTTCCAGGCCTCAAGGTAGTGTTCCATGACTATACTCATGTCGGCGCCAAATTGAGCTGGTGTTTTCTGTGCCCAGAAGTATTTCCTGGTGTCTAAAGAGATTATAGGATAGCCCAGTCTGTTTAATTCATTGGCCAGTTCTATGGAAAAGGTATTCCAGCCCCCGTCTCCGGTTAAAAATACCAGGATAGGTTTATTGGAGTTTTTATATTGCGCATGAACCGGATATTTGCTGATATCGGGTTTCGTTTGTGCATAACTGGTTGTGAAAAGCGTAATCAGGACGAATGCAATTCGCCATTTCAGTTTTAATATCATAAGTGAGATGCTTGTGCTAATTTTTGTTAACTATGGTTTCAACGATAAACTGGTAAGCTGATTTGTCGTATTTGTGATCTCCAGGGAGCAATTTTAAGAAAAAATTCTTTCTTTTCACAGTTTCCAGAGGTTTTGGGTCTTCATTTTCGCCATAAAAGCAGAGTGTAGGTATTCTGACTTTCTCTACTTCAGGCTGAACTTTAAATGGGTGGTTGTCGCTTCCAATATTCAATAAGTCTGATGTGTGGACTTTAAAATCGCTGGATGCAAAAGGGGATAACATCGCTAGTTTTAATGTTCTTAACCTCAAATGCAGGGGAAGCCGGTTGTAAATAAAAGGCACCACGTCTGCTCCAAATGAGTAGCCACATAGGATGATGTTGTCGGCATGATACTGCTTTCTGTAAACTTCGATGAGCATGGACAAATCATTTGCCGTACTCTTTGGGGTCTGCTGATTCCAGAAATAACTTCTGGAATTAAAGCCTACGGTATTGAAGCCGGAGGCAGCAAACTGCACAGCTATTTGGTCTTCAAAATCGACCCATCCTCCATCTCCGGAGAGGACCAATATTAGTGTGTTTGAACGTTGATCTGCGGCAGGGTAGAAGAAGAGCGGGAGGTCAAAATCAGAGCGTCGGATGCCATTGTTTTTGGCGTACCGATCTCTTTTTAATAAGCTACAACTGTTCAGGCTGAGCAGACAAATGATGCCCATGAATACCGTACAAAACGTATTTTTAGATACTGAAGTTTGTGAGTTGATTGAGGGAATATACATCATTTGTTTTTGAGGGCTGAACTGCTTGTCTAAATATAGAAATTATCTGCTGCCTATGGTTCATTTTAACATTTTTTCACACAAAAATGATTTTTATTTGAATAAAATAATTGCTAATTATATTAGCAATTGTAAGGTGTGCTTCGGTAATTTTGTCAGTCTATTAAATTAGGTCTTTATTTGTATTTAATCTTGATTTATTACTTTAGCTGTGGTATAATTTTACATTAATAATCAGATAATATATGTAGTTTAATTGTACTAATAGTTTATATATTTTTGTTTTACTTATTTTGGTTTTTGATAAACAGTTTATTTTTAGTAGGGTCATTTTTGAGTTACTTCATAGCTAATTTGTTAACGTTTAGGTGCTGCGTTTTGATGCTATTTGTGAACTATTGTTTTTAATTTTTATCTGTCAAATCAAATTAATTTCATTACTTTTAATTAAGCGCTTATTAATGATATCTGTTACTATTTTTTGTGACAGGGGACATCTTTTAGTAGTCGTGATTGTTTGATCTTTGACGAGTAAATCCCTATCTATGATAAGACTTCAACTATTAATTCTCTTACTAATTTTTACTGTTTGTAGCAGTTCTGCACAGGAGTCGTCAAAGTCAGATTCTGCGAAAACAAAGATCACGATGAAAGGTCTTTTTCAGGCCAGGTACTCCGTCGGCTTTAACAAAGAAATTGACCTAAATGGCTTACAGCATGCGGATGGTAAAGCCACCTCAAATGGCTTCGATATCAAACGCGCAAGGCTGCAGTTTTTGGCTAAAATTTCTGATCGAACAGATGTGGTATTGTTGCTTAATCTTGCCGATTTCAAATTCGATCCCAAGAACAAAGTATTGGAAAATGCCTACCTCACTTACAAGTGGAATTCACATTTGAATTTGAAAATGGGGCAGTTCAGACCAGCGTTTGGTTTAGAAGATATGTATCCGGTAGATGTCATCAAGACTATGGACTATTCTAACCAGTACGCTGCTTTTGGTAACAATGGTTGGCAAAGTTTTCAGATTGGTGCGAGTGTTTACGGCGATTTCAAAGGAGATGTTCCGGTTAGATATGAATTCTCTGTGGTCAATGGAAATAATAGAAATCAGGTCATGGATAACGACAACGGTAAACATTTTTCTTCCCGTGTTGAGCTTGGAGTTCAAAAGAGCCTGAATGTGAAATTGGGTTTAAATGGTGGAATAGGTTCTGTATCTGGTAGCCAGGTTTATGCGGCTGGTCTTGATCTTTCTGGCGTGATTCCTTTGTCAAAGAAATGGTCGCTGGATCTTGAGATGGAAGGTAAACAGGGAAATAACCATACGTTTTTTTATGGAATTGATTCGGCAAGCCGTAGAGGTAATGTGAATCTATATCAAATGCGTGGAATTTATGTTTTGCCCAATATACGCTATGCAATCAATTACAATCGGTTGATTTCTTTGGAGTTCTCTTGCAGATATGAGTATTTTGATCAGGATTTTAAGCACAATGGAAATCCGAGGCAAACCTGGACACCTATGGTTAGCGCAGAATTTTTAAAGGCTTATAGTGCAAGAATTCAATTGGGATTAAGCATCGACCGATATAAAAAGAACATTAAAGGAACTTCGCAGTACAATAATGAATTGTTCATTGTACAGGTACAATCAAGACTTTAACATCTAAATCATTTGCTATGAAATCAAGTCCAGATTCAAAAGTGGCTACAGACGCCCAGGCAGGTAAGGAAATTCAATTCATTCCGTTGCTCGTTACTATTGCTGTTTCACTGATCATCTGGTTTATCCCAGTGCCGGAAGGCGTTAAGCCCGAGGCCTGGCATTTGCTGGCTATTTTTCTCGGTACAATTCTGGGTATCATTTTAAAGGCGGCCTCCATGGGGACCATGTCTATGATTGCCATTGCGATGGTTGCGGTTACTGGTGTGCTTGCTCCCGGAGATCCTGGAAAGTCCATTGCCATGGCGCTTAGTAGTTTTGGTGATAAGGTGATTTGGTTGATCGGAATTTCATTTTTTATTGCCCGGGGCTTTATTAAGACAGGCTTAGGTAGCCGTATAGCCTATTTGTTTATTCGGGTGTTTGGGCGGAGTTCGTTGGGATTAGGTTACGGTTTAGGTCTGGCCGACTTGGTACTTGCTCCTGCTATTCCCAGTAATACTGCCCGTGGTGGTGGTATTATTTATCCGATTATGAAATCCATGTCCATGAACTTTGGTTCCTTCCCTGAGCAGCCCGAAACACATCGGAAGTTGGGCTCTTATCTGACTTTGAATTGTTACAACATCAACTTGATTACTTCGGCCATGTTTCTTACCGGGACAGCAAGTAACCCGATGTGTCAGAAGTTTGCAAAAGACGCCGGGATTGACATCACCTGGATGTCCTGGATGTGGGCCGCTATTGTCCCAGGTATTATTTCTTTAATCGCAGTTCCTTACATCCTCTATAAAATTTATCCGCCTGAATTGAAGAAAACTACGGGTGCGACACAAATGGCTACTGATAAACTTAAAGAGATGGGGCCTGTGAGCCGAAACGAATGGTTGATGCTTACTGCCTTTGTTTTATTATTGATCCTTTGGATTACAGGCGACCTGTTTAAAATAGATGCAACAACCACTGCGTTTATTGGACTGGTATTTTTATTGCTTTCGCAAGTGCTGACCTGGGAGGATGTGAAGAACGAAAAAGGTGCATGGGACACCATCGTGTGGTTCTCTGCGCTAGTTATGATGGGGAGTGCACTGAATCAACTTGGCCTGATTCCGTGGTTTAGCGGGCTTGTAAAGACGCAAATTGGGCATTTAAGCTGGACGATGGCTTTCCCGATCATCATTTTGGTTTATTTTTACAGCCATTACTTGTTTGCTAGCGCTACAGCACATGTGGCCTCTATGTATGCTGCCTTACTTGGTGTAGGTATTTCTGTGGGAATACCACCAATGTTATTGGCACTCTCACTCGGTTTTTGTGGTGGTATATTTGGAACCCTGACGCATTATGGACATGGTCCTGCGCCGGTGTTTTTTGGAAGTGGATTTGTCGACGTGAAAAGTTGGTGGTCCAGGGGCTTTATCTTAAGTATTGTCTTATTGCTGATCTGGATGGTGATTGGGGGTGCCTGGTGGGCTTTGATTGGAGTTTGCTAAATATTAAGGTATGAAAAAAAGATCTATTTCTACATTATTCAGGAAATACCTGATGGCTTTGACCGGACTTTTTCTCTGTTTTTTTTTAGTGATCCATTTGTTGGGTAACCTGCAGCTGTTTCTGCCTGCAGAGCAGGCCAGGAATAGTTTCAACGGGTATTCGCAATTGCTTTCGGGAAATATTTTCATCAAAATCATTTCTTATGTATTGTACGCTTCTATTGTGATTCATAGTGTTGACGCTTTAGTGATTACGGTGTTTAACCGTAAGAGAGCAGGAAATTACGAATACGATAAGCGGGCGGTAGCCAGTAAGTGGTATTCCAGAAATATGGGAATTCTGGGAACGATCATCCTAGTGTTTCTGGTATTTCATTTCAAAGATTTCTGGTATCAGTATAAGTTTGGTACGATGCCTGTAGACATTGCAGGCAATAAAGACCTCTACGAGATCGTGATCAAAGCTTATGAAGAGCTGTGGTATGTGCTTTTCTATGTCTTGGCCATGTTCGCCCTGGGGTATCATCTGCTCCATGGGTTTTATAGTGCGGCCCGTACCTTAGGCATATATCATCCAAAGTACGTCTCGTTTATCCGCATTTTTGGTACATGGTATAGTTACATCATTACCCTGGGCTTTGCGGCAATACCTTTGTACATCTATTTTACTCATCACTAAAATGCTATGGAACTAAATGCTAAAATTCCACCGGGTCCTCTGGAACAGAAATGGAGCTATTATAAGGATCACGCCAGGTTGGTCAATCCGGCTAACCGCAAAAAACTGGATGTTATTGTAATTGGCACTGGCCTGGCAGGTAGTGCTGCCGCTGCTTCATTGGCAGAAATGGGCTATAAGGTTAAGTCTTTTTGTTTCCAGGATTCTGCACGCCGTGCCCATTCTGTAGCTGCTCAAGGCGGAGTCAATGCGGCAAAAAACTATAAAAATGATGGGGATAGTGTTTATCGCATGTTTTATGATACGTTAAAAGGTGGTGATTTTCGTTCGCGGGAGGCCAATGTATACCGCCTGGCGGAATGTTCCCTTGCTTTAATTGACCAGGCCGTTGCACAAGGTGTTCCTTTTGGACGTGAATATGGTGGTTATCTCAATAATCGTTCTTTTGGTGGGGTACAGGTGAGCCGAACATTTTATTCCCGTGGCCAAACGGGTCAGCAGCTTCTATTGGGTGCTTATCAGGCACTGATCAGGCAGGTGGCTGCAAAAACAGTAGGTTTATATACCCGGCATGAAATGCTGGATCTTGTTGTTATAGAAGGAAAAGCCAGGGGAGTAATTGTCAGAAATCTGGATACCGGTGAGATTGAACGTCACGCTGCACATGCTGTGGTCCTGGCTACTGGGGGATTTGGTAAGATTTACTACCTGTCTACGTTGGCCATGGGCTGTAATGCTTCTGCCGTATGGCGGGCACACAAAAAAGGTGCGTTGATGGCCAGTCCGAGCTGGACCCAGATTCATCCGACTTCTCTTCCTCAATCGGGCTAATATCAAAGTAAGCTGACTTTGATGTCTGAGTCTTTAAGAAATGATGGGCGAATCTGGGTGCCCTTAAAAAAGGAAGATCCACGTAAACCGAATGACATTCCGGAAACGGAGCGTGACTACTATCTGGAGCGCAGGTATCCTGCCTTTGGTAATTTGGCACCCCGTGACATCTCTTCCAGGGCCGCGAAAGAAAGGATTGATGCGGGATTTGGTATTGGTGCTCAAAAAAATGCTGTGTATCTTGACTTTTCAAAAGCAATTAAAGAGCAGGGCCAGGACAAGATCAAAGAGAAATATGGCAACCTGTTTAGCATGTATCGGAAAATAACAGCTATTGATGCGTATTTAGAGCCTATGATGATCTCGCCAGCAGCCCATTTTTCAATGGGTGGGCTTTGGGTAGATTATGAACTGATGACTACCATCCCTGGACTTTTTGCTTTAGGAGAGGCCAATTTTGCAGATCATGGGGCAAATCGTTTGGGCGCAAATTCTTTACTTCAGGCTTGTGTGGACGGTTATTTCATTGCGCCTTATACCTTGTCAAGTTACTTGTCTGATGAGATTAAAATAGCGCCGATTGATACCAAACGTGCAGAGTTTGATGAAGCAGAAGCAGGTGTTA
>Ga0116227_10014365_pt1 | contig 12087 bp, 11 predicted proteins | sample S1TSphgellanicum_FD_89693 | JGI IMG/M metagenome (GOLD analysis project Ga0116227, IMG submission 89693) | Host-associated microbial communities from peat moss isolated from Minnesota, USA - S1T2_Fb - Sphagnum magellanicum MG | ecosystem: Host-associated > Plants > Peat moss > Unclassified... | reverse complement strand
TGTGGCCGAAGAGCATGTGGCCGAAGAGCATGTCGCCGAGGAGCTCTTGGTCGAGCAACGCGAGGGATGGCGCATCTTGACGCTCAACCGTCCCGCTCGCCTCAACGCGTTCAATGAAGCCTTGCACCGCGCCTTGGCGAAGGCGATCGAGGAGGCCGAGACGGATACGGAATGCCGTGCCGTGCTCTTGACCGGGGCGGGGCGCGGATTCTGCGCCGGGCAGGATTTGAACGATCGCGTGGCGACCGGCACCGCTCCCGATCTCGGCATGGCGCTCGATCAATTCTACAATCCGCTCGTGCGCCGCATCCGGCGCATGCCGAAACCGATCGTCTGCGCGGTCAATGGCGTCGCGGCGGGCGCTGGCGCCAATCTGGCGCTCGCCTGCGACATCGTTCTCGCGGCGCGCTCGGCCAAATTCATTCAGGCCTTCGCCAAGATCGGGCTCGTGCCCGACAGCGGCGGGACATTCTTCTTGCCGCGCCTCGTCGGTGATGCGCGCGCCCGCGGCCTCGCGCTGCTCGCCGAGCCTCTAAGCGCCGAGAAAGCCGAAGACTGGGGCATGATCTGGAAGGCGGTGGATGACGACAAGCTGCAAGCCCAGGCGGAAGCGCTCACGGCGCATCTCGCAACGCAGCCGACGCAAGGCTTCGCTCTGATGAAACTGGCGCTCTCTGTCTCCGCCGGCAACACGCTCGACATGCAACTCGACGTCGAGCGTGACTTGCAGCGGCAGGCAGGCCGCACGCCCGATTACGCCGAGGGGGCGCGCGCCTTCCTCGAGAAGCGGACGCCGCATTTCACGGGCAAGCCGGCGTGAGCGCCGATTCCGGGATGAGCGCGAGCGAGCTGGCAGAAGCTTGCGCCAAGTCCATGTGGGCGAGCGATGAAGCGAGCCGCACGCTCGGCATGGAGCTTCTGGAAGTCGGGCCGGGTTTCGCAAAGCTCGCCATGACGCTCGGCGCGAACATGCTGAACGGCCATGGCTCGGCGCATGGCGGCTATCTCTTCACGCTCGCGGATTCCGCCTTCGCCTTCGCCTGCAACACCTATAACGAGCGCACCGTCGCCGCCCAATGCAGCATCACGTTCCTGCGGCCGGGCCAAGCCGGACATCGCCTGATCGCGACGGCGCAGGAAGTAGCCCGCGTCGGGCGCTCCGGCATTTACGATGTCAGGATCAGCGACGGCGAGGACATAATCGCGGAATTCCGCGGGCATTCGCGCACAATCGGCGGCAGCTTTCTCGCGAGCGCGCCATAAACGATAAACGGGAGGGGAACATGAGTATCGCCGCGACCTTGCCGCAACCGCAAGAGATCCTCGGGCGCGCCGATCCGATCGAGCATGCCTCGCGCGACGAGGTGATGAGCCTGCAGCGCGAGCGCCTCGCCAAGTCGCTCGCCCATGCCTATGAAAACGTCCCGCATTATCGCCAAGCCTTCGACGCGCAGGGCGTTCATCCGAGCGATTTCCACGCGCTCTCCGATCTCGCGAAATTCCCCTTCACGGTCAAAACCGATCTCCGCGACAATTATCCGTTCGGCCTGTTCGCGGTGCCGCGCGAGAAGCTCGCCCGCATCCATGGCTCGTCGGGCACGACCGGCAAGCCGATCGTCGTCGGCTATACGCAATCCGATATAGATATGTGGGCCGACGTCATGGCGCGCTCGATCCGCGCCGCGGGCGGGCGGCCCGGCATGATGGTGCACGTCGCCTATGGCTACGGGCTCTTCACTGGTGGCCTCGGCGCGCATTACGGCGCCGAGCGGCTCGGCTGCACGGTCGTGCCCATGTCCGGCGGCATGACCGAACGGCAAGTCCAGCTCATCGTCGATTTCAAGCCCGACATCATCATGGTGACACCGAGCTACATGCTCGCGATTCTCGACGAGTTCCGGCGCCAGGGTCTCGACCCGCGCAGCTCCTCGCTGAAGATCGGCATATTCGGCGCGGAGCCCTGGACCAATGCGATGCGCACCGAGATCGAGCAGGCCTTCGACATGCACGCCGTCGATATTTATGGCCTCTCGGAAGTGATCGGCCCCGGCGTCGCGCAGGAATGCGTCGAGACCAAGGACGGCCTGCATATCTGGGAGGATCATTTCTATCCCGAGATCATAGATCCCATCACAGGCGCGGTGCTGCCGGACGGCGAAAAGGGCGAGCTCGTCTTCACCTCGCTCACCAAGGAAGCTTTTCCGATCATCCGCTACCGCACCCGCGATCTGACCCGGCTCCTGCCCGGCACGGCGCGGCCCGGCATGCGGCGCATGGAAAAAGTGACCGGCCGCTCCGACGACATGATGATCCTGCGCGGCGTCAACGTGTTTCCGACCCAGATCGAAGAGATGCTGCTCGCCACCCCCTGGTGCGGCGGCCATTTCGTCATCGAGCTCAGCCGGCAAGGCCGCATGGACGAGATGACCATCCTGACCGAGACGCGCGTCGAGGCCTGGCAGGGCTTCGATCCCGCCCTGCATGCGGAGCATGTCGCCACGACGATCAAGAACACAATCGGCATCTCGACCAAGGTCGTGATTCATCCGCCCGGAACGCTGGAACGCTCGCTCGGCAAGGCGAAGCGGGTGATCGACAAGCGGCCGAAGGAATGAGCCGGTGAAAAAATTAAGGGAGGGGTACACCATGCATGCAATGACATTTGAGATCCATCCTGCTTCCCCTCATGAGGGGAATCGGTGGCTTGCCAAGCTGTTTGCCGCCGCCTTCGGCCTTGCTCTCCCGCTCGCCGGCGCAGAGGCGCAGGACATCCATGTCGGCATCACCATCTCGACGACGGGGCCGGCTGCCTCGCTCGGTATTCCGCAGAAGGCTTCGCTGAGCCTCATGCCGACCGAGATCGGCGGCGTGAAGGTCGACTATGTCCTTCTCGACGATGCCGCCGACAGCACCAAGGCGGTCGCGAATGCGCGCAAGATGATCGACGAGGACCGCATCGACGTCATCATCGGCTCCTCGACCACGCCGGCTTCCCTCGCCATGACCGATGTCGCCGCGGAAAAGCAGATCCCGATGATCTCGCTCGCCGCCTCGCAAGCCATCATCACGCCGATGGACGCGAAGCATAAGTGGATCTTCAAGATGCCGCAGAACGACAGCCTGATGGCAGATGCAATCGCCGAACATATGGCGAAGGCCGGCATCAAGACGGTCGGCTTCATCGGATTCAACGATGCCTATGGCGATGGCTGGCTGCGCGAGGCGCAACGCGCCTTTACCGCGAAGTCGATCGCGATCGTCGATGTCGAGCGCTATGCGCGCACCGACACGAGCGTGACGGGCCAGGTGCTGAAGCTCATCACCACCAAGCCCGATGCGGTGCTGATCGTCGGCGCCGGCACCCCCGCCGCCCTGCCGCAAAAGGCGCTGCACGAGCGCGGCTATGCCGGCAAATATTACCAGACGCACGGCGTCGCCAATCTCGACTTCGTCCGCATCGGCGGCAAGGACGTCGAAGGCACGATTCTGCCGGCCGGCCCGATCCTCGTCGCCAGCCAGCTCGCAGATGCCAATCCGATCAAAAAGATCGCTGTCGCCTATGTGCAGGATTTCGAGAAGGCGAATGGCGGGCCGGGCTCCGTCGCCTTCGGCTCCTATGCCTATGATGCCGGGCTTCTCTTGCAGAGCGCGATTCCCGCCGCGCTGAAGAAAGGCAAGCCCGGCACGCCGGAATTCCGGCAGGCGCTGCGCGATGCGCTGGAGACGACGCACGAATTCGCGGTCACCAACGGCATCATGAACATGACCGCCGAGAATCATAACGGCTTCGACCAGCGCGCCCGCGTGATGGTGACGATCGAGCAGGGCGGCTGGAAGCTGCTGCCCTGAGACAAGCACCGCGATGGACGGCCAGATCGCCCTCTTCCTGCTCCAGGACGGCGTCGTCAACGGCGCCGTCTACGCGTTGCTCGCGCTGTCGCTCGTGCTCGTCTTCGCGGTGACGCGCGTCATCCTCGTCCCGCAGGGCGAATTCGTCGCCTATGGCGCCCTGACCTATGCCGCGCTGGACCAGGGCCAGCGTCCCGGCAGCCTCTGGCTGCTCGCGACGCTCGGCGGCACCGCCTTCGTCTTCGGCCTCTGGCGCATGCGCCGCCATCTCGCGAGAAACGCGGTTGCCCGCCTCGCGGTCGAGACCCTGGTCGTGCCGGGGCTCGTCGTCGCGCTGGTGGCATGGGCAGCACCGCGGCATTTCGGTCCCATCGCCAGCGCGCTCATGGCGATCCTCGTCGTCACGCCAATGGCCGGCTTTCTCTATCGGATCGCCTTCGAGCCGTTGGCGGAAGCCTCGGTTCTGGTGCTGCTCATCGCCGCGATCGGCGTGCATCTGGCGCTCACCGGGCTCGGCCTCGTCTTTTTCGGCGCCGAAGGCTATCGGGCGAGCGCCTTTGCCGAAGGCACGCTGACGCTCGACATCCTGACGATCTCCGGCCAGGCGCTCGCGATCCTCGTCGCGACGGGGCTGCTCATCGTCGCGCTCTTCGCCTTTTTCGAATGGAGCCTGATCGGCAAGGCGCTGCGCGCGACGGCAGTAAACCGGCTCGGCGCCCGGCTCGTCGGCATTCCGACGGCTCTGTCGGGCCGGATCGCGTTTTTGCTCGCCGGCTTCATCGGCGCCTTGTCCGGCGTGCTGATCGTGCCGCTGACGACGATCTATTACGACAGCGGCTTTCTCATTGCCCTGAAGGGGTTCGCCGCGGCGATCATCGGCGGCATGATCAGCTATCCGGTCGCGGCGCTTGCCGCGATCCTCGTCGGCATCGTCGAATCAGCGGCCTCCTTCTATGCCAGCGCCTATAAGGAGGTGATCGTCTTCCTCCTCATCGTGCCGGTCCTGCTCTGGCGCTCGCTCAGCCATGCTCCGACCGAGGAGAGCTGATGCGTCGCCGCTCCGCCATGCCAAATCGGGCTTGCCTGCTCTTCATCGCGGCGCTCGCCTTTCCCTTCGTGCCAGGCTTACCTGGCTATTGGTCGTCGCTCGGCTGCAGCATCGGCATCGCCGCCATCATCGGCATGGGCCTCGTCGTGCTGACCGGGTTCGGCGGCATGACCTCCTTCGCGCAGGCGACCTTCATGGGCTTCGGCGCCTATTCAAGCGCCTATGCGACCACGCAGCTCGGCCTCTCACCTTGGATGACGCTGCCGCTCGCCCTCGCCGTCGCCGGCACCGCGGCGGCGCTCATCGGCGCGATCACCATTCGCCTCGCCGGCCATTATCTCGCGCTCGGAACGATCGCCTGGAGCGTGAGCTTCTACTACGTCTTCGCCAATCTCGACCTGACTGGCCGCAATGACGGCATTTCCGGCATTCCGCCGCTGACGATCGGTTCTTATGCGCTCATCGACACGCGGCCCTATTTCATTGTCGTCGCCGTCGCGATGGCGCTGAGCGCGGCGGCGACCTGCAACTTGCTCGACAGCCGCGTCGGCCGGGCCATCCGCGCGCTGAACGGTGGCGCTGGAGCCGCCGCCTCCTGCGGCGTCGACACGACCGCGATCCGCATGCTCGCCTTCGTCTATGCGGGCGTCCTCGCCGGATTTGCCGGCTGGCTCTATGCGCATCTCCAACGCAGCGTCAATCCAACGCCCTTCGGCCTCAATGCAGGCATCCAATATCTGCTCATGGCGATCGTCGGCGGCATCGGCTCGCTCTGGGGCGCGCTTCTCGGCGCCGCCCTCGTCGTGCTGGCGCAGAACTGGCTGCAGGACCTGCTGCCGAAGATCATCGGCGGCACCGGCAATTACGAGACGATCGTCTTCGGCATCCTGCTCGTCGCCATCCTGCAACTCGCGCCGCGCGGCCTCTGGCCGCTCGTCGCGCGCACCCGGTCTGCGCGGCCCGCCGCTTCTGCGACGACGATACCGGCGCTGGCCACACGCCGCCGGCCGGCGGCGGGCAGCCCGCTTCTCGCGGTCAAAGGCCTGCGCAAAGCCTTTGGCGGCCTCATCGCCGTCGACAATGTCGATCTCGACTTGCGCTGCGGCGAAATCGTCGGGCTGATCGGCCCCAACGGTGCCGGCAAGAGCACCACCTTCAATCTCCTGACCGGGATTGCCGAGACATCGGGGGGCGAGATTTCCTATCTCGGCGAGCGGCTCGCACGGCTCGGCCCCGCCGGCATCGCCCGCCGCGGCATAGCCCGGAGCTTTCAGCACGTGAAGCTCGTCGCCGACATGTCGGTGATCGAGAATGTCGCGCTCGGCGCGCATCTGCGCGGCCGTGCCGGCGCGCTGCGCGCCCTTCTGCATCTCGAGCGCCGCGAGGAAGCCCAACTCTTCGCCGAAGCCACGCGCCAGCTCGACCGGGTTGGCCTCGCCGGGCTCGCAGAAAAGCCCGCCGGCACGATCGCGCTCGGCCAGCAGCGCGTTGTCGAAATCGCCCGCGCGCTCTGCCTCGATCCGATCCTGCTTTTGCTCGACGAGCCCGCCGCGGGCCTCCGCTATGCCGAAAAGCAGGAGCTTTCGGCATTGCTGCAAAAGCTGCGGGCCGAGGGGCTCAGCATCCTGATCGTCGAGCATGACATGGATTTCGTCATGCGCCTGACCGACCGGCTGATCGTGATGGAATTCGGCCGCAAGCTCGCCGAAGGCGCGGCGGCGGAGATCCGCGCCGATCCGGCGGTGATCGAAGCCTATCTCGGCAGCGTCGCATGAACACGCTCCTCGACGTCGGCGATCTGCAGGTGGCCTATGGCGGCATCGAAGCGGTCGGCGCGGTGAATCTCAGCGCCGCGCCCGGTCAGATCGTCAGCGTGATCGGCCCGAACGGCGCCGGCAAGACGACGTTGCTGTCGGCGATCATGGGCATCCTGCCCTATCGCGGCCGCGTGCGCTTCAAAGGCGAGAACATGGCGGGCTGCGAGATCGAGGCGCGCGTCGCCCGCGGCATGAGCCTGGTGCCGGAAAAGCGCGAGCTCTTCGCCAGCATGAGCGTCGAAGACAATCTCCGGCTCGGCGGCTTCCGCCACCGGCGAGAGGCCGGCAGCGCCCGCGACCTCGAGGAGATTTATGTTCGCTTCCCGCGGCTGAAAGAGCGGCGCCGGCAGGCTGCCGGAACCTTGTCGGGCGGCGAGCGGCAGATGCTCGCCATGGGCCGCGCCCTCATGGGGCGACCGGATCTCCTCATGCTCGACGAGCCGAGCCTCGGGCTGGCGCCGCTCGTCACCCGCGAGATCTTCAAGATCGTCGCCGGCTTGCGCGATGCCGGCCGCACGATCCTCCTCATCGAGCAGAACGCCCGCGCCGCCCTGCAGATCGCCGATTATGCCTATGTGCTCGAGCTGGGGCGCGTCACGCTCGAAGGCCCGGCGCGCCGCCTCGCCGATGACCCACGCGTGATCGAAACCTATCTCGGCATCGGCCAAGCCGCAGTATAAACGCTAGAAGGAAGGACGCATGGCACGCCCGCGCGCGCAAGATTACGACGAGAAGCGGCAAGCCATTCTGGACCGCGCGGCGGAGCTCTTTGCGCAGCACGGCTATGCCGGCGCATCGATCATGATGATCGCCGACGCCTGCGGCGCCTCGAAAGCACTGCTCTATCATTACTACGCCGACAAAGAGGCGGTGCTCTTCGACATTATCGAAGGGCATCTCGAGCATCTCATCGCGGTGGTGGAAGACTGCTTCACAATGAAGCGCGCGCCGAAGGAGCAGCTCTTCGCCATCGCCGCCGCCCTGCTCGACGGTTACCGCAACGCCGATGCCGCGCATCAGGTCCAGATCAACAATCTCAAGCTTCTTCCCCCGGACAAGCAGGAGGCTTTGAAGGAGCTAGAGCGCGCGCTGGTGCGACATTTCTCGAAGGCGATCGCCGCGGCCGTGCCCGATCTCGATCGCGCGTTCCTCACGCCTGTCACCATGTCGCTTTTCGCCATGCTGAATTGGCATTACCTCTGGTTTCGAGACGGCCGCGATCTGACGCGCATGGATTACGCGCGCCTCGTCACCGAGCTGATCCATGCCGGCGCGGCGAATGCCGTGGCCGCGCTCGCGCAAGAGAAGAAGATGGAGAAGCAGAAGCGACCGCAGCTTGCCCGCAAGGCGCGGTGATCGGCAGCGCCATCGCATGAAAGCCTCGTCACGCACGAAAGCTTCCCCACATGCCGCGCTGGCGCGCATCCTCGCGCATCTGCGCAGCAAGCCGTCGCGGACATGGTCGCTCATCATCACATTCTACGGCGACGCGATCGTGCCGCGCAGCGGCTCGGTCTGGCTCGGCACGCTGCTCGAATTCTTCAAGGCGCTCGATGTCGAAGAGGGCGTGGTGCGCACCGCAATGTCGCGGCTTGCCGCCGACGGTTGGCTCGAGCGCACCAAAATCGGCCGCAATAGTTTTTATCACATCGCCGACAAGGGACGAGAGACCTTTCGGACGGCGACCGAACATATCTATCACGCCAAGCCCGACGCGTGGCGCGGCCGCTTCGAGCTGATCCTGCTGACCGCCGATGCTGAGCGCGAGCCCATGCGCAACCGTCTCGAAGCGCAGGGTTATGGTCAGTTGAATCCGGGGCTCTTCATCGCGCCGGCAGGAAGGATGGCTGCCAGCGGGGACCACGCGGTTCGCCTCGACGCGACGACGGATGACCTCTCGAGCCGCCGCCTCGCCGCCATGGCCTGGCCGCTTGGCCCGATGGCGGACGCCTATCGCGTCTTCATCGAGACGTTTTCCGGCCTCGACAAAGCCGTGACGCCGAAAACCGCGATGTCGGACATCGACGCGCTCGTCGCGCGCATCCTCCTCATCCACGAATATCGCCGCATCATCCTGCGCGATCCGCTTTTGCCCATGGCGCTGCTTCCTGAGGATTGGCCGGGCGCCACAGCTCGCCGTCTCTGTGCCGGACTTTACCACAAGCTCCTGCCTGCCTCCGAGCGTTGGCTCGATGCCAAAGCCTTGACCGAGACCGGCGCGCCGGCGAAGTCCGCCGCTTCGCTGCATCGGCGTTTCCAAGCCTCCTGAAGCTCGACCCGACATCCGATCGAACGGGTTGCAAACATGCCTCTCCCGCAAGACCGATTTCGGCTCCGTGCGGCAGGCATTAAGAAGACGCGACGGATGTCTTCCTCACGAGGCGCGCCATGACCGACCCTAATATCGTCTCGGATCTCGCGAAAAGGCTCGGGGCCGGCGAAACCCTATTCATGGGCTGGTGCGGCATCGCCGATCCGCTGTCGGCGGAGATCATCGCGCGGGAAGGATTCGATGCATGCCTTCTCGACATGCAGCACGGCGCCATCGACACGAGCGTCGCGATAAGCGGCATCTCCATTCTCGCAGCCGCAGGCAAGCCGGCATTGGTGCGCATTCCCGTCGGCGATTTCGCCGCCGCCTCACGCATGCTCGATGCGGGCGCCGCTGCGATCGTCGCGCCGATGATCAACAGCATCGCCGATGCGCAGCACTTTGCGGCGTTCACGAAATATCCGCCGCTCGGCGAGCGAAGCTGGGGGCCTTATCGCACCTTGCCCATGACCGGCCTCAGCGCGCCGGCCTATCTCGCCGACGCCAATGCCATGCATCTGTCGATCGCGATGATCGAGACGCGCGCCGCGCTCGATGCGCTCGACGATATTTTGGCCGTGCCGGGGATCGACGGCGTGCTGATCGGTCCGTCCGACCTTTCGATCACGCTGAGCAAAGGCGCGAGCATCGATCCAGGAAGCAGCCTCGTCGATGCCGAGCTCGACCGCATCGTCGCGCGCTCTCAAGCGCATCAAAAGCTGCCTTGCATTTTTTGCGCGGACGGCCCGCGCGCCAAAGCCCTCGCAGCACGCGGCTTCAGGCTTCTCTCGATCGGCACCGATCAGACGCTTTTGAGGGGCGCTGCGAAGGCAGCCTTGGCTGCGGCCCGCTAGTTTTTTTCCGCCTCCGGCGCTGCCCTCTCTCCTTCTGGGCTAGCGTGCGCAGACATCTTTTGTCGTTTGACGAACAACAGTGCGGCACGAACCTTCTCCCCTTTCGGGAGGAGGTTCCCGCCGTAATATCGTTCTCATTTAATTGAATCTTGACCTTAGACAAAGCCTTAGCGTACCGCCCGCAGCTCCGCCGGTACTTTCAGGCGAAAGGCCTTGGCGAGAAACAAGCCGCCATGCAAGAGCCCGCCGCCGTCAATGCCATGGCCGAGACCCGTCGAGAGATGCCACTGGCAGGGGATCTCCGCCTTGGAAAGATCCTCGCTCGCCAAGAAGAGCGCCTCCGCTGAGATCACATCGTCCTGATTGCCATGCACGAGGAGGATCGGCGGCGGCCGGCCGTTCGGCCCGCGCGCGGTTGCCGCGGCGAGATTTTCCGGGCCCACGAGCGCCCCGGAATAGCCGAGAATCGCCGCCGGCGCCTGACGCCGCCGCAAGCCGACATGCAAGGCGAGCATGGTGCCCTGGCTGAAGCCGACCAGCGCGAGCTGCGAATCGTCAAGCCCGTAGCGGGCGAGCTCCGCGTCCAGAAAGGCATCGACGATCGGTTGCGCCTTGTTGACGCCGATCCAGCGTTCTTCGGGCTCGCGCGTGGTGAGCGCGAACCATTGCCGGCCGCCCGGCGCCTGCGCGCAGGGCTCCGGCGCATGCGGCGAGACGAAGGCCGTATCCGGCATGAAGCTCTGCCATTGCTTGGCGATGGAGATGAGGTCTTGTCCGTCGGCGCCATAACCGTGGAGAAAGACGACGAGCTGCTTTGCCGCGCGCGACTTCGGCGGAACGCGCGGACCATCGAGAGGGGACGCCATGAAAAGATCCCTGGAGAAGATCCGTGGAGAAAGCCGCGTGGTCTATAGGCGATCTTCGCGGCGTGGGCCAGCGTGGAAAACCCTCGCTCCGTCGGCGGAAGCAGGCGCGATCACGGGCGCGTCCTAGAGCATCCCGCCTTCAAATGGAATCATTTGAAGGCGGACAAGATGCTCTAGATTCATAAAATTAGAGCATCGTTCGGCGCGCAAACGATGCTCTAGGCGTGCAAGCCGAGCAGCTTCTCGGCATTCTGCTGAAGGATCGCGAGGCGGTCTGCGTCGCTCAGGCTCGGTGTGTTCATGATGTGATCGACCGGGTGCTGCTCCCAGGGAATCGGATGGTCGGTGCCGACCACGACCTGGGCGACTCCCACCTCAGCGACGAGATGGCGCAGCGCTTCAGGCGTGAACACGAGCGCGTCGAAGGTGATCTGATCGACATATTCGCTCGGCTTCTTCTTCAAGACGATCGAAGGGTCGCAATTTTGCGGCGACACGAAGCAGGCATGATCGGAGCGTGGCGCATAAGAGCCGAAATAGCCGCCGCCATGCGCGGCGAGCACTTTCAGGTTCGGAAATTTGTCGAACGTGCCATCGAAGATGAGGCGCTGCAAGGCGATCGTCGTGTCGAGCGGATTGCCGATGACGTTCGAAAGCCAGCCATTGCCCTTGTAGCGGCTCGCGAGCTCCGGCGTGCTCTGCGGGTGAATGAACAAGGTCGCCCCGAGCTCTTCCGCCTTGGCGAGCACCGGATGGTATTTCGGATGCGAAAAATCGTCGCCGAGCACGCTGCCCCCGATCGCCGCACCGCGCAGACCGAGCTTTTTCACCGCCGTTTCGAGCTGCGTCACCGCGAGATCGGGATATTGCATGGCGAGCGAGGCGAAGCCGCCGAAGCGCTCCGGATTTTTGGCGGCGAGCTCGGCGAGGCCTTCATTGTTCAGCCGGCAGATCTCGGCCGCGACATCGCGCTCCTTGCGGTACCAGAATGGGTTGACGCTCAGGATCTCCATATCGACGCCTTGTGCATCCATGGCCGCCAGACGTTCTTCGATCACGATGAAATGTTCCTGCGCGCCCTTGGTCGGCGGCATGATCCGGGGAATATCGGGGCCCATCATGTCGAGCGCCGCATGGAAGATACAATGGGAATGCGTATCGATGACCTTGACCCGCTTGCCGCCGATCACGACAGGCGCGCGCGGCGAAGGCGCCGCCGCCTGAGGTGCCTGTTGCGCCTTGGCGGTGTCGATCAAGCCGCAGCCGCAGAAGGCGAGGCCGCCGAGATAGGCGGCTGCGCCGCCGAGCAAAGAGCGACGTGTGAACATGGCAAATCCTCCCG
>Ga0116227_10014364_pt1 | contig 12088 bp, 10 predicted proteins | sample S1TSphgellanicum_FD_89693 | JGI IMG/M metagenome (GOLD analysis project Ga0116227, IMG submission 89693) | Host-associated microbial communities from peat moss isolated from Minnesota, USA - S1T2_Fb - Sphagnum magellanicum MG | ecosystem: Host-associated > Plants > Peat moss > Unclassified... | reverse complement strand
CAAGAGAGCGAGGCACCATTATCAGTCGCGTAAGTATCAAGCGCGTATTTCACGACATCATGGCCGGCGATGCCGACCGCATGGATAAAAAGCTGCCCAACGAAGGGGGCAAGATTGAACCGCGCCCGAATCTCGCGGCTATCAATGACGAAGCCGCCGGATTTCGAAGGCGCAGCGGTCTCCCATTCGGCCAGAACGCTGCCAGACTCATCAAACAAACGCTGGAAAAATGTTACCGCCTTGGCGCCATAACCGGCCCAATAATTGGCCGTTGTCAGCCGCGTGGCGAAATGGTCGTCATCCCGGAAAAACACAAAATTCGTCGCGAAATTTACGACATCGAGATACCGGCTGCGATTCGTAATCAACGCAGCTGGCAGTTTTGCATCATCCAACGTCAAAACTGATGCGCCAGACGGCACGAGAAACCCGATACGGGCGGCGATCCGCGACGCATCGAAAGCCGCGATTAATACTGAATTGGCGCCGGAATTTGCAAGGCCGGTCAACGGCCGGGCAATATATTGCCCCCTCGGCTTGCCCACCGCCAAGGTGTCATGAACATAAACGCCGGCGATGTTGAACGCGGGACTGAGCGCCAGTAATGGCCCGGCGATTCCATCCGGATCGTAAATCGCTGTTATCCCGGCCTTGTTGAGCCGATCCGCCAGACGGCCCAACGCCTCGGCGGCAAGCGGGTGCGCCAGTGCTTTGTAGGCCGCATTCCCGCCGCGCAAATTGTCGAATGTTTCAATGTCGAGCACGTTTAGTTTCCCAGCAACTGCCGAAGCCTTAGTCCCGCTTGTTTGGTGTCATCAAGCGGTGCCGTGGGCCAGGTGTCAAACTTTCCATCAAAATCACGAACCCGGCCATCGGCGGCGAGCATGTCCATAAAGGCGCCAATTCGCGTTGATTTTCCCTCTAAACGAAGCAAAAAAACCGGTTTTGCGGTCGCGACCGCTTCCGATACCATTGATACCGAGTCAGCACTGACGATGATCGCATCCGCCAATCCCAGCATGCCGAAATAAGGGTTTTCCCCTTGGCCGTCCCACACCCAGGCACCGAGCGGCTCCAGCATCTCTCTGACAATGCGCACCACCTGCGGGTCGGTCCGGCGGGACGGGGTGATTGCGAGCCCCACATTGTCCCGCCGCACCATGGCCGCAAGTGCGGTTGCAAATGTCCGGCCGGCGGCGTCGCCAAATTTATAACGGCCGTTCGATCCGCCAAGCAAAACGGCCACTAATGGCCGCTTCTGCGTCTCAAATACCGGCGCCCAAATGGCGGCTTCACCCGCCAACCGCTCCGGGGTGACCCGATGCAATGCGGTACGCGTAATCACGACATTGGGGCCCGAAATTCCATCATGGCGGCCGGCAAAGACGAGATCGAATTTGTTCAGCTTCATCCGCGGATGCTGAATTGTGACGACCTTCACACCTGGCCGCCTCAACGAAGCGGCAACCCTCGAGCCAGCGCCTCCGCACCCAATGATCAGGCGTGGCAAAGGCTCGGCGATGGCGTCAGGCAATACAGCCTTCAAAGGCGCTGGCCAAAGACCCGGAGAGATATGAGACCACGGCGATTTCAAGCTCAGCGTCCGCAAATCCGGCGATAGGCCGGCGGCCTCTGCCAAACCAACAGCTTGCGCACGCAAGCCGGCCAAATCGGTACATAAAATTCTGGCCGTTTCCATGCGCCGGGGTTTGCTTTGACAAGCCGTATCCGTCAATGTTTGCGTGCGTCTGTTGTCCCGGTAGACTGAGCGCATGCCCAACCAGGCCAATCCATTTCATAATGATACGGTGACACCGGCAACCGGTTTACCGAGCGATTTGCCGCATTTTCCGGTGTTTCTGAAAACGCCGGATTTAGCACCATGGTTAACCGGCAATACCGGTATTGCCGGCTTCACGACGACGGACTCTGGTCTTCCAGGTCCCCATGTGGTGCTGGTCTCGCTAATTCACGGCAATGAATTCGCCGGCGCAATCGCGCTGGACGACATACTCCGATCCGGGTTTTCACCCATCCGCGGCAAGCTGACATTCGGGTTTGCAAACATCACCGCTTTTGAGAGATTTGATCCTGAGAACCCAGTGGCATCGCGCTTCGTTGACGAAGACATGAACCGGGTATGGGATGACGTTGAATTATTCGGGGTCCGGCGGTCACTGGAGCTGGACCGGGCGCGCGAAATCCGGCCTTTAATCGACACTGCCGACATCGTGCTCGACCTTCACTCCATGCTCTGGCCCTCCGAGCCCTTGCTGCTATGCGGTGCCGGGGACCAAGGCCGCGCATTGGCACTCGAAATTGCGACACCGCCCATGGTGATCGCCGATGCAGGCCATGCCGGCGGAAAAAGGCTCATCGATTATGGCCGATTCACCGAGCATCCTGGCCATGCGTCATGCGTTCTCGTCGAAGCGGGACAGCACTGGGAGCCAGCCTGTGTCGGGCAGATGCATGCCACGATCACCTCGCTCCTTCGGCATACCGGATTAGCGCTTGGGCCGGCGCCAACGATAAAACCGCGTTTTGCCGAGGTGACTCAGCTCGTAACCGCCCGGACCAACCGGTTCGTGTTCGTTCGGGAATTCGCCGGCGGCGATATCATTCAGGCCAAGGCAACTCTGATTGCCCATGATGGCGATGCCGAAATACGGACGCCGCACGATGACTGTCTATTGGTCATGCCAAGCTTAAAGCCAAGCCGGGGACATACCGCTGTCAGGCTGGCGAAATTAAGCTGACGGGTCCCCTTAATTGGTCGACAAAACCGCAGGCGCCAAAGCAACCGACTTCGCGTCTGGGTGCTTGGGATTGCGATAGCGCAAATCGCCGTCCGGAACGCCCTTGCGCGTAAGTTCAAAACGCGAGGCACAGGTAACCGCAATGACCGATTGCGCCTCCGGAAATGTTAAAAACTGCCGGGCTTCGCCTTCGAGCAATAATTGCTCATGCAAAATCCGCCATTCAAGCTGGTCCGTATCATCAATCATCATGGCCAAAATTCCTGGCCGCGTACCGGTGAGACGCGCCGGGGCAATCGCGGCCAGCCGGCGGCGGACCGCGCCAGCAACCTCATTTTCTGCGCCGCCGCGCGCGGCCATGATGAACAGACTTGAGCCTGCTTCAGTAATCGCGAAATGGGCTTCTGGCCCAAATTCACGGCGCAGTTTTGCAAGAATACCACGCGAGGCCATGGGTGTATCGGTGGCTTGCGCGCCGGCGAGCAAAAGCGGGTCGAGGCGGAGAACGGCGGCTTCATCGTAATCGGCCCGCTTGGCGCTCGCGAGCATATTTTTAATGCGGGCCTGCAACGCGGGTAAGTCAGTGGGACCGGATGCCGGTGTTAACCCCTGTGGTAGCGTCATTTTAAGCAGATAGCGGCCGGGATGAGCGGCCAGCCATGTCTGCAAATCGGGGTCCATGCCATCGGCGAGGCTGGTCCAGGTCTCGCTATGCACGGAATGACCATCCTCGGCGGACATCGCATCGCAGGCGATTTCCGCGTTCACGCCATCCCGGGTAATGAGAAGGTCAAACGGTGCCGCGTCGTTAAAACCGGTAAACTCAACCTCAAATCCCCGGTCGCGCTGTAATCCGGCCGTATGCATCAAATGCAGCAACGGGATAATGGTCATCTCACCGATCATCGCGGCATCGAGCGCCGCGCTGAGACGGGTTTTAGCCGCCGAATTTAGACTATCATGCAGTTCGGGAATTCGCGTTGCGAGGTTCACCAAAGCCGCTTCAGCGGTGTTGAGCGCCATGCCGCGCCTTGCCTTCTCAATCGCGCATTCAGCCGCGAACCTATTGGCTGCGCGCTTGCTGGAACGGGTCGGTTTGCTGACACGTTCCATGATTGTCTGCATACGTTCCCGCCAGGCAGCCTTGCCGACCAGAGATACGAACGAAACCGGGCTGAATTGATCCATAAATTCTTTTGTAGCTTAGAAAGCGCTGCCCATCATTCACAGTGTCGTGAAAAATCGCGTGGGCAACATGGCTTTCTCAGGCGTTTCGCCATTTTGCGCCCGATGGCGGAGCAAATGATCCGCCAGAACGCAGGCCATCATGGCCTCCCCCACGGGTACCGCCCGGATTCCAACGCAGGGATCGTGCCGGCCCTTGGTGGAAAGGTCCACCTCCGCGCCGGCACGATCAACACTGCGGACTGGCGTCAATATCGAACTCGTCGGCTTAACCGCAAATCGCGCAATAATCGGCTGCCCGGTCGCGATCCCGCCCAGAATGCCCCCCGCATGGTTGGCGAGAAATCGAACCTCCCCCCCCTCCATCCGCATTTCATCGGCATTTTCCTCACCGCGCAACGCGGCGGCGGCGAAACCATCACCAATCTCCACGCCCTTCACGGCATTGATGCTCATCAAACCGGCGGCAATATCGGCATCAAGTTTGCCATAAATCGGCGCGCCCAGCCCCGGCTTCACGCCCTCGGCGACGATTTCGATGACCGCCCCCAGCGAAGACCCTTGCCGGCGAATATCATCCAGCACGCCTTCCCACTTTGCCGCGGCCATCGCATCAGGGCAGAAAAATGGGTTATTCGCCACCTCATCCCAGTCCCAGCGGGGCCGGCTGACCCAATGGCTGCCAAGAGCGACCATCGCGCCGCGAATTTTGATCGTCTCACCCAGCACCTTGCGGGCAATCGCGCCGGCTGCGACCCGCATCGCGGTTTCCCGCGCCGAAGACCGGCCACCGCCGCGCGGATCACGAAACCCATATTTCAACTCATATGCGATATCGGCGTGGCCAGGCCGGAATTGCGCCGCGATATTGCTGTAATCTTTTGATCGATGATCGATATTTTCAATCAACAGCGAAATGGGCGTACCGGTCGTCCGCCCTTCATAAACGCCCGATAAAATCTTGACCTGATCAGGTTCCTGCCGCTGGGTCGTGAATTTTGACTGCCCTGGGCGCCGCCGATCCAAATATGGCTGGATATCGGTCTCGCTGAGCAAAATCCCCGGTGGTGTGCCATCCACGACACAACCAATTGCCGGCCCATGGCTTTCACCCCAAGTGGTGACCCGGAATACATGGCCGAAACTATTATGTGACATGTTTTGGTCAATACCACGCCCGAGCCGGATGACTAGGGCGGGCTCTAAGGCATCAGGCGCGGCAGCGGACTCACGCGCAATGCCATCCCGGCGCCTATAATCAGGAGGACGGCAGCGATATAAAAAGGCGTTCCCGGTGGGGCGTGGGTGCTAAGGCTTTGAGCGAAGGCAAAGCTGAAAAGACCGGGGCCAATCATCTGCGAAATGGCGGTAACACTGCCGAGGGCACCCTGGAGCTGGCCTTGCTCGGTCGGCCGGATCCGCGTTGTCATCAGACCCTGTAGACCGGGCGTGGAGAGGCCAAGCAGGGACATGACCGGAATGGCGATGCAAAATAACGTCATATTCGTGGCATGACCAAAGAGCGCCATCCCCGCGGCCCCTGAGACGAGGCCGATAACAAGGCTGACTCGCTCGCCGAGCCAGCCAACAATGGGTTTTACCAGCAGGCCGCCAACGATCATCGAGCACACCCCAACGCCCGCGAAAAACAGGCCGATCATGGCGATGCTAAGGTGGTAACGATAAGTGGCATAAAGCACCATGATCGCCGGCAGAACGGCGCGGCTGAGCCAAAGCAGAAAATGCACCAGGGCTAACGGCAGCAAGCCAGCATTTTTGCGCAAAAACTCAAGCGATCCGAGCGGATTGGCCTTGGCCCAGGAATAGGGGCTGCGGCTGCCTCGTTTGAGCGATTCCGGCAACACAAAATAACCGTAGCAGGCATTGGCCAGGCTCAATGAGGCGGCAACCCAGAATGGCAGGCGCGGATTGACCTGGCCAAGAAGCCCGCCAGCGGCCGGCCCGAGAATAAAACCAAGGCCAAAAGCAACGCTCATCAAGCCGAAATTCGCAGCACGTTTCTCCGGCGGCGAAACATCAGCGATATACGCTTGTGCCGTGGACATGCTGGCGCCGGTAATGCCGGAGATAATCCGTCCCACAAATAGCAAGCCGATGCCGGGTGCCAGCGCCATCAGGATATAATCTAGCCCGAGACCGAAGTTCGAGATCAATATCACGGGCCGGCGGCCGAATCGATCGGACAGGCTGCCCATGACGGGCGAGAAGATGAATTGCATGAGCGCCCATGCCGTGCCGAAAACACCAATGATCCGAGAGGCAGACGCCGTATTGCTATGCATGAAACCGAGCACGAGGCGTGGCAAAACCGGCAGGACAAGTGACATAGCCAGCATGTCGAGCATGATGGTGACAAGAATAAACGCCAGGGCCGCCCGGCGTCCTGGCGTTTTGATTTCAATGTCCGGCGCTAGGATATCCATGGCGCCTCAATCATACAGATTACTGATTGGACTTGATACGGTCGATCTGGCTCTGCATGGCGCTCAATAGGGCCGAAACCTGGCCGCCATTGCTGGTGATGACCGACGCATAGTCATTACGCGTGGTGATCCGAAGCGAGGTGCCGGCGACAATCACGTCAACGATCTTCGGGCTACCATCCACTTGATCAACCGCCCAACCCACATCGACCGGCGGCTGATTCGGGCGGGTAATCGTCGTATCGACGATGGTGTCGTCACCCATCGCCGAGGCGCCATTCACGGTGAAGCCGATCCCCGTATAGGCTTTGATCTGATAGGTGATGTTATAGGATAAAAGCTGGTGAAATTCCGCCAGAAATTGCGTGTGCTGGTCTGGCGTCGCCACGCCTTTATAGCGGCCCAGCACATAATCGCCCACTTGATCGACAGCGACGATCTGATCCACCAATTGGCGAAGCTGATCAGCCTTATCAGATGTGCTGGCACCGCTATTGACGACCGATACGAGCTTCTGGCCCGACTGATCGATAAAAGCTTTGGCGGCATCAGGTGCTAGTTGCGCATGCGCGAGCGATGCGGCTGCAAGCATAGGCAGGCCAGCCATGGCACCTAGAAAAACGCGGCGATGGAACATCAGAATCATCCTTACAATGAGTTGCAGCGAACTTAGTGCGCCGGCGCGTACCAATCCGGAATAGTTGGCGTGTCGCGCTGGTCAATCAACTGCAATTGTGAGGCACGTTCTTGGCGATAAAGGCTCCGGAATGTGGCATAGGGGTCTAAAGCCGTCGCCTGGATCTGGTCGATCGGGTCGAGGAACTGCGCCCTGGTATTGACGAGATGCAAGGCGGTTTCGGAGTAATTGAATATCCTCAATGCCTCACTCGCAGGCGCCACTTCGACCGGTGTTAAGAAAAATTGTGCCGGAATTGAGAAAATATCGCGGGCGCCCGAGGGGCCAAACACCGGCAGATAGATATACGGCCCAGCAGGTACGCCCCATTCGGCCAAGGTCAGGCCAAAATCAGTGTCGGTTTCGGGGTAACCAAGGGCGGTCGCGGGATCAAAAATACCACCCACCCCGACGGTGGAATTGACCATGAACCGGACCAAAGACGTACCGGCATCACGGGGCTTGCCACCAAACATGAAGTAAACCAGCCGCCCGGGCTCCTGGATATTGGTCACAAAGTCGCCGACATGGTTGCGGATCGTCTGGTTGGTGATGGCGACATAACCCTTGGCGATCGGCTTGAACGCATAGCGGTCAATCTTGTCGTTCACATTATAAAATACCCGGTTGGTCGGCTCTATGGGATCATCCTGCTGGACATAGGCCTGATAATCGGCGGTGTCGGATTGCGGCGGCGGTGTCGCACAAGCTGAGAGCAAGCCCGCCAAAATCAGGCTGGCCGGCGCCGCGATCGAGGTAAAACGACGCTGTTTACGCCGGGATTTCGCCTTGTTCGCAGGCAAATGAATTAATTTAAGCACCCAGGCCTCCTTGTCTGACCAGCGACAGCGCGGTCGTTTCTAGCTTGTTATGTATCTTTCAAAGCCACCTTATCAACCGCTCTGTTCGAATCCAGCTTGTCACAAGCGCCGGAGCACCGCCTGCCCTTGCGAAATTGACCTGACATGCCACAAAAGATGCCTGACCTTGCCCGACAAAACGGATATAGTAGTTGCCATGACCCATTCCCCATCACGTGATGCACTTGAACGCTGGGTTACAGGCGAGCGCATTATGCCCTTGCCAGGCCATGCGCGGACCGGTGCGCCCGCCATCTCATTCGAGTTTTTTCCGCCAAAAACCCCGGTTTTAGAGGCGCAGCTTTGGGCCTGCATTGAACGCCTGGCCACCTTGGGGCCACGCTTCGTGTCGGTCACTTATGGCGCCGGAGGGAGCACGCAAGAACGGACGCACGCGACCGTGGAGCGGATCGTTAAAGAGACACAATTGATTCCCGCCGCCCATCTCACCTGCGTCGGCGCGACCCGCGAGGAGGTTGACGAGGTGGCGCGGCGCTATTGGGAGGCAGGGGTCAGGCATATCGTGGCACTGCGTGGCGACCCGCCGGCGGGCCAAAGTTTTGCCCCGCATCCTGGCGGCTACGCCTATGCGTCCGACTTGGTGGCCGGGCTGAAGAGAATCGCCGATTTCGAGATCACGGTGGCGGCCTATCCCGAGATCCACCCGCAGGCGATCAGCGCCGACGCGGATTTGGACAATTTGAAGCGCAAGTTCGATGCCGGCGCCAGCCGGGCCATCACGCAGGTATTTTTCGAGAATGATACTTTTTTAAGGTTTCTCGATCGCGCCGTGTCCGCGGGGATTACCGCGCCAATCGTGCCGGGAATTATGCCGGTGTCCAATTTCACTCAGGCCGCCAAGTTTTGCACGGCCTGCGGAACCTCCGTGCCAAGTTGGATGGCTGACTTGTTTGAGGGATTGGAAGATGATGTCGAGACCCGCAGGATGGTGGCCGCAGCCACGGCCGCCGAGCAGGTCAGAATTTTGCAGGCCAATGGCATTGACGAGTTTCACTTCTACACACTGAACCGGCCTGATCTGGTTTACGCAATCGCGCGCATTCTGGGCGTCAAACCGGTGACCGCCGCTTAAAATTCATGAGCGCTTACCTCGAAGGGTTGAATAGCGCGCAGCGGGATGCCGTTGAAGCAACCGAAGGGCCTGTCCTCGTGCTCGCGGGTGCCGGGACCGGCAAAACCCGCGTACTCACCACGCGTTTCGCGCATATTCTATTGAGCCGCCGCGCGTTCCCCAACCAGATTCTGACCGTCACCTTCACTAACAAAGCGGCGCGCGAAATGCGTGAGCGCGTGGCAAAGATTATGGGTCAGCCGGCCGAGGGACTTTGGCTTGGCACATTCCACGCGCTCGGCGCCCGGATGCTACGGCGCTTTGCCGACCGGGCCGGGCTGCAAAGTAATTTTTCGATCCTGGATACCGATGACCAGCTGAGATTGCTGAAACAAATTATGGATGCCGCGAATATCGATGCGAAACGCTGGCCGCCCAAAGCACTGATGTCGCAAATTCAGACCTGGAAAGATCGCGGCTTCATGCCAAACGAAATTCCGGCCGATCAGAGCAGCGATTTTGCCAATGGCCGGGCCGAAAAACTCTACCAGGTGTACCAAGAGCGTTTGAAGGCGCTCAACGCGGCTGATTTTGGCGATCTTTTGCTCCTGACCACGCATCTCTTGAAAACCGATGCCGAGGTTCTTGCAACCTACCATAAAGCATTTCGGTATATTCTGGTGGATGAATACCAGGACACCAACCTCGTCCAATATTACTGGCTGCGCTTATTGGCGCAGGCGCATAAAAATATCTGCTGCGTTGGCGATGATGACCAAAGCATCTATTCCTGGCGCGGCGCCGAAATTGAAAATATTTTAAAATTTGAGCGTGACTTCCCCGGTGCCAAAATCGTCAAACTCGAAGCCAATTATCGCTCGACCGCGCCGATCCTGGCATCGGCCTCGCATCTGATCGCTCATAATGAGGGCCGGTTAGGAAAAACACTATTTTCAGGCCGCAATGATTCCGCAGGCGATAATGTCGAGGTGGTGGCCCTATGGGATTCCGAGGAAGAAGCCCGGATGGTTGGCGGCCGCGTTGAAACATTAAAGCGCGGCGGGGAATCGCTCGCTGACATGGCAATCCTGGTGCGCGCGGGATTTCAGACCCGGGCATTTGAAGAGCGGATGATCACGCTCGGTCTTCCCTATCGAATCATAGGCGGTTTGAGATTTTATGAGCGTGCGGAAATTCGAGACGCCATTGCGTATTTACGGGTGCTGGCACAGCCGGCGGACGATCTCGCGTTCGAGCGGATCATCAATGTCCCGAAACGCGGCGTCGGCGATGTATCATTGCGCGCCATGCATAGTAAAGCGCGTACTGCTCAAATTTCGCTTTATGCCGCGACGCAGGCGTTGATCGAGGCCGGAAGCCTAAAGGGCAAATTGCGCGACGCGATGCGTGGACTATTACAGCAATTCGAGCAATGGCGGGCCATGCTGCCGCGTGAAGGCCACGTCGTTACGCTCGCAACTTTATTGGACGAATCCGGCTATACCGCGATGTGGCAGGCCGATAAATCACCCGAGGCCCCAGGGCGGCTTGAAAACTTGAAAGAGCTCGTCCGCGCAATCGCGGACTTTGACACGCTGCAAGGGTTTCTGGATCACGTCGCACTGGTAATGGAAAATGAAGAACAATCCGATGATGCCAAACTCAGCATGATGACGTTGCACGGCGCCAAGGGACTTGAATTCGATACGGTATTTTTGCCGGGTTGGGAGGAGGGCGTCTTCCCCAATCAACGAGCACTCGATGAAGGCGGATTAAAGAGCCTCGAGGAGGAACGCCGGCTTGCCTATGTCGGCATCACGCGGGCGCGCAAGCGGGCGATTATTTCCCACGCCGCCAACCGGCGCATCTATGCAAACTGGCAGTCGAGCATTCCAAGCCGGTTTATTGGCGAATTACCAAAAGAATTTGTCTCCGCGTCCGGCTCGGCGGCGATTGATCAAAGCCGGCGGCTGGCCGCCCCGGTGCAATTTCCCTTAGCCGCGCGCCGGCCACGGGAGGCCGATGCGTGGGACCAGCCGGCACGTCCCGGACGAGCCGATAAAATCCCCATCGGTGCACGGGTTTTTCATCAAAAATTCGGCTATGGCGTCGTCATTGCCGCCGATGATGACCGGCTGGACATCAATTTTGAAACCTCCGGAGAGAAGCGCGTGCTCGATCGGTTTGTGGAACGTCATGGCGTCTGAATTGCTGGATTGCGTGGCCGTCATGGTACCCGCCGACGCAATGGAATTTTACGAAGCCGCTTTGGGATCAGTCTGCCGCGCGGTGTCGTTTTTCCACGATGAAGATCATGATCTCTGGGACATTCAGGGGGTGAAGGAGCGCGGAGCGTACGAAAATGAACTCACCTCGGCCTTGGCGGTCGCGGAATTATTAAGCGGTTTCAGCGCCGATGTCGCACGCAGCCTGGTGCCGGTGGGCGGCTGGCTGGCGCGGACAAAAGCGGCGTTTCCCGAACAGCAGATCGGCAACCGTTTCATCGTGCGGGGCACGCATATTGAAGCGCCAAACAGACCGGGCCGGCTGACGCTGACCCTGGATGCCGGCCTCGCCTTCGGCACCGGCGAGCATAACTCCACCCGGGGATGCCTGGTGGCACTGGAACGGATTGCGCGGCATCACCGCCCAAGGCGGATTCTTGACCTCGGAACGGGCTCCGGCGTCTTGGCAATCGCCGCGGCGAAATTGCTGCATCAACATATACTCGCCACCGACATTGATCCGCGCGCGGCACGGGTCGCCGCCGCCAACGCCAAGCTAAATGAAACCGCCGGATATATCAGAGCCATCAAAGCCGATGGCTGGATGGATCGGCGGATCAAGCGCGCAGCGCCCTATGATCTCGTCTTTGCCAATATTCTGGCCCGCCCGCTTTGCGCCATGGCGCATGAACTGGCAGGCAATATGAAGCCCGGCGGATTGGCCATTCTCGCCGGGCTTCTCACAGTTCAAGCGAACTGGGTCTTATCAGCGCATCGCCGCGCCGGTTTGGTTTTATCGCACCGGCTCGTAGACGGCGCCTGGAGCATTTTGATCCTTCGCAAGCCTTAGCGCTGGCCGCGAACGAT
>Ga0116227_10014363_pt1 | contig 12089 bp, 13 predicted proteins | sample S1TSphgellanicum_FD_89693 | JGI IMG/M metagenome (GOLD analysis project Ga0116227, IMG submission 89693) | Host-associated microbial communities from peat moss isolated from Minnesota, USA - S1T2_Fb - Sphagnum magellanicum MG | ecosystem: Host-associated > Plants > Peat moss > Unclassified... | reverse complement strand
ATTAAATACAATGTACATACATGTGATCATGCCATGTGATCACATTTCCACCACCCATTATGGAATACATTTGCAACTAATTTCTAATTATGATTCCCATTGATACAATTAGCCTAACCACTAGTGCACCACTACTAAAGTACTATTATTCAACTATGTTATGATTATAATACAATCACTTATATAACTTAATAAAAATACATATTTATTAGTTATTTATATCTTCATCATATGTGTTTCATTTTGAGTGATTTAAAATGTTATGGCTCAAACGTTACTTCAAGCTTTAAAAATCATCTTTGAAATGGAAAGGAAAAGGAGTAATGAAAAAATAACAAGAAGAGAAATAAACTTTCTAACTTACAAAACACATTTTTTCCCTTTTTTTGACTCTTTGGACCCCTTTTACTTTCAAACCTCATAACTTTCTTATTTTTTCTCATTTAAAACAATTTAAAATGTTATAGGAACACCATCTAAAGTTCTACAAATCGTTTTTGAACTCTAATAGCAATAGAATAATATACAAGGATTTTTTTGGGTGTTTGGGAACTAACCTTTGTAGCATTTGGTGGTTTGTTTTTTTGAGTTTTTAACCCCCTCTATTTTGGGGGGCCATAAGTTTATTAATTTTATTCCATTTTTGACAATTTTTAATGCCTTAGAAGTGCCAATAAGAGGGATTCAAGTATTGTTTCGACATTAAAAACAATTGAACTCTCCCCTTAGATGTAGCCTACTTTGAATATTTAAATGTTATAGTTTCAACTCAATTGCAACTTAATTTGCAACTAAACAACAACTAAAAGATTTAACATATGTTTTGTTTTCAAATCCCATGTTACAAACTATGTAAAGAAAAATTATTCTCTCATATTCTAACATTAAAATACAAGTGTCATTTTGGGATGAGTTTAAAAAAATTTAACCTATAGGCACAACACAAATTTTTTTAAAAAAAATCTCATGGTTATTCTTCTATTTTTCTAGTGTCATGACGTTTGGTGTCATAAGGGTGTCTATTAAACAAAAAGACTAAAATTAGTCAAAGGTAGAAACTAATCAGCCAAAAAGAGATGCATCTATATATATATATATTGCACAAGAGGAGGTTGAGATGAAATTCTCTTGAAATTCTCTAATAGTAAAACAAGCCTTGGAGCTGCTCTCTCCTTCCTCCCTCCGAAGTTCCGGAACTCAGAACTTCATAGCTTGTAGTTTGTTTTCAGTGTCCCTTCTCCTTTGCTTACATTACTACTAGTTATGGTTGTTGTTGTTCCTGTTGTAGCTACAATACAAGAGTAGAAAAAAAAAAAGTAGCAGCAACTCAAGAACACAAGAAACCAGTAAGTAAAAGAAACCCAAGAAACTCAAAGCCAAGAAAAATTTACCACTTTCAACATTAAGCAATAGAAAGGAGTTTTTCTAGAATTAAATTGAAAAAAAGGAAAGAAAACATAGCGTATGTAAATGGTGGCCATGTAATAACCACCCTGAGCATCTAGAAATTCAGTCTAACTATGGAGGAAACTTTCCCTGACAAAGGAATCTAGAAAAACTAACAAGAAAAGGGAAGAGCTTGGCCTTTTATACAGTTGTCAACAAAGTTGAAACCCTAAACAAGCCATAACCCTAAAACACCTAATAGCATATAGTAATTAAAAATGTACATTAACCCTAAAAGTGTACATTAACCCTAAAGGCATGATTGGCATGCTCGTAACTGGTTGTCATGCATGAGGCCATGCATACGAGCATGACAATTGTCGTGACGTGTAATGTCATGACATTCAATGTCGTAAGGGTGTAAATCCATAATAAACTCTATTGAACAAAAAAACTAAAACCTGTCAAAGGTAGAAACTAATCAACCAAAAATATATGCATACACACATATATATATAATGCATAAGAGGAGGTTGAGATGAAATTCTCATGTATCCCCCCCCTAGACCTAAGCTGGTAAAAGTGTGGCATGGTCTGAGTAGAAATTAGGTGCTACAAGAGAACATGATGAACAATACAAAATGTTGGTGGGAACTTGAGTGAGCTTCGGCTTGAGGTAGAATAGATGGTATCCACCATTATAACTATTACAAAGCAACATCTGATCAACATCGTTTGTCCTTTGACATACCTGACATGGATAATCGAGTGGAGGAATCCAAGTTGATGTGATGATGGTAGGATCCAAGTTCGGTAGGTGGCAAGGTGCACAATTTTTGGAGTGACCCCAAATTATGCGTATGTTAGTTCCTTGTACCTCCAACACACTTGAAGACTCGATCGCCTTAATCCTCAAAATAGTGTGATTGGAAGAAGTGTCTAAAGTATCATTAGGTTGTTGTTGGAGATACACAAAGTCACTAACATCAAATTGTCTCACCTTAGGTTTATAACTGCCACCTCGTGTGTGTGCATACCGTAAGGTGTCTCAATGTTGTGTAATGGACAAGTTTTCCATGGCCATGGGCATAACCTTTTTGAATAGAGTAGCCTTCTTTACGATGACCTTAGCCCAAATGACTAAGGAGTCCAAGTCCACAACTTGGTCCATTTGAGCAACAATGGAAGAGGGTGGAATGGGATGTTTCCCAAAAAGTAGAAAGTAAGGAGCGAAATGAGACAAAGAGGTGTGTTTGGACATCCTATAACCCATGGCGATGTAAAGTAAGGCTAGGTCCCAATCCTCTTTGTTCCTAATGAGGCAAATCTTTAAAACCCCTTCTTGCATGTTTGAACCATCCTTTCTACAAGGCCATCAGCTTGGGGATGATCCTTTGAAGTCCGGTGATGGTCAATGAGAGCATGATCAAATAGGTCTTGGAATTCTCTTTTGAATTTTGATCTTTAATCATTAAGGCACTTAGCACAAGCCCCAAACCTACTTAGACCTATTGTAAGAAAGCTTGGTTGGTGCTGTGTGATGATTTGTCCAACGACGCAACAAGCTTGACCCACTTTGAAAAATGCGCAATCATAATCATGATGTAGACATTACCCCTGGAAGTTTGTGGTGATTCTCAGTTAAATCACATGACCAGCGATAGAACATGCCTTGAATAGGGAGTGGAAAAAGTGTGAGTTATCGAGAAGAGAAAGAAGTTCTCACTCTATCACATTATTCACACCTAGCAATGATGTCTCGAACTTGAGCATATATACCTTTCCAATGGTAATGAAGAACGAGAAGGCTATAAGTACGCTTAACTCCAAAATGTCCAAGCTCCGAGTGTATCTTCTAAATAAGACTAGGCCGTTCATGTGGTGGAGGAACCATTTTGTTGCCTTGTGGTAAGCATTGGATGAGGTGATTGTCCCTCCATGAGTAGCGTTTGGACCGTTGTTGTATGTGATCTTAATGATTTGATGTAATTTGGGGAGGGTATTCCCCATGTTAAAGAAACCTTAGAGTGTCTAAGTCCTCCCATATATCCACAATGGGATGTTCAACTAGGTTACATTATAGTAGTGCAAAATAACTAGATGCATAAGATACATGTATTGTTGGAATATGGTTGAAGTCTTGTTTGGCTTCTAAGAAATCTTCAGAGGTAGTGAAGGGTTTCTGCGACATGGTATCCACATTCTGATGTGTAATACTAGGTCGGTGAATAACCTTGAACTCATACTCCTAAAGTATAAGTGCCCAACAAGCTAATTTACCAGTAAGCTTGTCATTGGTCATTAACCACTTGATAGGTTGGTGGTCGATATACAAAATGAACTTGGTGCCATAAAGATAGGGCTTGAAATGTATGACGACCCATACAATAGCAAGACATTCCCTTTCATATGAAGAGTAATTGCTCTTAACCTTATTGTTACTTCAGGATGCATAGGCGATAACATATTCCTTGCCTTCCTCATCAAATTGGCTAATAATAGCACCAATACCAAGAGCACTCCAGTTACTGTGTAGAATGGAGACCTTGTTAAAATCAGGTCTTCTCAGAATGGGGAACTTTGAAAGCTTTTCCTTGAGTGTGTTGAAAGCTTCCTGAGCTTCTTCATTCCATGTCCAAGCAACATCCTTTTTTAACAATGCATAGAAAGGATGAACAATAGTACTGAAATCTTGGACATAAATCCTCTAGTAATTACATAATCCAATGAAGCTCCTCAAAGTGTGAACATCAGTAGGATTGGGCATCTCCAAAATGGCTACTGTTTTGGCCCAATGAACCATAATACCATTTAGCAAGTGTCTAAGGTAGACTACTGAGGTGATAGCAAATTCACGTTTTTTAAGATGGATCTTCATATTGACTTCATGGAGCCTTTTGAATAATTCCTCAAGATGAACCAAATGTTACATGAATCCCTTGTTGTGCACTAAAACGTCATCTATGTAGCACTTCAAGAAATTTGCCCCTTCGAGAACCTGGTCCATGACTTGCTGAAAGAAGATAAGTGCATTTTTCAATCCAAAAGGCATCACGAGCCATTCTCACAACTTGTTGCTTCCATGGAATGTCGTTTTCGTGTGATCTTTCACAGCGAACATAATCTGGTTGAAGCCTTGCTTTAGATCCACAATTGTGAAGATGCTTGAGTCTCTAATGCTATTAAACAGTTCTTCAGGGATGGGCATGGGGTACCTGTCCTGAGATGTAACCATGTTCAAAGGCTTGTAATCTTCACACATCCTTTTTTTAGTCCATAATCTAGCTGTATCCTTCTGTGCTGTCATTATTGTAGTAGCTGTGAAATCAAAACTTGATGGCTAAATGAGACTAGCCTCATGGAGCTCTTGGCATCTTTCATCTACTAGTTCCCACTCATGCTTGCTCAACTTATGCCTCCTCCGATAGATGGGTAAGGTCTATAAAGAATTGCATGGTCTTACACCTACCTAAGTCTTTCATTGAGAATGTGAACACATTTTCATACTTAATTAGCAAGTTTGTGACTTGGTCTTTTTCCTTCTTGGTGAGCTGGTTCCCCATAACAAAAGGGTAGTTGGAAACACATGGAATGGAGTTGGAAAGTGTGTTTGAAGAACCTGGTGTATTGGGTTCTCCACTATCCAATTGCGCAGATTTGTAAAAGGTTGTAATTATTTTTCCAAAAGCTGATGTACCTCCAATTATATCATAAACAACTTGAGTCAAATTACATGGTACCTCCTCCCCCCCAACACTAAGAATGAAGTGTAGAGTGTTGAAGATAGGCAAGTGTACTTGGTTAGGGTGCCATGTAGTCGCATCGCCAGAACTACAAGTTGATTGAATTAGTGCTGGTGTTGTGTACATTTGAAAGAGTACATAGGTTACCAACAACCATGTAAGGGAGTTCAGGTCCATGCCTCTCGCTAGTAGAGCATTACGCTCCAATCTAGTCACCTTGATGTGACTAATAGTGCTAATTTGGAACCCCGTAGCCCTTTCTTTTTCTTTTGAGCTTGGCTCATCCCAAGTGGTTGAAGCATGACGATACACCAAGCCCGGTCCATCTCTTTGAAAGGCGTGTGCTTTTGGAAAAGAGACAAAGGTGGGTCAAGCACCTCTTGGTTTTCCTATTGTGTTTGTAGGAAACCAAGGAGGTTTCTCTTGCCTTGTAATTGGTTGGCAAAAGCTCTCATCATCTAATATGTGAGAAACTTGTAGGTTAGGGTCTTTGACGGTGTATTTCAAAACCAATTGCAAACTTGAGAGTGGTGCAAGGTTGGTCCACCAGTTGCACAGCCGGTGCACATAAATACCGCATTGTGTTGCATCGAGTAGAAGCAGCTCTGCCGCAACCTTAACCTTGGGTTCGCGACCAAAACAAGGGCTTGCAAGGTTGCGGGCCAAGAGGGAAGCTTGGGGGTCACATCTCATGCTCCTGGGAGTGCAAAAGAGTGTGAAGGAATGAACCCTCACGCTCCCAAGTGAACTCCCATTTTGGGAGCTGGAGTCACAATGGACTCCCGAATTTTCAGAAGGCGATTCCAAGGGTCAAAACCCATTGGCTTGAAGATTTCTTTATATCATTGGAAAGATATTGAAACTTAGATGTATAAATTGAGCTTACATGACCCATTTGGACATCTGAAACACAAGTTATGGCTAAAAGAAAGGCTGAGAGTCAAATTGGCAGTTTGATTTTCGACCACTAAAAGTCAGGAATCAACCCAATTTCCTTGTGTGTAGGTGGTGTGCCACATAATTTAGAAAGCTCTCAATGAAGGCTACAACTTTGCTTCAGACTTCATCTTAATTGGAGGTTTGCACACAAAGTTATGGGGCCCTAAAATCATAGGAGTCCCAACTTTGAGAATTTCGAGACTCCCATTTGGGAGTCCCACGACAAAATGCCATTTGGATGTGGGCCTCATGGAGAGGCACAGAGTATACTATAAAGGGGAAGGTGGTGGCTTCCTCCAAGTCTGGGCCGTGGTGAGTCTTGTGAGTTTGAGTTTACCCGTGACTCGTCCTAGCACCAAAAGTGCTCCAATTATGCACTAACCAACTTGTTGTTTGGTTTGTGCAGGTTCGTGTGAGTGATTAAGTGCTTGTCATTCTTCCTAGTCCCATCCCGGAGCTCCAGCATGCCCCTCTACCCCTCAAAGTGCTACGAGCCGGGGAGCGTGCCCCAACTCCTTGCTCTTCCGTTGTTTTCACTACAGACTCACATTTGAGTCTATCAAGGAGCTTGGGAGTGCATCAAGCTCTCTAAGGTAATGCTTGACCAACATGTAGTGCTCCTAGACTTTCTCCCTCTAGTCAAGTTGAGAAACGGTGTTCTTAATTACATAACCAAGTGTAGGAGGAATGGATTGAACCGAGGTGATCAATCATACCATGTCCATGAAAAGACCAGATCTTGTGTCATTCAAGCCTTCTCCAAATCTAAACGTTGAAAATCCTTGACACTCTCAACCTGAAATGATGAGGTCCATGGGGTCAAGTAATTCCATATGCTTCTTCTAAATTAGTTGTATGTTAGAGGGCAAGAAAGTGAAACTGGCCTTCCATGCGATGGTTGCAAACTATTGTGGAAATTTGGCTATAAGCTCCATCATTCTCGATGTCGCCATTTGCCTTGCAATAGGATCAATGTCTACGTAGAAATACCTTTGAACCACCATCTCGGACTATAATAGGGCTTCGAGACCTATACTAATATCACCAAAGAGCTCTAGTAATGTCATCCATTCCTTAGGTGATATCCAGGTGATTAGCTAATGGAGTATTGATTCAATCAGTTCACCATGGTTTTTCATGTTCTCAAAACTAGATAGAGTTTTGACCAAGGGCTCGTGGGCTGCTTTGAACCTCTATAAAACTTTTGGTCCATGTTGAATGTAAGTATGAACCACCTTCAAGCTTTCAGTAGCTCGGGCGTAAGCTGTCTCCTCTTCATCTCCCTCTATCCATTCATGGCTAGCTTGTTGGATGTAAGAAATAGTGTGTGCTTCCTTGAGCATACAATGGTGAGCCATAAGATTATGGCTCCCATGTAAATCAATGGGTATGTATCCTAGGTGGTGGCCATTAGTCTCCCAATCCACTTGGTAATACGCATGTTTGAACTAGTTGTCAATTATGAAACTTGGTGGAAATAGGGCCTCTTGCCTAATGAGCACATCGTAATTGGTGGCATTGGTGACTAAACATCTAATCTATAGGCAAAGCTTTTGATCTGTACCTTCATTGAAATTACGTGCAATCAAATCCAAACTTTCCCAAAGTACCTCCTCTATGCTCCCACTAGCGGTGCGAATTTGCCACATAGAATTCCACAATTTAGAGTCAAGCATGCCCATGTTTTTGGCGAATTGAACTCCAAGAATCACTGGTTGGGCACCTGTATTAAAAAATACCATTTTGGGTGTATGTCCTCCCACTTGGATTGTTGACTTAGTATTGTTGAAATGGCAACTTTGGTGGCGATGGAAGTTCTCTCATTAGGCACCACCTTCGAAAATGAGTGAAAGACTTTGTGGAAAGAATGGTTATCCACAATGGCTTTGCTGAGTAACAAATCCATAAGTGAGGTGTTCTTAGCTCCCTTCTAATATGTGAATGTAGAATCAGAGGTAGGAGAGCCCATTAGTTTAGCCATGTTAGAACTAATGACCAGATTACGAATGCCATCTATAACATGTGAGCCAATCAACTGTCTCTCCAAGGTGTTGGATGGGACCACTATAGCATGTGGATCAAGGATTAGTAGAGGACCTAATGTAGTGCTTCGGGTATCCTTTAGTATTGCAAGTATGTCCCTGGTGCTTAGCTTCAAATCTTGAAAACTAAACAACATTGTACTCACAAGCTTTTGCACCACTTCACACATTTGAAGTTGGCACTCCATAAGCTAATCAGTGGAAAATTGTGTGTATCCTGATGTACATGTACCTAGGATACGAGAATTTGATGCCCTAATGGCTTGTGGTGTAATAATCTCCTCCCCCTTCACTAATAAGGTGCATTTTTCTTCCATAGTGAGAGGACGAAAAGATTGTGGCATGACTGCTCGAGCTCCTCAAGCCCCGATTATAGGACTTGAACCAGATGTGAGTTCATTAGTTTGAATTACTTGTCTAGTGGCAGAAAATCTAGGTGCCACACTAGCTTCTTGTGTCGCGAAGTAGGAAAGGCAAAAAGAAATGGTAAATTCTGGTGTGAGACTATAATTGAATGCATTGGAAATAACATATTCCCCAACCATGGCATCGTGTGAGAGGCCATAGAATGACCTAGGAGGTCCCTCTCGTGATCCTGAACCTTGTACAGGTTGGGTATGACTAGCTGGTGGGGAAAATTTGCTTTTTAGATTAGCAAGTTGGGCCCTCAATGATTCAAGTTCGTTTTATAGAGTTTGAACTTGAATGGCATGGGCTTGAAGCACCTCCTTCTTGTCAACATTGTGTTCCTTCTTCTTAACATTCTTACTGGAATTACCCTTGGTGGAGAAAGCCTAAGTGGAAGGCTGAGGTGCCTTGGCTTTTGGTTGAGGGGTAGTGGAAGATGCTGGTAGATTTTGCCATGTTAATCGAAGTTACTTCCGTTCCAGGAACTTGGCAAAAGAAACAGCTTTCCGATGTCCCTCTTTCCCATAGTAATCACAAAAGAGATCCTCGAAAGGAATGTTGCACTCACTAGCTTTGTGGGCAGGATTGCCATAGTAGTTGCAAGAAGGTAGGATGGGTGTAGCCGAGTGCACCGCTTTAGCTTTTGAAGGAGAATGTGATGATCTAGTTGGTGCAACTGGTGGAGGCTGAGGCCTTGAACGTGATGGAGGCTTCATTATATTGGCCTCATAGTGTGCATGAACTAGTTCTAGCTTTTCAGAAATGTTGGACACATCTAGTAAAGTGTACGAGTCTCCAAATTCTACAAAAACCCATTACAAAACATGTGCATGGAATGTTGGAGTACCTTCCAATGAACAAAGATACCGATGGGTAGCTTCTAGGTCTGTGATGGTTTAAGTATCCTCTTTGAGTTTGCGAAGCCTCCTGTAGAACATTTTGAAGGTTTCATCCTTTTGCCGAGAGAGGGTGGCGAACTATAGATTTTTTTCAGAACTCTTAACCAAAAATTCCAATTTAAGAACTCAAAAGAATTCCCCCACTGGATTAGCAAAAGCTGGCACATCGATGGTGGGAGGAATGTTTGTGGTAATAACAATGAGTTGTGAAAAGAAAAATATACTGAAGTAGGTACTAGATTTGGATAGGCACAATCCCATGATGTGCGATGGTAGTTTGCAGTGGAGCTTGAAAGGTGGTGGCGATGGTTGTGGCATAAACTAAATTGGGGATCTGGGTGACGCCCAAAATCCTTGGAAAATGTTGTTTGTAGACATCCAATGCCTCATAGTGCACATAACGTGCCAATTGTTTGAATACGAATGTTTCAATGTAATTAGTGCCATATTTGAACTCTAATTCATAAACCATAGTTGAGAAAGCTGCCCTGAACTCCTTCAAAGAAATGATAGATGGCCTTTCGCTGAACTTCTCAATTCTCCTAGAGGAACTGCTGACCTCCATGGTGTATATGGGTGTACAGGTAACAACTTGCAATGGAATATACGGTGATGGTGTGAAAGTTGGTGTGTACCCCACTAATTAACCCCTCCAAATGGACTTTGATGTATCGTTGATGTAGTGTAACCTAAACCTAAATTCTTAGTAGGAGTTGTACTAGATGACGACGGCGTTGTAGACGGTTGATGGTACCATTGTGAAGATCGTGAGCTCAAAAAAATCAGCTCAAATGATTGTGTGTTATTTCGTAGCTGATACCTTGGCTCTAGCTGAATGATAGTGCTTTCATCATCCAAGGACATGGTGTTGTCCCATGCCCCAAAATTTTGTAACAATACACAACACTGACTATAAAGTTTTAACACAACCTATGTAATTAAATGCAACCGTAATGGAAAGGTATGAGATACGTATGTACATAGTATATATGATTTGAAAAATATGGCATGTCGACAAGGATGAACGACAATGAACGGATGTTGATGGACGGAAGGGGTTGGACGGACGGAATCGGATGGCAATAGATGGGGATGGACGACGACTATGATGACGATGGTGACAGATGGCGACTGTGATGGCAATTGCGCCGGTGATGGTGATGGCAATAGACAGTGACTATGCCGGTGAAGGCATTATAGAGCGGTCCGGGTCCACAAGCTCTACAATGATGGCATGTAGAAGAGAAAAGAATTTTTTTTTTCTTCTACTTCGTGTTTTTTTAATTATTATTCTCTTTTTTTTCTTCTTCTTCCAAAGCTGGTCCAAATCTTGTACTGTAATCAAACCTTGTGTGTATGTGTGTGTGTATGTGCTCCGAAGACCTAAAGTTGGTAGTAAAACAAGCTTTGGAGCTATTTGCTCCTTCTTCCGTCCAAAGCTTCGAAATTTAGAACTTCACAACTTGTAGCTTATTTTTGGTGTCCCTTCTCCCTTACTTACGCTACCATTAGTTATGGTTGTTATTGTTCCTGTTGTAGCTACAGTACAACAATAGAAAAAAAAAAGTAATAGTAATTCAAGAACACAAGAAACTAGTAAACAAAAGAAACCCAAGAAACTCAAAGCCAAGAAAAATATGCCACTTTCAACATCAAACGACAGAGAGGAGTTTTTCTAGAATTAAATGGAAAGAAGGAAAGAAAAGGTAGTGTATGTAAATGGTGGCCATGTAATAACCACTGTCAGCATCTAGAAATTCGTCTGACTATGGATGAAACTTTCCCTAACAAAGGAATTCTAGAAAAACTAACAAGAAAAGGGAAGAGCTTGGCCTTTTATATAGTTGTTAACAAAGTTGAAACCCTAAACAAGCCATAACCTTAAAACACCTAATAACGTATAATAACCTAAGAACGTACATTAACCTTAAGAGTGTACATTAACCCTAAAGGCATGATTGGCATGCCCATAACCGGCCATCATGCATGAGGCCATGCATATGGGCATGACACTACGCACCTATGACCCTAGGTAGGTAAGTAGGAAGGTAGGTAGGTAGGTGGGTTTTAAAACCTACCAACCTACCTACCTAAGGTTATGTACAATGTACATAACTACTAAAATAGATTTATTTATTTATTTATTCCAAAATATGATTAATATGCCATGTGGTAATTTTTTATTATGCATTGTGTCACATTTTTTAGACCATCAAACCATCATTAATAATCATAATGAACAATGGAGATTTTTATGTATTTCACCCACGTGTCAAATTTTAATAGATGGATGACAATCAATGATGTTAACATGACATCATGGGTGAAATTATAATGGGGTTGCATAATAATTAAAAATGAATTATTTTGATAAAGTTGCAATGAGTTGCACCATACATACAATGAATTATAACTTTGTAACTCATGCAACCTATCTGTTTGCACTCGTAGCATATAAATACAGTTGAGTTGCAAAGCCAGTTACAAAACACTCATTTTTCTCATAGTGCATGGTGGTAATTCTTCCTATTTGGTTGCCACCAGATGAATTTCAACATTTGCTCCATGTTGAATTTCATAGTTTGGTGTCAAATTCAGCTTCTTGTTGAAAAATTATGTAATTACATGGAAAGATGGTTGAAATACCTCCTATTTGGTGGCCACCAAATGTT
>Ga0116227_10014362_pt1 | contig 12089 bp, 12 predicted proteins | sample S1TSphgellanicum_FD_89693 | JGI IMG/M metagenome (GOLD analysis project Ga0116227, IMG submission 89693) | Host-associated microbial communities from peat moss isolated from Minnesota, USA - S1T2_Fb - Sphagnum magellanicum MG | ecosystem: Host-associated > Plants > Peat moss > Unclassified... | reverse complement strand
GGGCTTACAGGAAGCTCCCCACTTACATGACCCGAAGCAAAATCATTCTGAAAATGCCAAAAGCAGAAATTCCAAACAGGAATTTTTCTTTAAGAACCAACCCTCTAGTTCTCTTTAGAAGAAGTTTTAAAAGGGTAGCCTTTTGCCTTCAGAAAGACAATAAGACTGGCCATCTGGAAGACAAAAAACTTCTTACAACTACAAAGTCTCATGAATCTGTAAAATTGACTATTGATAACCCCGAGCTTTGCAGTCATTGAGATATTGGAATGAACATGAGGCACTCTAATCATTTCAACACCTGCATACTCTGGTTGAGAGTGTTTGTCAAAAATGTCACAGGATAAACCCTGAGGACTCTGTCTCACAGTTAGATCCAAGAAATTACACAAGAAGCCTTTAGACGTACAATTCAACTCACAAGAGGTTTGAGAAAAAATGAGGAAAAACAGTATTTCTTGCACCCGAACAAAAAATTGGAAGCTGACAAAACTTCAAAGCTTGGAAACTTGAAAGCATTGCATATGGCTACACCATACTCTGGTACTTCATGCTTAACATTATACAAGAGTGCCAAATCCAACTTTCTGCAACTCTTTCAGCATCTCATAATGAGGAGAATCGTTCCTGATTGAGTAAGGATAAGAGCAAGAGCAAGCAAGATGCTCAAAAAATTCATCGAAATCCCAGTGCTCAAAATTCTTGAGAAAACTCTGCAGTCAATTTGCTCTGAAATTCCAGAAACAAGAAATTCTTGAGAACAGTCTTGGGAAATTTGCTTCAAAATCTCAGTACTTCCAAGTTATTGAGAAATCTCTTCAGAAAACTGCTTTCCAAATCCCACTGCTAAAAAATTCTTGAGAAAATTAGTGCTTTGAATACCCAGTACTCAAAAATTCTTGAGATGGTTATTGCAATGAGATCTCAGTGCTCAAAAACTCTTGTGAAAATTATTGCATTGAAATTCCAGTGCTCCAAAATTCTTGTGAAAATTATTGCATTGAAATCTCAGTGCTAAAAAATTCTTGAGAAAATTATTGCTTTGGGAAGCAAATGTGGACTCCAAATTTAAATCTTGAGAAAACGAATTATTGATCACTATGGGCAATCCAAGTGAGCTCAAATGTAATTCTTGAGAAAATTATTGATTGCTTGGGAAATTCATGTGGATTCGAATGCAATTCTTGAGAAAACTGTCAATGGCTTTGGAAAATCCAAGTGGGCTCAAATTCAATTCTTGAGATAATTATTGATTACTTTGGGCAATTGAAGGCTCAAATTGTAATTCTTGAGGAAGTCATGGATTGCTTTGGGAAATCCAAGTGCGTTCAAATGGAATTCTTGAGAAAAACTAATTATTGATTGGTATGGGAAATCCAACTGGGCTCAAAATGTTCCATACCTGGTTAACAGCAGCAGGTCCACCAGGAATGAAGCTCTTTCCGAGAGCCATGAAGTACTCAGACATGGCTGTAGTGGGGCCATGGTACACAGCACAACCCTCTGCAAGAACCAGTACATTCTTGATGGTTTCCAGGATGCGGAAACTAGGCTGGTGGATCGTGAGCACCACTGTGCAAGCACGATCCTCTGCCATCTTCAACAGCATCTGCATCAACTGCAGAGCTACTGTACTATCCAATCCTGAAGTCGGCTCATCCAGAAACAACACTGCAGGGTTGTGGATCAAGTCCACACCAATCGATACTCTTCTTCTCTCCCCACCAGAAACTCGAGAAATCTGCAAAACAACACCAAAAAACAAACAAGCAAATAGCTCGTCACATGATGGCTCTGTCCTTTAAATGATGACATCCATAAGGGCGATAAACATTCTTGAGTGATGCCTCCAGGAAAGGTTTCTAGAGTGGACTCCACACAACCATAGAATGTAGGGATATCAAACTTTTGGCCTGCTTCTTGGGTGCATCACAATGTCTCTACCTTCGTTGAAGGGCAGAGACAACAAAAACAAGTGGATCATCATGTGATGGCTCTGTCTTTTAAATGATGACATTCATAAAAGAATGACAAACATTCAACATACTGAATGGGAAAAACACATGGTGAGGATTAGCACAGTGAAGCCCCCAATTGGATCCTTGAATGACGCCTTCAGAAAATGTTTCTATAATGGACTCCACATGACCCTAGAATGCACGAATACCAAACAATTTGGCCTGTTTCTTTCTGGGTGCATCACAATGTCTCTATCCTGAAGGACAGAACCAACAGAAACACTTGCACATCAATCAAGCAAGCAAGCAGAGTTTTGCAAAGTTTTGAACTCAAAAAAAAAAAGCCTAAGGAAGTTCCAAACAGAGAAACCCAAGAAAATTCCAAACAGACCAACAAAACAAAAACTGAAAACAAAAAACCAAATCAAGAAAAACAAAACGATTTACTTACCTGGGTATCAGCACACTTGGTGAGGCCAAGCTGGTGAATGAGAGCATCCACTTGGTACACTTTCTCTTTGAAAGGCGTGCAGCTAGCAAGGCGTAATCTGGCACTGAAGAGAAGAGTTTCCCGCGGAGTGAGGAGAGGGAAGAGCATGTCGTCTTGCATGACATAGCCGGAGAGTCGTTTGAAATTGTCGTCCATCAGTTTGCCGTTGACGAGGATGGCACCTTGCATATTGCTGCGATCGATTCTTCCCGCCAATGTGTCCAGAAGCGTCGTCTTGGAGCTCCCTGAGGGCCCTACCACTGCTAGGATTTCGCTGTGATTCGCGCGTGCACTGATGTTGTTGAGCAGAATCCTCTCTTGCTGCTGCCCTTGCTGCTGCTGATCTTCATGATGATGATTTCTCCCCATCCAGCTCCGAGAGCTGGTCGTGATCTAAACCACGAAGAAGACCAAACCACCTCCATGTCAATTTACTGCAATTCCTGAAAGAAATTCTACCAAGAAACTCTTGGATGAGTCCCTTGTAGGAAAAAGCTTCACCTCCAAGAATAGACTACAAACGTAAGTAACAGAGAGTTGTGCAACATTCCTAAGGAACCTCAGAATGAGGAAAGCTCATCGAGAAGGGTTTGTATACAACTCTACCATATGAGACATGTGTAGAGCTCACGGGAAGTTGGTTGCATCGAGAAGTCCTTGACTCTTGCCTACAGACGATCGACATGAATGTATGGATGGTTCCATCTATAACTCTTCCGAGAGAAGAACAAAAAAACTACGCTTTTGCACAAGCTCTACTGCAGCAGGAGGCGCTGCTGCTATTGGGAGACGCTGTATTTCCTGCAAGCTGAACCTGGAAACATGCACAATGGACCAACCTTGTATGTTAAGCCTTGTATACACAGGTCGTAAGTCGCTCGAGTATGAATGTAGGTATCCAGATCTCCTGCATCACTGTCGAGTGACTCCACTGACGCGACGCTTACATTCTTCCTGCGCAATGAGCTACTTCCTCTCGTGGGCCATGCAGAAGCCGCGGCGCTCACTAGTTTGCAACCCTCCTCCATGCGGATCACTTCCATTGCAGTACCCGCCACCGCAGCAGATGCTGCTGCGGCATCTGACCTTGTTACACTAGCTGCAGTCGCTTCAGCAGCTCCTCCTCCCAGTACTACGTTGTTATTACCAACAGCACTTGCTGCAACTCCTGCATCCAATACTACAACTGCAGGAGTTGATCCACCAGCCACACCTAGTACTTTCTCCTGCAAGTCTGCAGTATGTTTGTTCCAGGAGGGCGAGTGCTCTTGATCCTCTCCACTAGAGCTGAAGCTTATTGTATTCGCCATTGCTGATCTACTTGCAGCAAAACCGCACCACTGCACAGTGGTTCGAAGCTCACACGTCGTCGCGGCTTCTAATTTCCCAGACGGCTACGACGACGAGTACTACGACGACTGCTACTAAAAGAGGAGCTTATGAGCCACCATCCAAGATGCACACCAGCTCCATAACCGCTGCATATGATCAAATACAAGTTGAAACACAAACAAGAACGGCGCTATGACTAAAAAGATCGACTGCCAATGCAAAAGTTTTGTGATGCAACAACTGCTAGTTGCGTCGTCTTCGCAACCAAAACTGCAGCAGCAGCAGCAGCAGCAGCAGCGGTACTACTCATCGATAATGAAGGAGAGTGGAAGCAACAGTGATCGATATGGAGCCTCGAGCTACGATACATCATGAATTTATTGCGCATTTAAAGGAGATCAGTTGGATAGTAAATGCGACACTGGTAGTAGTACATTTCAAAATCGACGGAAACAAAATCTCTCTCTCGAGTCTGCAAGTAGCCCACATTCAAACACACAATCGGGGAGAGAACAACTACGCGGCGGAGCATCGATGTTCACCACGACGACGACGACGACGACGACGACAGCGACGACGACCGCGACGAAGAAGGCGACGAAGGTGTATACCGGTATTTGAACCCCGTACATACATACGGAGACGGTTCTCGTATAATTGTACAATTTGTTTGTTGGCTCTGTCCCATACACGGCACGTGGCCCCCGCGACAATCCATGTGCCGGACGCAAGCAATTTCTACGAGGATTCCGTTTTCGGAGCCGTCGTGGCAGAAGCGCGGCTGTGCCTCACGCACATGCAGCAAACGCTTGCTGCACCCGTGCGCCTGCCCAACAGCTAAAGTTTTCGTTTTGCTATTCCATAACGTGGGGGCAGCAGCTGCCCGGTTTGCTCACCCCCGGGCCAGTGCTTGCTAGGCCCAAACTGGCTGCTGCCTTCTTCTTCTTCTACTTTTTAAAGATTTAATTTAATAACTTTAACTTTAAAATCCATATTTTTTCCACCTCCTTCCTTTTTTTTTCCTTTCTTCTCTCCTTTTTTCCATTTTTTTCCTCAATTCTCTCTTTTCTTTTTTCTTTTTTCTCTTTTAATTTTTTATCTCTGTTTTATTCCAAGGAGGCTGTGTTTTGTCCTTCCTTCTTTTTTTCTTTTCTTTTGCTTTGTTTCATTTTTGAGGAGGATGTGTTTTTACCCTTCCTCCTTCTCTTTTCTTTTTTTTTCTTTTTGCAATTTTTCTTTCTAAGTGGGGCACATTCACCAAATGTGGGGTCAAACTCTATCACCTCATCCTTGGCCTCTTGTTTTGGGGGAGTGCCCACCACATTAGGGTCAATATAATGTCATACTCACTTCTAATACCAAATATTACATGCCTCAAGTAACCCCTCTTGACACACATTGGGAACCAACAAAAACAAAAATCCCTTGTTCTCTCCCCTCTCCCCCTGACCCGCCAAAACCCAAAAGAAAAAAGATTAAGCCCCTAGTGCAAGGTTGAGCCTTCTCATTGGTTACATGAAATTTCTAGCTTCAAAACTATTTGTAACCATTTTCAACCTAAGCTTATATCCCTTCTTAATAGGGTGACATGGGGTAATATAATTTCTTAATCCTTTGATTTTCATTTTCAAATTGTTTCCAAAACATTTCAAATCCAAGTTTTCAATTCTTCAAAAACATTTTCAAGTTTTGTCTTTCAGTCCCATTTTCCTATCTATTATCTTTCAATATTTAGTTTTGGTCTAATATTTTTTTGTCTTATTTTCAATCCTATTTCTCACTCCTTCAAGTCCTTCACAAGTCAATTTGAGTCTTATCTTTCAATCTTTCACAAGGCCTTTGCAAGCTCTTTACAAATCCTTGCAAAGCTTTTTCAATCGTTACTTTTGATCATTATCATAAATTGGCTTCAATTCTACCGAAGTCATCGAGGTTTCATTGGTTTAAGAAATTCAATTTAAATTATTTACAATATTTTAACACAATGTTCAAAATTCACATTGAAAGTCATAGCTTCTATTTTCATGTCCATGAACCCATCATTAGGTTTAACATTTCTTCAGGTGGTAACATATACAATTGTTGAGATCAAAATCATGGATTGTTACCCGAATGTCCATACATATGAATGAAGACCATTTTGATTGTGTTCCAAAATGCACATATTGATACTCAATTTGACTCCAAAAAAAATCCATGTTCTTCTTTTAATTAGTATAATTATGATCACATTTTGTTGTCCATATGTGAAAATCACAAAAAATAATCATATGTAATGAAAATATATATATTCTTAACTTGTTTTCCACCTATTGAAAATATCATTTCTTTAACACAAGTAGTCATTTGTATGAAATATATTTTGAAAAAAAAACTTGACATTGATCAACAACATGAACTACAATGTAGCACTTCACCTTGCTCAACAAATTTCCTTGAGGAACATCAAAATACTCATATTTCTTCTTTCCTCAAAAAGAATATTAAATGTACCAATATAAATTCATGTTTTTTTTGTGAAAGATTATCATAAACAATTTAAATTAGTTTTAAATATTTTTCTTATGAAGTTGCAACCTTTGAAAACTTTAGTGTGACATATTTTTTTGAATGTCTTTTGTTTATTTGTTATGCATGTTTCTCAATGATTAATAAAAAGCAAAGCTTTTTTATACCAAGTGCTAACACAAATTTCTAGGAATTCAGCCATTGTTTTTGTTAAATGTTTTACAACACTTGAAGAGAGGTTAGTTTCATCACATTTCACTTTTGCACAAAATTATAAATTACATGGAGATGGCCAATATAAATTGAATGGCAACATAATGAATGTTCTTGTTAACATTGATGAAACACAATCATTCTACCTAAAATGTTTCATAACAATTCAACTATAAAAATATTTTTAAAACTTTGATATTATAATCTAAATCACTATACTTATAGGTAATATTGATCCAATTGTAATGACGATAGTTTTACATGACTTAATAAAAACACCTTTGTGTGAAGTATAACAATATACATGTTAATCCTCAATGGTGTTTTTTATTTACTATTCATACACAATTAGAAAAAAAAATGTTATGTGATAATATAAAATTGAACATGAACAAAAACTATGACCATATCATAACAAACATAACTTCAAGCCAAAATTACCATTTTTTCGATTTTTTAAAAATGAATGTATTGAGGAACTAAATTTCTCGACATTACTTTTCAATAAGCCATGACCTTCACACATTATTTAAACTTTTTCATATCAGTAAATTGTTATATTGGAATTGTAACATAGATTGCATGATTTTGCTACATCAAACATATTTAACTTGTTTTTTAAAGCAATCAAAATATGTATTTTAAAAGTAAATTTTTTTGGTTAGATTCACATAATTGAAAAGGAAAGTTGTGTGGAAAAACACTAACAACATCAAGATTCAAAACTTAGAAATAAACCAATTAATCATGATGAAATGTGTGAATCATATCATATCTCGGGTTTCACTATTTGGAAAGTCTATGTTCTAAAAAATATTCAAATTTTCCCCAATGCATCACTTTTTTTTTAAAAAAATTATTGAATAAATATGAATTTTTAAAAATGTGTAAATTCCTTATAAATTCAATGTTTCATCTTGAAAAATAATCAAAATTTTAAATCATCATCAAAAATTAAATTTTCACATTATTTAATTTTATCATACTCTAAGCTATAACTTTTCTTAATACGTCATGTACATTATAACCAATTTATATATGGTAAAGGACTTTTCAAACTTTGAAATTCTGAAGCGATTTTGAAACATTTTTTGAACTTGGAAAGTTTTAGAATTCCACATTTTAAAAAAGATGAGTGTTTTTTGAGTGCAGCTAATATGTTCATATCATCTATTATTTTTCAATGAATGTTTTTTTTTTATTACATGAGTTTTTTTACAAAATTGACTTCATTTGACAAATAAGTGTACATTTTCAAACATCTTGAATTAAAACCAAAACTTAAAATTGAATCAAATGAATTTTTATTTTAAGTTCATTAACATTCATAAAAGAAAAAAAGGACTGACTTGCCATGATTACTATGGTTTTAAATGATAATAACAAAATAAATGTTTAATTTTGACTAATTATTTTTACCATCCGATGCCTTTTTTGGCTCCTAGTTACATGTTTTGACTCAATATGAACATTTAAACTTACCAAATGATTTCTATAAAATCGTAGGGTTACATACTATATTACCAGTCAAAGAAAACATGTTCATTGAATTATGTGCAAAAAATTATGCAACATATGATGAGCTTTTTAATGGAGCTGATAATTTGTTCAAAACAACAACTTGTGTTAATAATAAATCATATATATGGATTGATTTTTTGAATCCCAAAATAAGTTATCACACACAACATAAAAATACATTTCTATAAACAAACAAAAAAATACAATAAAATTGGACACCCATAAAGCTATTTGTTAAAAAAATATAATTAGACAAATGCCATATGCAATTAATCAGTTGAATGCAATTTCCAATTCAAATAGTTGTTGTTAGAACAATACACTAGTCCCAAGGCCTATTGTTAAATGAAATGGCATTTGGCCCTACATATATGTCAATAAACATTGATTCATCTATACAACCCTTTCTCATATATGCACCAAAAAAATATTTTATTTTCTAAACCCATTATAAAATTCAAATTTTCATGTTGATGAATGTGTCATAAAAGAAATGAAAAGACTCATAACACTTGCTAATTAGGAGCTATTAGTTCTACAATTGAAAATTTTATTGTCAATAACTTGTTATCATTCAAAGTCTTCATATTAATTTGTTGCACAAACATTATCAAGATCTTCAACATGATCGTAACAAAGACTTCACATATTATGCCTTGAAGAGACAAGAATTGAAGAAGCATTTCATTTCAATGAGACAAAATATAATCATATATATGCCTTTGACAAACACAACAATGTAATAACGTAAGACAACAATGTAACTTTGCAATCATACAAAAGAATAACACATTGAATTTTATTGCGACTACTTTTAATTCGAACACCATAAAAATCATACATGTTATTTCTTTGTATAGATCTCATTCTACCTCACTTACAATTTTTTTGGAAATATGACATGAATTCATCATTGTAGCACCAAACCCCATGTCCCACAAAAGTTTTTTTGGGTGATTTCAACATTGATATGCTTATATTCTCATATGATTCATTTGGTTCTCCACTTCAACAACTTGTAAAATTTATGATCACATTCAATCTTAAACTCCATATCCATAAGTTCACAATAAAATTGATTCATTACTTATCATATATGGACAAATGCCCATGGTCTTGGTATTCTCGACAAGTGTATCAAAATTTTACTAGATTACAACAAACTCATATATAAACATCTATAGCCATAATTATCAAAGCAACTATAAATCAAATAATTGCTATAATAAGCCCACCTATTCAAATTATGGTTCTTTTGAGAAAATTGCATTTTTTAAACTAGTTTTTTCAATAAAACTGCTTATTCTTTTGAGGGTTTTTTTTATAAAAAAAACTTGAACTGGCAAATTTCTTTCATTCCAATTTTCTTTGAGAAATTGGTGACCAACGGTTCTCTAATTTTGAAATATTTAAAAAAACTGTAGCCGACAATTAGTAGCCAAATCAAATACATGCCCATGGCCGAGTGGTACAGAATACGGGTTACATTCTGCCAGTGGTGATTAGGTATTAAGTATAACGGATGGCCTACTACAACAGAATGGGTTACTTTCTACCAATGGTAGTTAGGTATTAGGTATAATGGATGATGGGCTTGTGATGGTCTCACATGTTATGGATGACTTGGTACAATAGTATAAACACTATGAGTACTATGAATACAATACTTTGTTGGTCTAGTTATATAGTTTGGTAGTGTCACCTTCACCCTCTTCTTTCAAACTAATGGTATGGTACAGAGTATGACATGTTTTGTTGAGGGGTGTTGGCCTGGTGGTGTAGTTATAATGGATGGCATGTGTTGGATGGGTATGTAATGGATGGCATGTGTTGGACGGGTATATAAAGGGACGGCTTGGTAGGAAGTAGTTAGCCTATTGGTACTTTTTTTGTCAATAATTTGTTGGTTGGTTTGGTACAGGTATATGGGATAGGTTGGGTATATAGTATGGGTATGGTAGGTTACGCCCTAGACTTCAAGCACCGCGGTTGGTTCATGGGGCAAAAGGTGCTAATAGCAATGCCTTCACCTTCGTAACAAACAAGGTGATCTGATGTTGTGAGTCGCCTTACGCCTCACCCTAGGGAGGTTAGGCGTAAGATCCAGGCTCTAGAAGGGAGCGCGGGGAATTGCCTTGTGTAGTAAGCCACCCTCAAATTACACAATTAGACCTCTCTGAGGTTGTTATGTATAGGAGAAGGGTCTGAAATTAGACCCTTCCGGATGTGAGATCCTGGCCTGAGGCTGGTAGACCGGGTAAAACATCCAAAAGGGTCTATTATCAGACCCTTCACCCACATGAAGAAAGGGGCTCTGTTATCTTTCCGCTCGCTTTCTGCATCGTACTTATAGAAGGCGGCCGCAAAGAAAAGGAGACTTAAAAGAAAAAATCGGAACCGTACCTTCCCAAAGCTGTAAGGCCCCTTCACAGGCTGTACTGGGCCTTTCGGATTTCGGAAATTTCGGGCCTGGAAGGGTCCAAAACTACACTAACAAAAAAACTGGGCGGTTCTTTCCAGCAGGTGGTCGACCAATAGCCATATTCTTCAAATTTTGTACTTTCCTCTTGAACCTGTAGCCAAATTTGGCTCATTCCTCTCGTGGATAATGGCCATTGTGGCTACACCAGAAAATTGAAAATAAAAAACCTGGTTATCAGTGACAACTTATTACATCTAAATTGAAAAAAGACCCCAAATAAAATAAATAAATAAAGGAAAAAAGACACCCAGGCTGGGCTTATCCAGTGATTTCTTATTTTATTTTTCAATTTTGTGATGTTGCTCAAGTGGTGATCATGCATAAGTATATTTAAGCAAATTTTGGTGACATAAAAAAAATGAAAATTGAAAATCTTTTGCACTGTTTCATATACCTAGTAGGCAATTGTGTTGATTTTTGACAATTTTTAAAATTTTCTGTTATTGACCAAAAACAAAATTCAAAAAAGGAGTTTGTGACAAAATTTTATTTTTATTTTTCACAAAATGACAGAAATTCAACACCCAAAAAATCATTGCCTCCTGGCCATTGCATAATGGCAATAATAATTCAGGTAGGAAAGGTCCCATGAAATTCACAAAAAAAATTGAACTCATAGTTCATGTTAACACTGGGTGAATATTCCTCAATACTTGGGATCAAATAAACTCTCCATTGTTTCATACTCTCTCCCCAGTCCCTGACAATGAGACGTTAAGTGACTTTGTAAAATGACCCTCTTTTTGGTCCCTAGTAAAATCAGCCTCTAATCTGTGTTTCATCCCCAATTTGAGTGTAGGCATATAAAGTGGCCCAAACTTGGTAGGTACCATTTTGTGAGATGGAATGTGAGTTCGAAAGGTTGGATCAAAGGAATTCTCCATTGTTTCATACTACCGTAGTAGTACCTTGGCCATCTCAACACATTTCGTCAAATAATTAATTAATTTTGAAAAATTCATTTCAACAAATGAAATATTCCTAAATATTCATTATTTTCCTTCACAATATCTTTTGATTTGGAACGAATAATTTTTGAAAATTTCAACATTTCTGAAAATAATATAATTAGTGTTGAATTGATCAAGGTACTATGGTTTGTCCCCAAGAGAAATAACCAGTGTTGATTGGGTACCCAGATTGTTGGGTAATAATCGACAGTTTCAGACCCCTGATATTTAAAAACTATTCAGACTCAAGTTCACTTTTGGGAACATGGTAAAATTAGAATTGGGAAGTTTCATCCAAAGTTTTGGAACTGGGGTGGAAACTGACCTTCAGTTCTAAAAGGTTTTAGAACTAAAAGGAATCAAACAATGGGTTCCATTTCCAGTTGTGATTTAAACTGGAATCAAATTGGTTTTTTTGGATAAAATTTTGACTCTGGTTCTAATTCCGAAGTGCAGATTTAAAGTGGAATTTTAGGGTTTAGGTTTCTTTTAGTGGTTTGAGGTTTGTGTTTTGCGTTTTTTTTTTTTTTTGTTTTCCAATCAATTTTTTGTTTTTGTTTTTTTTTTTTTTTTTTTTTTTTTTTTTTAAAAATTAAATTTTTTTTTTTTGTCAGATTTTTTCCTTCTTACTTATG
>Ga0116227_10014361_pt1 | contig 12089 bp, 13 predicted proteins | sample S1TSphgellanicum_FD_89693 | JGI IMG/M metagenome (GOLD analysis project Ga0116227, IMG submission 89693) | Host-associated microbial communities from peat moss isolated from Minnesota, USA - S1T2_Fb - Sphagnum magellanicum MG | ecosystem: Host-associated > Plants > Peat moss > Unclassified... | reverse complement strand
GGGATCTTAAACAAAAAAATAACCCTGGGTCCTTTTGATTTTTTAATGGTTTTGGTTTTTCGATTTGGGGGGGGGGGGGGGGGGGGGGGACCTTACCAAAACAATTCCTAGGACCCTAAGATATGGATAAGGTCCTGGACATCCATAGTGGTGGGGGGATCTTTACCAAAAAAAAATCCTGGGGCCCTACGAAATCAAGGTCCCGTATAGCCATGCTGGTGAAGGACCTTACAAAAATCCTGAGACGTTACGAAGTCAGTAAGGTCCTGCAGAAGGTCTTGTAGAACGTGGTGGCGGACCTTACGAAATCCTTACGGGTACTCGGCGATCGTCTTCCTCTTCGATAGAATCGGTGTGCTCAACATACATGTATGTACATAGATCGTCGGCGTGAGGGCAGAATTTGTGTTGCAGTTGCATCCACATTCGAGCACACGAAACAACACGAAACATAAGATCAGCTGTGTGATCCAGTACCATGATTGGAGCAGTGGATGAATCACAGGGTACCGTCGCACAGCACGCCGTGGGTGGTGGTGGTGGTGGTGGTGATGGTGGTGCCCAGCTTGACGACGACGATGCTGCAGAGCTGGTGCTGTTTCAAGTCAAAGAGTGCTATGTCTATATGGTGATTTTCTATCCGATCTCTCATCCTCCAACTTCTGGCTTGCAATGGGTGTATATATGATTGGTTGTGGGATGATTCGTATGCCAAGCAGCTCCGGATGCTATTTTGCATGAGGTTATTTACTGGATAGGTTAGGGGTTTGGAATTGAGCTCTTCTTAATGGAATGACCATGAGATCACGAGCCCTGGGTTTGAAAGATGGGTTTTCTGGTACACTGTGCATGCAATTGGGAATTGGTAGGGCTCGTTCATAGTCTCATAGCTGGTTGGAAGAGGTTTCATATGCAAAGTTTCTTGGATTAGGTTTTTGTGATTGAGTTTTGTTGAGTACCAGGATTAAATCTTTAGTTTGATGACCACTTTGGGTTTTTTTGTGAATTTGAGAAGGTGAGCTGGATTGTTGTGTATTTGATGCAGTGGTCGTTATGTTGGTTGCTGTGAAATATGATTCAGTTTGGATTCATATTTGTGATGGAGTCTTGGTGATATGACTCTGTGGCATATCCTATCCCATTTTGGATAGGTGGTTTGGTTGACTTGTGCATTGAAATGTGATCTGGATCGTTGCAAGTTTGATGCAGTGGAAATTGGGATTCCATTCTCAAGATATAGAGATTCTTTCAGTTCATATGGATGCCGTTCACGCATATCATTTTAGATGGAACAACAATTTCATAGCAGCACTTCTAGACTTCTGGCTGCGGGGATGCAGAAAAGTAAAGAGTCTGCTAAGCTTATGATTAACAATGTGTTTGTCTTATGGCACTCTGGACCTGCGAAACCATTACTTAAGAAATCAACTGAGCCACATGCTAATCCCACCCTATTGTTTTCTGTGTCATTGGTGAAATCTGTGGTCTTCTTGTACACATAAGAAAATTCTTGCCTAATAATTCTGGTATGATCTGGTGTCTATGGGTAGAAGGCTAGCACACTCTGAGAAGTGCAGTATAGTTCTAAATTCACAAAAGCAATTTGCAGATGTTCAGGTACTGATTTGTGAACTTGTGTTGTCCACTGGAAAATTCAGATACCTCCCAGGAAGAGTGCAGCATCCTATCGGTGCGTAAACAACTATTGTCCCTGCAAGCATGTATAATTTTCCTGTGCTTCATTAGCAGCACAGTTTGTTCATGTTTTAGTTCAATATGATTGAAACCTCTCATCATGTGTGATGTTCTTATTGATGCAGGGCAGATGAATGGGATATCAACAAATGGGCTTGGGAGGGGGGATTGAAGGTTGTGTCAAAAGGCGAAAAGTGTTCTATTAGGCTTGAGGACACAAATACAGGCACACTTTTTTTCACAACTCATAGAGTATCTCTGAGGAGTAATTAGCACATCATTGAGATTGCTGCAATCATTATAAAGTAAACAGTCAAGGATCATTGGAAGACAAGGGATATTAGCACATGGGATATCATTTTAGCCCAGCTTTAAACATAATAGTTGAAAGAAATTGCACAGAGCTTTTGCATTCCTGATTCCAAGCCAGCAAACTGCAGATCGATAACTGACAGGATTCGAGCTACTCACATCCTGCATATCTGCCTTTCTGGAGTTTTCAGTTGCAAACTGAGGTTGACATGGTGCAGGCTACCATCCCCTAGCCTCAACTACTATTGTTGATCCTGTGTTCTGTCCCATGTGAAGCTGACATAATCAATATTGGACCAGTTTCTGCCAACCACGGTTAGAATTTGCAGTCATATAGGGGCTGTCATGTGCCTCAAATGGTTGAGGTGCATGATTTTGGGTGTCCATATCTTGTCAGTACCAGACAATGTGATTCCCAGCTCTACAACCAAGCGGGTCAAGGCCTAGTGATGTCCCATGTCATCCCCCAATGTATAATATCTTTGAGCACCCCATCAACTTGAACCATGAAGTCTCCCTTCAGAAATGAAGTGAAGAGCATGGTGGCAAGAATCTGATTTGGAAGTGCATCCAGTTCAAACAAGTTCAATGTTCCACTTGATGATTCTCATTCGCTGGCTGTATTGCAGGAGAGTTGTTTGCTCAAGCATTCTTGAGAGAAGACCAACCTCTTCCTGTGGAGGCTGTCATTGACAGCAGCAGGTTGTTTATTGATATATCACTTGCAGTTGGGAGGATTTTTGTACAATTTGCAAATATTATGTGGTGACATGTCTTATGTAAAATAATTTCTCAGCTCCACTTATGTGTCATAATTGAGCTGTTGGTGTATACAGGTTCTTTGTACTGCGGATTGAGGACACTTCCAGTAAGTGGACACAGAGCTGTTTTTTGTTCCCTACATCAGATTTCTTTGTCATCTTCTTGGACATATAAGTGGACCATGAGAGGGGCAAAGAAAGAGGGAATTATGCACATGCTGGACAATTTCTTGACCAATAGAAGTGCAACCATTGGTGCAGGTGGTAGTAATAAGCATGCCTTCATTGGTCTTGGCTTTCGAGAGAGACCCCAGGCATATGATTTTCAAGCAGCCCTCTTTGACCATGTGAAGTATCCTCAGAAAATAAGCAGTTCATGAAGCTTGGAATTTGGGGGGGTCCTGCCAGAACTTGAACAGATGTCAGGCAGATTAACAGATTTCTTAGGTCTTCAAGGAAACATCAAGCCCAACTTTTGGTTTAGCTCATGTCATGTGATTCAGATTTCTTTTGGGGTGTCATACATCAAGAGCAATCCTTGACAAACATGCCACAAGATATATGAACAAGAAAAAGGAGGCTGAGGAGATCGAGCAGGAATATCAATCCAAGCCTTCAACTGACTATAGTATTAAGGAAGGAGAGACACTTCGGCTGCAGCTGAAAACTGTAAGTGTATGAAGCAGAGCACAAAGCTGTGCACATTGTTCTGCAACTTATCTTGACATTTCTACTTTCATATTCACCATTGCTTGACTTCAGATATTGTCTGGATCTGTTGTGCAGCAAAAGAAGAGCTCTGGTAACACAGTGAAGCCCAACATTACAGATAAGAGATTGGATGTCTCCACGCTGAGGGAGGCATTACCAAACCCAGACAACCAGGAGGAGTGCCCAAAGCATGTTGGTCCCAATCTGTTCCCTTTTCTGGCTCCACCTCCATCCCCCAAGGCTGCACCTAAAGCATCACCCTCATCACCTCTTCGAATACCATCAATATCTGCCTCAAGGTCAGAGGATCATTTGTTGACAGCTGGAAGAAATGCTGCACCAGTCAATGTCACAGCAGAACCGAAGGACTGTGATGATGAGGATTTTGGGGATTTCCAAGGTGCTTGAGAAAACATCCATGCATTGTTAGCAAGCTCCCCTGGGTGCCAATTCATACCTTAGTATGGCATATGCTCACCTACATGCAGACTGTGTTTGTGGTCATGCATAGGTGGAGGTGAGCCTAAACTTGAATGTGCAGGGTGGCAAGGAGGAACCTGAAGAGATGGGAACTACTTTTATTGCTGGGTGCTATACTCAGACAGAGGAACTGCATAGAAATGGTAGCTTGCCATCTCCCAAGGTAATAGAGAAGCACACATGCAGATGCAGTTACTGTACAGATCATAACTAGTGTTGACAAGGATGTGTTAGCTGCAGTCATGAGGAGAAAACTTCTAAAATTTCTTCTTTAATATGTGCTCCCTTTGGCTGAGCAATAGAGTTATGCTTTCATTGTAGAGCAGCTGTTTGCAGAAGAAATGGTGCAGTTCATGTCATCACTTGTTTCCACTCAGGTATGGCTGTGAATGTTTTCATAACTTTTCAATCATGCAGAAGGCTGTTATGCAATGTGTGCTGGACAAATTTTAAGACTAGTTTGTGTCTTCCAAAACTGTCTTGCCTTCAGCAATGGTCAGATCTGCCACATTTTGTTTTCTTTTAAACATTTGTTTTTTCCACCAAAGAGCTCTTTTTGAATACACATTTCATGAAGCGATTTGATGTGGTGATTTTCTTGAAAGATCTTAAGCTTGATCTAAATGTAGTAATCCAGCATGTGAGTATACAAGGAGATAATCTGTGGGAGAGAAAGAGCAGGCAACATCATTGTCTCTGTTTAGAGCCACTGACTAGAAAATGACACACTTCTGGAAAGAATACTAACACTGAATATCATGAGGGAAGACTACTGATCAATCTCTTTGCTTCAAAGGAAAAGGACCCAACAGTAAATGATTTAGGTCATGTCATGGTCTTGCCCAGTTCTTCCTGGCAATCTCTGACCATGTTCTTCCTCGCAATCCCTTTGCTGATTAGTAGAGTAGACCAAGTCTTCTGGGCAATCTATTTGCGGATTAGTAGAGTTACTGGTGCCTTTGAATGAGTGCATAAAATGGAACTATAGACTTAATTAATTACTGTATCATAACCACATCAGTGTTATTTTTTCCAACCTAAGTTGTTTTTTCAACACAAATTGGGAAAATGTTTTAATTTTTTGTTTTTCTTGTGAAAATTCAATTAATTTTGCTATTTTGTTGGAAAGCTTTGCCAAATTTTTGATATCAAATTTAAAAAAAAGGAAAAAACCCTGATCACAATGATAATTCTTTTCCTCACTACAAATTTGGACATGAAAAGAAATTGTTCTATAGTTTTAAACTAACCAAGATTGGGAACAAAAAAATAGTGTGTTATTGAAACAATTTGTTATTGGTCTTTGGACTACACCTCGGATATAGGTAATAAGAGAATAAGAAAAGTCAATAATATCCTTATTCAAGCTGGAAGAACCTTGTAAGGGTGAGCTTCCTATCATTTTAGCTTGTGATTATATAAGCATGTCAAATGGGATTTGAGATCTTTGAGCAGGTCTTCAACTGGAATGTCTACATATCCATCTGTAACAGTTGAGTCTACGATCAGATTTTGAAATCAGCTGCAGATGTTAATCTCACCTCACAATTCAAATCTGCATGAACAAGCAGCTCATCACATGTTGGCTCTGCCCTTTATGGCAGGTTCAAACAAAATCAGGTGAGATGATGAACCCTAAACAATGGTCTCAGTATCATGTTGAAGTCTACTAACAACCAATCTCTTTGCTTTGGAGGAAAGGGAATGGTATACCCAACTTTTCATGATTTAGGTCATCTCATGGTCTTACCCAGTTCTTCTAAGCAATCTACTTGTTGATTTGTAGAGATGCAGGCACTTTTTTTGAATGTGTGCATAAAATGGAACTATCAATTTAAATAGATTTACCATATCATTTAATCACAATGACAATTCTTTCCCTCACTACCAATTTGGGTGCAAAAGAATTTGTTCATTAGTTTTAGAGTATTTAATATTCAGGAAAAAATAAAATTTATTCTTGAAACAATTCATCACTGATCTTTGAACTACACCTTGAATATAGCTAATAAAAGAGACAATGATATCCTCATTCAAGCAGTAACCAGCATGCACAGGTAACCTTCCTGTCATTTTAGTTTTGCCTTATATAAAAACACCCATGGGCTTTGGGATCCACGGGTCTGGTTCCGGGGTTGGAACACTGCCCTGTTTGTAGTCAGGACTCAGCTCATCATATTTGACCTTTTGAAGTCCAGAAGCTCATTGCACACTTGTAAGAAGCTGGGTTGATTACATGAATCTGTATCCCAGCATCTCTTTATCAGATGTGCTAGATGTGTTGGACAATCATGTGGTAGAGGTGGTTTTTCTCCTTGCCTAATTAGTTGCAAGAGTTCACTACTCTTGTATTCAGTATATGGAAATGGAATGTCCTGTGAGAATCTCTGCACAGGTAATTTCATAACTGTATACATCTGCTTTGAGTGGATAGTTTTCCTTTGCAATCTCCTCCTCCTGTGTAATGCATCCACCAGTAGTATAAATTTTTAGTGTGATGATAGTGGATACAATTGAGGTAGATGCCATCCAACATGTGCCTAAGCTCCCTCTTCTATGTAAAAATGATTATTCATAAAATATTTTTGAGATACCTGGGTGTAGAGCTCAGGTGCCCTATATGGTGTTGTTCCAACATTGTCAATCAACTGGTTTGTGCCTCTCGAGCTCATTAGTTTCACCTCGGCGAATTGAAAAGTCTGCCAATTTTACATCAACATAACCCACTTCAGCCAGCTCTGGAACTGATGTGGGTTTCACAAGAATGTTAGATAATTTTATATCCCGGTGGCCCACCCGCCTTTCATGCATATTCATCAAGCCCCTAGCCACCTGAAGCATGATGTCCACTGCTACTGGCAAGGAGAATGCAACATAATCAGGGTCTGGCATTCTGTCATCCCTCAACTTACGAAGGTCTGTGGACATGAGCTCCATCACCAAGGAGCATGGATTTGCATCTGTCGTGCAACAAAATAGTTGTATGATGTTGGGGTGCTTGAGGGTTGCCAAAATGGCAGCCTCTCTCTTGAATCTCATATCCTCAGCTAAACTATCTATCACCACCGTCACTCAGATGCCACTTGTTTGGGATAGTTGGGCAGCAATGAAGTCAAGATTTGCTTCAACTATGGGGGTTAGAATGTTTTCCATGTCTGTATATGAAAGCTCAATTATATCGTAATACCAAGGATGTAACAAACCGAGCCTTTCGTTATGCTCCTCCCATGCCAGTCCTAGTTCGCTTGGTAAATCTATGAATTTATGGGACCTCCCTGCTCCTCTCTCCCATTCCTCTAGCAAAGGTACTCACGAAGGCGTCCAATTTTTTGACATAGAATTGTTTCTCCACGTGGATCCTCCCACACAGGCCACTAGAGCTGTGCATCAAGTCTTTGAAAACTTTGAAGTTATATGCGCCCTCACACCCGACCCACTCTTGGAGGATCACGTCGGTGGTGTCATATCCGATGTTAGCGAGCAAAACCTTATCCCACCGCTGGAGGGATAACCATTTGCAAAGGGAATAGGAGGCTGCATCTGTTTGAAGAACCATGATAACAGGATGAGCGTTCGCATTCATTCCAATTGAACCACCCACCACAAGTCCAGCATCTACCATGCATGATTCCATCTGCTACCGTGGATTGTGACTCCAGATCGAAGGAACTGTCACACACCACTGCACATCCTCCATCGACAAATCCGACCTGAAATGGACCTCCTGGAGATGTCGCAGGATGAAGTTCCCCATCGCTCGCAAGTAGTCCGAGATAACGCGGTTCAGAGTCAGGCCCGGGGGAAGGTTTGATGCAGATGAAGGCCCCGCATCGCTGCCCGAAACGTGTTGCCTCAACGGCGTAACATAGGATCCCACTACAGGCATCTCACTGGAGGACAGAACATTCCCATTAGGTGCAGCTTGTTGCTGCAACTCCCGCACTGCTGCCAGATGCTCCTCAAATTCCTTTCGGGCCATGTATCCAACTACTGAAGCAAAGATCACCATTCGCTGCGCGAACCTCTGGTTTGTAGTAGATGGCCGTGGGGGTTGCGCCACGGTGGAACGGCTCTCCCGGCCAGTGAGCGCATTCGAAGATCTCCGGGGGATTGGATTTCCGGGCGAAGGCAAAGGAGGAGTAACTGGGACCCAAATACAATCCCACAAGCAGTCTTGGCTCAACCACTTCTGGCCTTCTTCCCCCGGCACCACTAGGTAGTTGCTCAAGGGGTGCTGATTGGGGTACTGAGGTCGGGATGCTCTTCTTTCCTCGCCTGAAATTCGTGATGTGTTTTATGCACCTCTTGTACACCCAATCTCAAAAACATCAGTAACAATACCCCCCTCCCTTTCAACTGCAACTAGCTCTGTGTCTCTCTTAGACTCCGCACACAAGTTTGTTTTACGTTAACATTCAGACTTCCGTGTTGTTATAGTGCCTCCTTTGTCGATTCTTTAAGCCCCCCTTTATTTACTAGCCCAATTCAGAATTCATCGACTTTGCTACACTTCCCTCCCACAGCTGTGGCCAACAACAGTCTTCCACACTTCCGCTTGAAAACCCGCTTACGAAGTGTCTAACTTGAAAACACTGCAAACGTTCTATAAGCAAAAATCTAACATCCTCTTTCTGTGTGAACTATATACACATTTTTCTTCTTCGTAACCAAAGGCTGATGACAAACCCCTGTTGAAAAGATGCAAAAAATAAAAGCAAAGATGCAGGAATTCACAAGACAAAGTTTAGATTAAAACTCGATGACAAAATGGTTTTGGCTCTGCATAATTCCCCACGTTGCTGCAGCTAGTAAAAGGCGTAGCAACAGGCGTAGCAACGCTGTGCACTTGCAGAAAAGAGTGTAATAAATATGATCCATTTCCTGCTCAGTTTTTCTGATTGGCCCATTATAATGATTTGTCCAGCTGGTTTTCTATTAGTAGTACCCCCAATTTCAGTTTTGTGGGTGGGTTGCAAAAGAGTAGATAACACCACACAAAAATCCAATAAAAGAATGATGGTCGGAACCATCACAGGGGAGACATACAGGGAAGGCCAAAGAAAGGCCAAAAGACGCATAACCTACATGAACCAAAAAAAAATACAGAATAAATCCTGTGGGTGGGTAGAGAGGTAACATAATAAGTGACTACTAGGTAAGTAGATCCATGTAGATGCTGAGTATGTAGGTGGGGCCAGTGGGTTCTTAGTCCCAAATTTACATGATACCAGTAGACAAGTCATGTACCCAAAGAGTACACATTCTGTTCACCAAAGATCTCATCTTCACATTTCATTCTGTTGACATCTTGTGGTGATTTGTATAACTACACAATTCTGTTGACACCTTTCTGGTTTTTATAGCACTCATTCCTTGAGTTCAACTTGTGGCTCAAAATGCAACTATGCAGGTTCTTAGCAGCATGAAGGATGAGCAGACTTTTTCAACATTTTCAGTCATGAACTCAAAACTAAGAACCAAACTAAATGATCATCTCAAATTGGTTGTGGTTGTGGAACATATTCCGAGAACAACCTTGGTAATTTTGTATTTTCCCTTCTGATGTAGTTGCTTAGGACAATTGGCAGAAGACAAAGAAAAGGTTCAAAGCTTAGTTATTGTTTGCCTCTTAAATTAATACCTTGGCTACAGGGCACTATTTTGTATGATGACATTCTTGCTCAGCAACACCGCATGGTTACATGACAAATGAACACAATCTAATATTACCATGGCAAGTACAACATTTCATTGTCAAATAATAATTTCATTCTGAAGATTCTGTGTCAAAAAGAATATCCCAAGAAAATTTCAAAAAACTCCTTATTTTCCTTCACAAATTGTTCTTTGAAATTTTATTTCTTTTGAAAAGTCCAACACCTCTGAAAACAATACAATTAGAGTTGAAGCTGCCAAGCTACTTCTGTACAGCATGTAATCTTTTCCTGATTTTATATTGGTAGCAGGCCTCATCCACACACAATTCAGCTCCTTGTTCAGCTACCTTCTTATCAGACTTTACTTTGACTTCCATTTGATTTGGGCTTCAAAGGTAGTTTTTGATCTTTGTTCATAGATGTTACTATCACATTTTACTCTAAATCGTACCTTTACTGCTGAATCATCCTCCTCCTCCCTTCCAGTAGTGTTATGAGTTTTCACCTAGCATATCCTGTTGTTTTTTCTCTACTTTGGGTGTATTTTTTTGCTTCTTTATTTCTACTGCATTCATTGTACAAGAACTCTCTGGCAAGGCCATGTCAGAGAGATTTTTTTTTACCAAGTTCTGATGTGATTGGAAGTTCATTTGCTAGGAACTACTGAGGATGTTTGTTATTTGGCCATGTAAGGAAAGAGTGTATTGTAAATCTCACCACCCACTGCTAAAAGAATGGCTTTGTCACTAAGTTTCCTTCAATGAAAAAAATTACAGACAGCCAGTAACATCTAGTCCACCAAAACTCTGCTCGAGTGAGACTTTCAGACCTACCCAGATGTGGAGAATTTGTCTTTGCTTAGGTATACTATATACCCAGTCACTGAAAATCTGAAGTCATCCCAAAAAAACACTAATACTGAGTATCATGTTGAAAGACTAGACACCAATCTCTTTGCTTCAAAGGAAAGGGAGTAAAATATGTAACTTTTCATGATTTAATCATCTCTGATTACTAGAGTTACAGGCACCATTGAACATGTGCCTAAAAAGGAACTATAGAATTAAATAAGTACCATGTAATGAGTTATCACAAAAACAATTCTTTCCTTGCTATCAATCTGGGCATTAGAAGAATTTGTTCTACAGGTTTAGAGTACATACTTTGAAGAACAAAAAATATTGTATTCTTGAAACAATTCATTAACAGTCTTTCGACTACACATTGAAAATTGCTAATAGGAGAGACAATAATATCCTCATTCAAGCAGTGACAACCATGAATAGGTAGGCTTCCTGATATTTTCGTTTTCCTTAGAAAGCACACCCAAATGGGCTTTGGCATCTTTTGAAGAGGTCTCCAACTTGAACCTAAAAATGTATCCATATGCAACCATTGAGTCTACAATCAGATTTTGAAAAGAGTTAGGAAATAAATCTCACCTCACAAATCAATGTGCATGGCTGATTGCATGTTGGCTCTGCCGTTTTTAGCAGGTTTTCAACAAAATCATGAGAGATGATGATCCCTAAACCCAAATTTCCACCCCAAATCTTATGAACCAGCATACCCAATAGGCTGTGGGATCTTTTGATGAGGTCTCCAACTGGAAGCTTCATATATACATAGTACATAACCATTGAGTCTAGAATCAGATTTTGAAATCAGTGGTGGAAATCAATCTCACCACACAAATCAAATCTGCATAAACAAATGGCTGATCACATATTGGCTCTGCCATTTACGACAGCTTTTAAACAAAATCATGAGATATCATGAACCCTAAACCCAAATTTGCACCCCAAATTTTACATGGATGTGAGATCTCTCCCGCTGGACAGAGCCAACCAAAACTTTCGAGGTGGAGGTTCAACCTGTAGCAAACAGGTGCAAAAGGAGAACTGAGTAAGGTATATCTTACGTAATCAACAATTCCTCAAGGCCCACCTGCAGCACTTTGTGTTAAAGTATGCATTTAATTTTTCTTCCGAATCACCAAAGCATGCAATTACTAATCGGATGAGTCCAAAGAATGGATTGATATCCAGGAAAGAAAGAAAAGCCTAACTACAATATCATAATATGCTTTGGGAGCAAATGCACATGAGCTCCTTACAAACTAATCCGTGGACCATGGTATGGACACTTGCATACAGGAAATGGTCCCCTGCAGATATAACCAGCTCCACTGGATCAGCTTTCTGTGACCAGTTTGGAAGAAACCCCGAGAGGGGAGGGAGGCAGCAGCCCCATCAAACATTAAAGAAATCCAAGAAATACAAGGGGGGCAAGAAGCACCACACGATGGTGACGCATTCAACCCCAAAGATGCCTAAATGGCACCATTCCACCTTAAAGGCTTGATCAATCCTATCTTGAATACTAGGGTCCCGGGAGGACCGAAGGGAATTAATGGCCTTCCAAGTGGCCATTCCAACCTCAACGGTAGCAACCCAGGCTTGTTGAAGGATTT
>Ga0116227_10014360_pt1 | contig 12089 bp, 14 predicted proteins | sample S1TSphgellanicum_FD_89693 | JGI IMG/M metagenome (GOLD analysis project Ga0116227, IMG submission 89693) | Host-associated microbial communities from peat moss isolated from Minnesota, USA - S1T2_Fb - Sphagnum magellanicum MG | ecosystem: Host-associated > Plants > Peat moss > Unclassified... | reverse complement strand
TAACCGGGGATGCCTAAAACGGGGGCCCCCCAACCCTCTGTCCCATTAAAGATTTAGGGGGAAAAAAAAGGAGGGGGAGGGGGTGGGGGTGGGGGGGGGGGGGGGGTTTGATTGATGATCCAGAGATGCAACTAAAAGAAAACTTGATAAAGAATTAGCCATAGCGCATTATCAGCCGGAAAGCCTCATTGGAGCGCTCATCTTGATACTCATAACCAAGCCTGTCAGCACACTGGATGAACTCCTGCTCATCCTCCTTCACCACTTGCAAGCCAACCAAAACATTGGCCCCTGTCTCTCCCTGCACACAAAACTCATGATAAGTCAGATACACAAACAAGCAACTATACATGAGGCAAACACCAAAGACATTGCAACTGACAAGTGACATTCAATACCATGTCAGTGCTTTTAATAAAAACATTTGAGTTGGTAAATTACCTGTGAGCGATAATGGAAAAGTGTGATGTTCCAGTGGGGGCTGAAAACCTCTAAAAATTGCATTAGTGCCCCTGGCCTTTCTGGAAACACAAATCTGTAGAGCAGCTCATGCTCAATCTTTGTTTGGCCTCCCATCTGCACCATTGACGAATCCAACCCAGGATTTAGTCTTGCTATGCAACAAAAGCAGGGGAAATAAACAGCTTTTTCTACTATTAGAAACAGCAGCTGGTCAGAATAACTAACCAGGTGACGAAGGTGATCTTTTGCAAGGTCATTGTTTGTCATGTCCATTGTGCGCATCTGAGCAGCTTCCATGCGCTTTTTGAAAGCCAAAAGCTCCTCCTCCTTGTGCAATCCAACACTGCAAACCATCACATGTTTTAGCTTCCCATGGTAGTCCCTCTCCTTACATTATGTATGTACCCCACTCCCCACACCAACCCCCACCCCAATCTTCCTGAGTAACCAGCAGCACAGCTGATCACTATCCAAGCATTGGTTTAGAATGTTTTACCTGTACAAGACAATTGCTTGTTCCTCACTTGTATATCGATACTTGAACTCTGTGACATTTATTGGCCCGACCTGCAACCAGGAGCAAACAAGGCACGCATTATTGATCACAAAATTCAGATCTGATCTGACAAGTAAAATTCTATGGTTGTGCACAAAGTGGTGTTTGCACTTGACCTTGCACAGTGACAGAGGGAAAGAGACTGATGAGTCTGAATTACCATCTCCATGAATCTCTTGAAGGATCCTCTCTCCTCAGGCATGAAAGTTAGAAGCACAGCTTCCTTGCGAGCACCAACATCAGCAAGCTCCGTCACAATGCGCAGACGATCAAAGTTCATGTTAGCACCACTGGCAATGGCAACCACTGCCTCGTCCTTTATACCATAATATTGGCAATAAGCTTTTGCACCAGCAAGAGCCAAAGCCCCAGCAGGCTCCAAAATACTTCTTGTCTCCTCAAACATGTCCTGCATCAAAGACATTGTCAACAAAATGTGAGGATGACCGGAAACATTAACTCGTTAGAATATCCAACCATTGTAGGAAAAAAAATCTTTCATTTTCAGTGAACATGTGTGTGAGCAGAGTAGCCAAGGAAGAGTATCTCTCATAAGAATTGAGAAATCTCCATTCTCACAATCAAGAAAAGTCAAAGCAAGGTTGACACTTCTTCAACAAGCCACAGAGAATTCCAAAGAAGGAAAGACAAATCAGAGAACAAAGGACCAAGAAAAAACCAAAAAAAAAGAAAAAATACAAAAACAGTATGAACAACAGTGCCAGTCTCACACCTCTTAAGGGACCATCAACAGTAGGATAAATGATAGTGACTTCTCTATCAATACTTCCCCACTAACTTAATCAGCTCCCTACAGTGGGTAAAGGCCAGTGAAACACTAACCTGTGTTTCTGCTGCAAATCTGGAAGCAACAGGAAGACTCAGCCATGCTACTGGCTAACAACAAACAACAACACAAGGAGATAACAAAAAACAGGAAGACACAACAGGATAGACAAAACATAGAAAAAAGGACAACAGGGAAGAACAAAGACCAAGGAAGAGTGAAGCATCTGATGCTGCGAATTGCTAACACCTTGATAGCCGCACAAATGGCATCACGGTTGACCAAGACCACACCATCAAGGAGCTCCCGGCACAACTGGAATGTCTCCTCACCTACCACCTTCACTGCCACACCATCCGCAAAGCCCCCAACTTGCTGGAGTGATACACGCCGGCCATGGTGAAGAGACAAGGCCATTGCATTTGCATCTGTAGGCTCCACACCAATGATTTTCACCTGTCCCTTACAAAAAAGAACAAAATCAACACAACATAAAATGCCCAAAGGAAGCACCACATCCCTCTATGTCTGTTTCTAGCATGAGTTAAATCAGTTACACCTGCATCAAAATATCAAACATGTTTGTCAGAAGGCCTAAGTTACCCACCTCAGGACGAACTTGTTTCATGTATGCAGCAATTCCTGCAATGAGACCACCACCACCAACAGGAACAAAGACAGCATGCAAGGGCCCTGGGTGCTGTCTCACAATCTCCATACCCACTGTTCCCTGGCCTGCAATAACTTCTGTGTTGTCAAACGGTGGCACAAACACCCGACCTTCATCTATACTGCGCTGTTTAGCATATGCTTGAGTTTCATCATATGCATCCCCTACTAACACAACTGTCGCCCCTAGCCTTTTCACTGATTGCCACTGCATTTTCACAGCACCACAAGTAAGGAACTCCCCAAGTTTCAAAGGATCGATCAAATCTCAGAATCCGAGATATTATCAAACAACCCTGTGGAAGAGAAGAAAAGTGGTAGTCTGTGCTGGCTGACCTTAATTTCCGGGGTTGTCACAGGCATAGCAATGACAGCATCACATTTGAGCCTACGAGCAGCTAAAGCAACACCTTGCGCATGGTTGCCTGCAGATGAACAAATGACACCCCTGTCCAGCTGCTCTTGAGGCAGCTTTGCCATCATGTTATATGCACCCCGCAACTTGAAAGAAAACACCTACATTTCATCCACAACATAACTCCCATACCATTCAGGCTTCTATGCTTGAAAAAACATAGCAGGTAGTGTTGGCTTACAGCAATCAACCACATAAGTCTCAAGAGAATCAAAGAAATCTCCATACTCCCACAATCAACAATACACAGAAAGATCAGTATTATGTCTTCAATTACTAGAAATTTTCTCCTGTGACCACCGGCCTTTGCAGACTATACTTATCTCTGGATCCAAGAAGGTTTTGTTTGTCCAAAACTAAATTTTCTCAACCAGCTTCCAATTATTTATTTGCAATGCAGAGATCATGCAACAATAGCGCCATCGTCAATCAACAAATCACGATTCAGAAGGTTCACCATTCCTCAACAATCGCTCTGCAAATGCATGTTCACTAGCAGGCTGTTGAAACCTCCCTCAATGCAGATGTGATCGTGAAAGCACAAAATTGTGAGTTCAGGAAAGGAGGAGGTTTCTGGAAAGATAGCGGAGGAGAATTGTACTTGCCGGTTGCATATCTTCACGCTTGAGATGAATCTGAGCTCCAATCTTTTCACTGAGCTTTGGTGCAAGTTCAAGAGGAGTCTCTATAGCAACATCATACACTTTAGACGCCAGTATGCGTGTCAAATAGGAAATCGGACTCGGTCCTGTAGCCGCCGCAGCAGTTTCTCCGCTTCTCGTCTTCTCCGAAATGCCTCCCAGGTATCCGGCTTCATACTGCAGGGAGCCGGGCATAACGTAAAGCAACTCTTGAGGAACCGCACCCGGTTTAGGCACAGCATCCGGCGGGGGCGCCGATGGCTCGACGACCGCAGCAGCAGCATCGGAGGATGCCACCGCATGTGGTGTAGACACCACCACCGGCTTCGCGTTCTCCGCATCCTTCCCGACCAATACACTGCTAATGTCCAAACCCACCGCTCTCACCTGGTTCTTCCTCTGCTTTCTTCTTTCTTGGCTCTGTGAAAACAGAACTGTACTACCCTGCTGCGAGTTTTCTACGCTCGCAGAACGCAAAAACTCGCAGCCGCTCGTCCCGTACTTGTCTCCTCTGAAGCTCACGGTGTTCTGCGCGAGCAACCGATTTGAGGTCTGGTGGAAGTACACAGAGCTTTCCACAGCGGCTGCTGGGCCGACGAGCGCGCAGCTCCTTGACGCCATCGCCGCCCCCTTCCTACTGCAACTTCAGTGCGTGCAGCAAAAGAGTTAGGGCAAAGACTGGTGAAATTCTCAGAGGGTCCAATTGGATGTTTGGATTTTTCATCCGCGTAGCTCATCGATCCTTAAACCCCAAATCTCTTCAAGAGGGTTTTTTTCACCTTCCCGTTCTCAATTACTTTTGAATTCAAGATTTCCTAAAGATTGACCCACTTTCTAGTCTCCTTTCTAGCTTGAATGATACACATGTGCTCAAAGTAAGAAAAAAACCTAAACCCTAAAATTTGCTTGAGATTCGCTCAAAGTAAGAAAAAAACCTAAACCTTAGAATTGCCTTGAGATTTGCTCAAAGTAAGAAAAAAACCTAAACCCTAGAATCTGCTTGATACTTGCTCAAAGTAAAAAAAAAACCTAAACCTTAGAATCTTCTTGAAATTTGCTCAAAGTAAGAAACAAAGCCTAAACCCTAGAATTTGCTTGAGATTTGCTCAAAGTAAGAAAAAAACCTAAACCTTAGAATTGGCTTAAGATTTGCTCAAAATAAGAAAAAAACCTAAACCCTAGAATCTGGTTGGACGATACATTAGACAATTCTCAAGAGTTAGAGCAAAGGTTAGTGAAATTTTAAAAGATTTGTCCAATTAAATGTTTGAAATTTTCATCCACTTAGGTTAACATTCCTTAAGCCCTAAACTTTTGTAACTTCTTGTATTTTGCATCTTCTTGTTTCAAATTTTTTTAATTGAATTTTTTTAGGGATTGAGCAAGTTTCTGGTCTCCATTTGAGCTTGAATGATACAAATTCATTAAAAGTAAGGAGAAATTTTAAACCTTAAAACCTACGTAGGTGGTCTATTAAGCAATTCTCAAGAATTAGGGCAAAAGCTAGTGAAATTTTAAGAAGGTTTAATTAAATGAATTAGAATTTTCAATCATGTAGGTTATCAATCCTTAAACTCTAAACCTCTTAAACTTGTTTAAGATATTTTTACATTTTCCTATTCTCAATTACTTTTGAATTGAAGGTTTTCCAAAGATTCAGCAACTATCTTGTCTTGGTTTTTTCAGTTTGAATGATATAGATTTGATAAAAATAATCACAAAAAAAATCCTCAACCCTTGAAATTGCTTAGGTGTTATACTAGGCAATTATTCAAAAATTAAGGTAAAAGTTAATGAAAGTTTAGGAAGGTTCAATTGGAAGTTTGGAATTTTCATTCACATAGGTTATCAATCTTTAATACTAAACATGTTTAGTATATTTTGCACCTTTATGTTCTCAATTACTTTTGAATTGAAGATATCCTAATGATTGAACAATTGTCTTGTTTCTTTTTTAATTTGAATAATGTAAATTTGTTATTGCCCCAAGCTAATGGACAAGCACATGTAGATTATGGGTGCGCCCATCCAATTTATGGGTTGCTTTGAAATCTACCCATCCATTTGTTGGGTTTCTTCTTAAAATATGAATGTTGGGTAACTGATATAATCATGCCTTTATATCATTTTATTTTTTGGGTTGTCACTTGCATTTTTGTATCATGAGGTTTCATATCACTAATGAAATGTAAAAAACAATTCATATGACTAATTTTTTAAATGAAATTTGTTTGATAAACATGAATTCCCGAAGTTAGTGTGGCATGATAGCTCAGCGCCCAACTAGTGGAGATGATTTAACACCTTAGAAAATTTGCACCCAATCACAACATGTGTACATGTATCAATGTCTACAGCATCTAAAATATTGTGCAAGTTATTTCCCAATCCTCACCCATGAATACAAAATATTGGAAGGTGCAGGGGGAAGGACTAGTTAAATGCCACCACATGTGAGTAACAACATGAGTAGTCTAGCCTCCAGGAACTACAATACAACCACCCTTACTTTTCAATCCAACCCACAAATAAGCCACAAGAGTGGAAACTCCAAACAGATTATCTTACTCCACTCCCATTCTAATCTTTATCCTAATGAATGGAAGTAAGCATCCTGGAACAACATGACCCTTGAAGAAAGATGCATGAATGCTCGAGCACCAGAATCATTAATTCCACAATATAGAATGCTGCATGCCTTGCAACACATATGATTATAGTAGAAAAGAGACGGTTGTGAAAGCCGCCTTTTATTGAGTTTGGTGACATCAAATATGAGAATAGAGTATGCTGAGGATCCATGATGTTGTAACATAACATTATTTTTTGCCTCCCTATTTCTCTCATGGTATATTCCAGACCGCCAATGTCTAATCAAGTATTTGAAACATCTGGAACCTGAAGCACCTCTGTATCAAATATAATGCCTCCGACTACTGAACCTCCATCTGCAATTCACACCATTCAGATGACATCCACTGCTGTGTACCCCTTTGTGGCTGCATGCAATTTTGACATCCGTTTGCAGATATCTGGTCAGCTGTGCCAAATTGGCACATAAGAATATGGGGAAGTGCTCCTCTCATCTCTGCCGCATATTGGCTCATAGTTCTTTACTGATATACATCTCAGCTGACTTGCTCCCCTATAAGATCAAGTCCGACAACTAGAAATGAAATCCCTTGAAAGAGAAGGAAGTAGAAATGTACGCCCTTTGCTGACAATAAACTCCGTGCTGCTGCTGTCAATAGCAGAAATGCTAAAGAAAGCTCTTTCCTGTACAGGCGGTTCGCCTTCTTCTTTGGTATTGGTGCTGTTGGCACTAATGGAGGTGGTGGTGGATGCATCTGCTCCTGCCTTTGCTTCAAAGCATCTAAGCCAGATTCAGAGGTCCCACGACTGAGCTTTAGGGGGGGTTTGGTTTCCTGCAAAGAAAGGAGATCTGCCTCGGATGAACGACCAGTTTTCTTTGTGACTACCCATTCATGCGCACTGCTGAGCTGGAACAGACCTGATATCATAGCATTGAACTTTGTGACAGACATGGTGTTCTCAAAGAGCAAGTAGGGAATGAGGAATGGGAATGAGCGGGGTGCTGGTAACACATTCAAGAAGGACATCAGTGCAGGGATGTAGCACACAACCCACACTGGCAGCTGTGCCTCTGGGACAAACATTGTCACTGGCAGGATTACGCAGAATAGTGTGAAGGAATAGAAAGGCAGGATCAATTTCCTGAGAAGGAAGAAGAGGAATATCATATTCACTTTCTTCCACATTGACACCTGCATGATGAATGCAAACCAGAAACAGTCAATATATGGGACTGTTACCATCAAGAGCAACAAGAGACACATGCCAATCAAAAACACCTGGTAATCTGTTCCTTAATCAACAAGAGTCATATCCACTGTTCCCTGTCCTCTGAGCAATTGGACTATGATTAAGAGAAACACAGATTGCACTCAACAATTGTTGTTTGATAAATGATAGGCAGGTTTGGCAGCATGTGAAGCCATGACTTGAACCTCACAGCCTTTGATTGACGAGTGCCTAGGTTGTTAGGTTTTTAATGTAAGTCCTCAAGTCCCATAGTTTACCTAGGCTCCTACACAAACAGATTGCCATGCCAGATTATTGCCCTATATCTGAATCCTTGAACAGGCAAACTCAACTGCACAAGAGTATTGTAACCAACTTCTCAACAATATCTAGATTAGAGGTTCAACTCAGTGCAGGTCTGCAGTAAATGTAAGATTAAATCTGCATTTGCTATTAAGCCAACAAAAAGAATCTTTACCCACCTTAGATTCAATGATGTCAGGAAGACACAGACGGAAAAGTTGCATGGGACCAGAATGCCAACGATGTTGTTGTTTGCGGAATGTTTCATATGACTCTGGCAGCTCACACAAAGACTGCAAGCCCAGCCATTATTATTAGCCTAGAAAGTGAAATAGGGTGCCCATAGCACAATGAGTCTACTGGTGTGTAAGTCACCACATTAGACTATCTGAAGAGTTCATCCTATCCATACATAAGCATAACAAAGAGAGAGATTCAGCCAAGAGTTGAGTGAGTAGTCTAAAAGTAGTAGAGAGCTACATGGTTCTATAATTAGTACGACTCCCCCAATCATAGTAGAAGTCATCCAATTCACATTATTAGTAAGAACAAGAAGTGTCACAAGTTCAATAAATATAACAATTCTAAACCTATGACCCTTGAAGTAGTAATGTGAATTGATTCAAGTAGCAAGCACACAACTAAAAGGAAGGAAATCATGCTTACTCGAACATCATTCAGGAAGATGAATTTCCACCCACAAAGATGAGCTCGGACAGCCACATCCATGTCTTCTACAGTAGTGCGTTCCAACCACCCACCACACTCTTCAAGTGCTTTGATTCGCCACACACCTGCAGTCCCATTGAAGCCAAAAAAGTTGATGAACACACCATTCACCTGCTGCTCCACCTCAAAGTGAAACGACAGATTTATGTTCTGAAGGCGAGTGAGCAAATTCTCATCTTTGTTAACAAATGACCACCGTGCCTGCACTAGACCCAGCTCTGGATTGTCCTGTCACACACGCAGAGGCTTTGTGTTAGCCAGCAGAAGAAGAGTCTTTACCCTGTAGAGTTCCAGACCTAAGATAGGATATCATCTGCTCTAATCCTGCATATCTAAGCTCTGAAAATAATCTAAAACTATTAGTAGATATGATAGATACTTCATGTAGTGCAAGAAACTGCCTCACACTGGCTAGTATTATATACTCAATGCTCCTTGGTTCTTAAGGAAATCTTTCTGGTCAAGGGGAACTGATCCTACAGTAGATACACTCAGTGCTTATCTCCTTCTCTTACCTTTTGTTACATCTTGACAAATATAGATTTTGCAGAATGGTCCAAGAAAAGAATGCAAAAGAGTAAAATCCATGGGCACTGTGCAGGAGTACCCTAAAGTGGGGAACAGTGCATTTGAGGAAGTCAGCCTTTGGCTGGAAATCAGCATCAAAGATTGTGACAAACTCATAGTCCTTCACATAAGCGCAGTTCATCGCAGATTTAAGGTTGCCCGCCTTGTATCCTGTGCGGTTTGTCCGGTGTCTATATATGATGTTAACCCCCTTCTGATTCCATTTTGCCACCTCCCCCTTGATCAGGAACTGTGTATCAACATCATCTGAGTCATCTAGCACTTGCACTAGCATACGATGCTTTGGCCAATCCAGCTGGCAGACTGCTCCAATGGATTGCTCATATACCTGCATGGTGGATCACATCATCCCTGTTAAAACCTTGATCTAAAATCCTTTCAAGCAAACTCCAGATCTGTACAGAAAATTGTCAAGAATGCAAAGATGCTTCAACAAATGGACAAAAGCAGCACCAGGGAAACGAACTAAAATGAACCTCTCGTTCGTTGCACATTGGGATTTGAACAAGAACCATTGGGTAGCCCTTGTCAGGCTGCTCCACATCATCCGACTTGAGTGAAGGATTTACAGGAATAGGCTTGATATTTTTCCACTTGATCCACAGACAACCAAGGCAAAGAATAATCCGATCTGCTGACTGAAGGAGGAAAAGGTAGATACAAAAATTGATGAGGAATTGAAGTGGCGGGGCAATGTACTCTGCTCGGAAATATATCCACCCAACATATATAGCATGTGGCAAGTTCTGCGCACCAAATGCTGGAGGCCACTGTGGGCCAGCAAAGTGCCAACCCATCAGGTGTGCTGCCACTTCCACACACAACATGAATATCGCAAACACCAAGAAGCCTGTAATGGCCTTGAATAGCCTTCCCTTGCTTGGCCTTTCCAGATTAGGATCAGCAAGACCTTGACGAAGAATGAGACGTTTCTTGATGGCTGCAAGAACAGTCCACAGCCCCAGTGCCACCCACGCAACACATCCTGCTGCTCTGTGAGCTCTGAGCAGAAGCACCCATGTCAATTGCTTGGCATTTTTGCCCTTGTCTTTGCCTCCCTCAAAACCCATCTTTGGGCTCTCAATCTCAACCATCGAGTAGTTTGGATTTTCCATCTTCACCACCACAGGAGTTCCTTGGTGCTCCTCCTTGTTCCACCAGTCCACAAAATCAAAGCTTGGTGCCATCTTGAAAAGGACTGCTGCTGCTGCCACCGATGGAAGAAGAAGGAAGAAAACAAATTGGCCACTAAAGTAGTAGTAATCCTCCTGCTGTTGTCAAGACGATTACAGATGCAATACCTACAACTGATTGTTGTTGCTGCTGCTTCTAGTAGTACCACCGCATCTTGATGTCGCCCGGAAGAAGCATGGCAAGAAAACCTAGGTCACAGTCTGTTTCCAGAACTGTGAATCTGTTGTTCTGGCTCGTACAATGGGGCAAGAATGCTTCAGTTTTGCCATAGAAGAATCAAACAGACAGCCTTCATAAGACTTTCTCTCTTCAACAGCTCCTTCTTCTTACCTGCAGCGGTGGTGATAGCATTGCGCCTGTAAATCCCTCAACAAGAGTTCTAGAGCTGTTTCCCTTCTTCACAGAGGAAACCCTGCCTATTGCCACGCTCTGCTCCCATCCAATTTTGCAGGCCACGACCAAAACAGCAACTATGTAGGAGTGAGTCTCTCCTGTAGTTTATAGGCTCCAACCGTAGCACCAAAGAAATCTCCACTGCTCCGATTTCAATGCTGCAGTGCTACATCAAGAAGAGACGGAACATCATCGTCTGCATTCTCCTTCAAGATCCATTTGCGCAATGTGCGTGAGTGTCGCCACAGTTCCCCGAAATGCAAAGCTCCTGGGCGGTACCAGAAACCGAACACTAACCTAGAAAAAAAAGCCGCTGGAAAACCAGCCGCCTCCTTCTCCACGAACAAGAATAGAGAGAACCTCACCAATCGAACTACCTAGAAACCCCAGTTGCACCCGCAAGCTATCGTGCAGATCCGGAAAAAACGAAACAAGGAAGCGAGATAACGCTTCTTCCGACACAGACGAAAGAAAAAAAATCCTAATCGAAAAAATATTTGGCGGCAGTTACCTCCCACTCACGAGCAACAAACACAGAACAACACACAAGACAAGAACTCCAGGAATCCACCTCTCTCCTTCTTCACCGCCTTAGCAAAACCGAACGCAATCTCATACAAAAAAAACCACAGGACAACGACGACGAAATCGCCGCAGCCTAAACAACACGACGCTCTATATCCAAATCGTGCAACAACACAACCAAACCAAACCAAACCACACCTGCAACAAAACACTCACTGTATTGCTACTATTGCACCTTCCCTTCTCCAGAGGATGCTTCTTCACAGACAGAGACACAAACATACAACAAAACAAACAAAAACAAAGCGATGATGACGACTCTAGCTAACACACAAAGTAGTAGTAACAGTAGTGCATTTCTTCAATGCCTCCCTGCTCCCCCCCTTCCCCCACTCTCTGCAACATACGCCACTATGGTTCCTTACAAAAGCTCTTGTGCGACGATTCTGCACAGACGACGACGACGACGACGACGACAAGAAGAATTGGGCGGGGGGCGGGGGCGGGGGGAGGAATCTCCTCCTGCAGAGCAGAGCAGAGCAGAGGAGAGAAGAGGAGAGGAGAGGAGAGGGAGAGTATTGTGGGCGCAAATAGAGTGCACATGTGTGCAGTAAGTAGTGTTGTGCGCGCAACTGCGAGAGCTGCGGTACTCGTATGATGTTGTTGCTCTGGTGCAATGTAAGCAGGAAGGAACTAGGTGATTGAAGAAGCTTTGGCTTAGCTGAAGAGTGGGGGAGAGAAAGAGAGAGAGAGAGAGAGAGTCCAGACAGACTGCCTGCGCTGCTTGTGTGTTGTGTGGTCGACCAACTGTAGCTACCAGAATGAGCCAAAAAGGCGCAATTACTCCCGTAATCAGTTGCCTACAAAACGACAAATCGAACCCCCCGGCCCCCCCCCAAAAAAAAGGAAACAAAATTCTGTTGGAACGGGTCCTTTGTGGGAAACTGCTGATGACCGGAAGTTCTCACAGCGGTTCTCAATTAAATGTGTGTGCTTTGAAGTTTG
>Ga0116227_10014358_pt1 | contig 12090 bp, 5 predicted proteins | sample S1TSphgellanicum_FD_89693 | JGI IMG/M metagenome (GOLD analysis project Ga0116227, IMG submission 89693) | Host-associated microbial communities from peat moss isolated from Minnesota, USA - S1T2_Fb - Sphagnum magellanicum MG | ecosystem: Host-associated > Plants > Peat moss > Unclassified... | reverse complement strand
CTGACCGCCTCGCAGATGGCCTCTGCGTCGGCGGCATCCGTTTTGCCGCGCTTGACGAAAGGTTTGACGTAAGACGGTGGGATCAGGCGAACGTCATGTCCCAGCGCCGCGATTTCGCGCGCCCAATAGTGTGATCCCCCACATGCCTCCATGCCTACCAGGCACGCGGGGAGCTTCGCGAAAAATGGCAGCACCTCGGTCCGCCGTAGCTTGCGTCGCACGACCGGCGTCTCGTCTGCGCCATTGCCGTGGACCTGAAAGACATTCTTCGCCAAATCGAGCCCGATGATCGAAACCTCTTTCATGGAACTGCTCCCCTGCTGGTGGTTCGCAAACAACCTATCATCTTCCTGTCGTCGGAAGCGGGGCCGTTCCACATCATCAACAAAGATCCGGGTCAATTCCCAACAAAGACCCGGGTCAATTCCCGTTGAGAAAACTGTCCACCACCCAGTCCGACAGATCGGTCCACCGCCCCTCGAACATAGCGCCATGCGACCAGAGGTGGACCGATCCATCGGGTAACAGGCAATAATAGTCGCCATTGTCCCGGCAGATGGGCAGCCACTCTACCGGGACGCCCGAAGCGCGGGCCTCCGCTATGGCCGAGAGTAAATTCAGGCGTCCCTCGCGATCCGCGCGGGGCTGGAGCAATTCCTTGGTGAGGCTGACGTTGCCCGCCCTTTGCACAAGGGTGCGATAATCGTCCGGCAGCGGCAGCCCGCTTTCATGTGCGACATAATCCAGCACGGCGTCATCCGGAAGGCGCGCGCGCGCAGCAAAACCATCATTGTGCGCAAGCACCAGTGCAACGACATGCTCCATCTTCGCCGATGGCATGATTTCGGCCATTCCTTGCCTCAGATCTCGTCGCCCTCGTGAATTTTGACGTTATTGAGAACTTGTGCAGTGCACAAGCGAACCCGCATTCCAATACCAGTAGGAATAGGTATTTTCAGTTTGCAACAGCGTTTCGGTCAAAATGAATTCTGTTGAATGTCGGCCCAGCAGGCGAGCGCTGAATTGCGGTTGTTGTGCAGATCCACGCATTCCGCGCCCAGCAGGGCGGGCATCGGCAGAATATAGAGCGCATGGCCTTGCGGCACCCACAGATCGGCCACGCGGATTTTCTTCCTGCTAGGCCACAGGCGCCCCACTGAAATGACCAGCGGCAGATTGATATCGGTGGAGGCGAAGATATGGGGAAAGTCGTGATGCTCCAGATCGGTGCACACGACGCTAAGCAACTGGTTGCCGGTGTTCTGATAGGGCGACCAGTGGCTGGCAAAGGCGCCATACTGATAGACCACATGGCACAGGCCCGAAACCGGGCTGCTGAGCGGAACGACTTGCCCCGGTTCGACCAGTGTGATGCCGAAAGCGGCGGCGGCTTCGCGCGTGGCCCACATGCGCTCGAAGGCGATGGTATCACCCAGAATGTCGAGCTGCGTGGTCAGGCCATATTGGCTGTCGCTGGTGTTGATGACGCCCGGAACGTCATACTCGCGGCCCAGCGCCAGTTGCGGGTCGACCGGGGCCGGGGGTGAGGGGGATGATGCCGGGCGGCGGCGCGGCAAGATAGCGGGCAATGCCGCTGTCACTGTAGAAATAGGGCGTTTCATCCACCGAAATGTTTTTGGACACCAGTTCGTTTTCCAGCACCGGCGCATCGAATTGCAGCCCGCCCATCCCGTATGTTCCCGCTAAAAGATCAACAGAAACAACTTCTTCTTTCCAGGTTGAAATATGGTTAACGCGAGATTGATTGTTCTTTATTCATTAGCGCTTAGGCGCATTATACGCCTTCCTGCAGACGGGCCCTCGAGAGTTTGAGCGCAGCGGGAGTGGCAGGCCGAACCCTTATTATATCGCAAGGCGACGCCGAATAAGCGGCTGATCTGAAACGCACCCGATTTGTCAAAGAGGGCGACCTTAGAGTGCTAGATGAACGAGCGCCAGCTTTCGGCGGATCGGGAACCCCTGAATGCCAGGTTCGTCAGCGGGGGAAGGCAGGGGGGGCCTTAGCTGGATGGTGCCGGCTTGCCTAGTGCGTCGTGCGGGACCGGAAAGTCTGTTGCCTGTGCTGCAAAGGACATAGCTGGCATTGGATTAGGGAAGGCAGGCGCGGTGCCGGTAGCCGGCGTCTCCGCTCGTTTATGAGCGCACCCAAAATGACCGAGGAAAAAAGCGATTTGTCTGGCGACCGCTACTCCGAGAGCCACCTTCAAGTCTGGGCCGTGCCGCTATGGTGGCGTCCGGACTGGCGATCCCCTGATCGATTCAATGCAATTTGCATTCGGATGCATTTCATGATGGACAGGGGGGATCGCCTGCCATAGCCTGAACATTCGAGGCAGAAGGGGGATACCTTCGCGCCCGAATGCAATCCAGAACCGGATGGAGGCACCTTGTTCCTGACCCGTATCCTTGCGGCTGCTATTGGCATTACCGCAATCACTCAGTCCATGCCCGCTTCGGCAGCGCAGCCCCAGGCATCGCAGTCATCTCCCGCGCATCCATGGTGGAAAGATGCTGTGGTTTATCAAGTGTATCCGCGTTCCTTCGCGGACTCCAACGGTGACGGCATCGGCGATTTGAACGGCATCACAGCCCATCTGGACTATCTCAAGAAGTTGGGTGTAACGGTGGTGTGGCTCAGTCCGCATTTCGACAGCCCCAATGTCGATAATGGCTATGACATTCGCGACTATCGCAAAGTTATGGCTGAATTTGGCACGATGGCCGATTTCGACCGCATGCTGGCGGGCATGCGCGCGCGGGGCATCAGGCTAGTCATCGATCTGGTGGTCAACCATACCAGCGATCAGCATGCCTGGTTCCGCGATGCGGTGACCGGCCCCGGTGCCACGCATCGCGATGACTACATCTGGCGCCCCGGCAAGGCCGATGGCTTGCCGCCAAACAATGCGACTGCCTTCTTCGGCGGATCTGCCTGGACCAAGGCCGGGCCGGGCGGGGACTATTATCTGCATTATTTCGCGCCCCAGCAACCCGATCTCAACTGGGACAATCCGAAGGTGCGGCAGAACGTTTACGACGTCATGCGCTTCTGGCTGGATAAGGGTGTTTCCGGCTTCCGCATGGATGTCATCCCGCTGATTTCAAAAGATCAGGCGTTCCCCGACCTCACTGCGGCCCAACTGGCTGACACGGCGGCGACTTATGCTCATGGCCCTCACACGCATGATTATCTGCGCGAGATGAACCGGGAGGTGCTCAGCCATTATGACACCATGACCGTGGGCGAGGCCATCGGCATCTCGGATGCCGAGGATGGTAAATTCACCGCTGCGGACCGGCACGAACTCAACATGATCTTCCACTTCGACGCCTCTAATGTCGATCGCGATGGTTGGCGGACAAAGCCTTGGGCTCTGCCTGAACTCAAGGCGATTTACGACCGGCTGTATGGCGCGCTGGGCAAAGATGGCTGGACGGCGACCTTCCTCACCAACCATGACAAGCCGCGCGCGGTATCGCATTTCGGCGATGATGCGCCCCGGTGGCGGGTGGCTTCGGCCAAGGCGCTGGCGACGATGTCGCTGATGCAGCGGGGGACGCCCTTCATCTATCAGGGTGATGAGTTGGGGATGACCAACTACCCCTTCACCGCCATCGATCAATACAATGATATTTCTGCTAAAAATCTGTGGCACGAGCAGGTTGAGGAAGGCCATGTGGCGCCCGCCGAGATGCTGGCGGCGCTGGCCAAAACCAGTCGCGACAACTCGCGCACGCCGATGCAGTGGACGGCCGGGAAAGGTGCGGGCTTCACACAAGGTGTGCCGTGGCTGGCGATTAATCCCAATCATGTGACGATCAACGCGCAGGCAGAAGAGAGCGATGCCGGCTCGGTCCTGTCCTATTACCGGGAGTTGATTGCCTTGCGGGCGCGTATGCCGGTGCTGGTGTCCGGGGACTATCAGGATATCGATCCGGGCAATCGCGATATCTATGCTTTTACAAGGAAAATTGGCGATGATCGCCTTGTCGTGCTGATCAATTTCAGTGAACATGTGGTGGATTATGCACTGCCATCGACGCTTCGGCTGAAGGAGCGGTTGATCGACAGCGTAGGGGCGGCATCGGCCATGGCGGGTGCGGGGCATGTGGCGCTACAGCCGTGGCAGGCGGCGGTTTATCGCTATGAAAGTCAGTAAATGCATTCGAAGGCAGTTTGAATATTTCAATTATGTCGTAAAATCGGGAATAGCATACCTATTCAATAAATGAGAATCCGCTGAAAATGGCCTTTATGGGGCAAATGCCTTATAAGCCGATCAGGATTCAGAATTGCATTCGAAGTCAAAATATATCACTCTCCTGAACGGCGCTGTGAGGGGCGCCGTTTGCATACAGAAAATCAGGGGAGTTACGCTCGTGTTGGGACGATCACGCAATCTGCTGGCCTGTTCGACGGCCATGATGACTTTGTTGGCGGCTTCATCAGTATGGGCGCAGGGTGTGCCCGCTACAGTGCCGTCGCCTGCCGATGCCGCACCGCCGCCATCGGACAAGAACGATATCGTGGTCACCGGCTTCCGCGCCGGACTCCAGCGTGCCGAGGCGGTCAAGCAGAACAACCAGTCGGTGGTCGAGGCGCTATCCTCCGAAGACATCGGAAAGCTGCCCGGCACCAGCGTGGCGGATTCGCTCAACCGCCTTTCGGGCTTGGCCGGTGAGCGTATCGCCGGGCGTGTCAGCGGCATTTCGGTGCGCGGTTTCCGTGAAGATTACGTTGGCTCGACCTTGAACGGGCGTGAACTGATTGGCATCGGCGACAATCGCGGTGTCGAATATGATCTCTATCCAGCCGAAATCGTCGATGGCGCAGTGGTCTACAAGACGCCCAATGCAACGCTGACGGCGATGGGCATCGGCGGCACGGTGGATTTGCAAACCATCAAGCCGCTGGAACACAAGCGCGTGTTGACCGTCAACGGCAGCTACGAAAACAACGGCCAGAAGTCGAACAACCCCGATTTCAGCAACAAGGGCTATCGTTTCGCGGTCACCTACAGCGACAAGTTCCTGAATGACACGCTGGGCATCGCGCTGACGGGGGCGATCACCTCCAGCCCCACGCAGGATCAGTATGAGAGCGTCTGGGGCTATACCAACACCATGGTCACCTCGGGCCCCAATGCGGGTAAATGGGCGCCCACCGGCATCACGCTCAGTTCCAATTCCGAAGTGCTCAAGCGCGACACGGTTTCAGGCGTCGTGGAATGGAAACCCTCGGACCGGCTGACGGCCACCTTCGATGCGCTTTACATCCATTTCGAGGATAAGGGCATCAACCGCGGCATGATGGATGCGCTCACCCTCGACCCATCGGGCTCAGGCGTCACCAGTTCGAATGCCACCTCGATCCTCTCGGCGCGGGACACGGGTTTCAACACGGTGGTCATCACCAATCCGCAAGACAAGACGGCGCATCTCACCGTTTTTGGCGGCAATCTGAAGTATAAGGCCAGCGACGATCTGACGATCACGCTCGATGGCGCCCATTCCCAAAGCTACAAAAGCGATGCGCGCGACGAGACCTATGGCGGTGTGGGCCGCGCCGGAACGATTACCCAAGGCGCCAATACGATCCGCAGCTACAGCCAGACGGCGAATGGGCTGCTCTTTTCGAACAATTCGCAATATTATGATAATGCGAGCGCTTTCAAGCTTGCCGGGCCCCAGTCGTGGGGCGGCACTCTGGCGCCGCTCGGCGCGCCGGGGCAGCCTTTCTACCAGACTTCGGTGATCGGGGCTTCGGGCGCCCCCATCGGCTATGCGCAGGCGCAGGACGGTTTCATCAACGACGCCATCTTCCGCGAATATCTCAATTCGGCGCGGCTCGACATCAAGAAGGAGTTTGCCGACAGCTTCTTCAAGAATGTCGATCTGGGGGTGCGCTTTTCGTCGCACCAGAAGTCGAAGCTTAATCAGGGTTATTTCCTGACCGCGTCGACCTATCCCAATGATGGCACCGTGCCCGCCAATGCGCAGGTCGGCACCGCCGGGCTGGGCTGGGCAGGTCTTGGCAATATGGTCGCCTACAATGCTATGAGCTTGATCAACAACGGTTATTACATCAAGACCGATGATACCCAGCTCGAACCGGATCGCGCGGGCGACAGCTACACGATCCACGAAACCGTCTGGCAGCCCTTCATCGAAACCGAATTCGAAAAGCAGTTCGACGGTGTCCGCATGTTCGGCAATGCCGGTGTGCAGGTTATGGTCACCAACCAGCGCGGCTCGGGTTACAATTCCTACACCGGCGCCAATCTGTTCGATGTCGCCGTGCCGATCACCGACGGGGCCAAATATGCCCGCGTGCTGCCCAGCATCAACCTCAACTTCGATCTTTCGAACGGCCATATGCTGCGCCTGGCTGCGGCCAAGACGATCAGCCGCCCGCGCATCGACTCGCTCAACCCCGGTTCGGCGGTGGCCTTCAAGAACAGTGTGGCGACCGTCACCAGCACCGATCCCGTGCAGGGCCCGTGGTATTCGACCGGCGGTAATGCCAGATTGCGCCCCTACGAGGCCAATCAGATTGATCTGTCCTACGAATATTATTTCGCCCGTGACGGTTTCGTGTCGGCCTCGCTGTTCTACAAGCATCTGGTCAACTGGAACGAGCTGTCGACAACGCTGCGCGACTATTCGCAGTTCTACATCCCCGGTTACGATCAGGCGATCAGCAGCGATGGCAAGACGATCTACACACCGGCCACCTTCCAGGGCGTGAACACCGGTTATGTCGGGGGGCTTAAGGGCAATGTGAAGGGCGCCGAGGTGCAGGCCACTGTGCCGCTGGGGCGTGTGACGCACCTGCTGCAGGGCTTCGGTCTGGTGGGCGGCATGGCCTATACTGACGGCAAGCTGGATGATGGCACCCGCGTGCCGGGGCTGTCCAAATATGTCTATCAGGCCACAGCCTTTTACGAGAATGGCGGTTTTGCGGTGCGCGTCTCCGGCAACAAGCGCTCCTCATGGCTTTCGGAGGATCGCGGCGGCAGCAACACGCTGGCGGCCGTCAACCGGGCGGCCGAGACTCTGGTGGATGCCCAGGTCAGCTATGACTTCAAGAATGCCGGTTGGGGGCCGCTCAAGGGTCTGAAAATCTCGCTTCAGGCCCAGAACCTGACCGACCAGCAGGACACCTACATCGATTCGGTCAGCGGGCTGGTGTTGCGTAATGAAAAGTTTGGCCGCAACTTCCTGCTCAACGTCAATTACTCCTTCTTCTGACGAAGGCTTGATCCTGAAAGATCCCCGTCGGCCAGGGTCGGCGGGGATATCCGCATAAGAGGCGCCGGAGATGGTCAAACGGGTGGTCGTGGTTGGTGGCGGCACCGCCGGATGGATGGCGGCGGCGCTGATAGCGCGGGTCATGGGGCGGCGGGTTAGCGTCGATCTGATCGAGTCCGAAACCATCGGCACCATCGGCGTGGGGGAGGCCACCATTCCCCCGATCCAGACCGTCAATGCAGTGCTGGGCATCGCACAAGGCGATTTCCTGCGGGAAACCAAAGCGACGATCAAGCTCGGCATCCGCTTTCAGAATTGGGGAGCCCAGGGCGATGATTACTACCATGCCTTTGGCAATACGGGCCGCGATATCGCCTTCTGCAGCTTTCACCATTTCTGGACGCGGGCCCGCAGCCTGGGGATGGATGTCAATTACTGGGACTTCAACCTCAATTATCTGGCCGCACAGGCGGGCACCTTTGAGCCCAACCCGCCGGGGCGCGATCCCATCTGGGATATGCCCCATGCCTATCATTTCGATGCGGGGCTCTATGCCGCCTTTCTGCGGCGCCTATCCGAAGGCATGGGAGTGCGCCGCACCGAGGGGTTGATCCGCCATGTGCAGCGCGATGCCCATCAAGGCGATGTTACCGCGCTGGTGCTGGAGGATGGGCGCGAGGTGGCGGGAGACCTGTTCATCGACTGCTCGGGCGCGCGTGGCGTGTTGATCCAGCAGGCACTGGGCACAGGTTATGAAGACTGGAGTCATTGGCTGCCCTGTGACCGGGCTGTGGCTGTGCCGTCCGAGCGGTTGGAAACCTCAGCGCTATATACGCGCGCCATCGCGCATCAAGCGGGCTGGCAATGGCGTATTCCGCTGCAGCATCGCAACGGCAACGGCCTTGTCTACAGCAGCAGCCATATGACGGACGATCAGGCGACCGAGACGTTGCTGGCCGGGCTGGGCAGCAAGGCGCTCGACGCGCCGCGCATCATTCCTTTCCGCACGGGGCGAACACGGCGGCAGTGGCATCACAATGTGGTGGCGATCGGTCTTTCGAGCGGCTTTCTCGAGCCACTGGAATCGACCAGCATCCATCTTATTCAGGCGGGGATTGTGCGCCTGCTGGGGTTGTTTCCCCATGACGCTGCTGTCGATCATCTACGCTCCGATTACAACGAGCAGTCGCAGCGCGAATATCAACTGATCCGCGATTTCATCATCTTGCATTACCATGCCAACCGGCGTGAGGGCACGTTCTGGCGCGATCTTCGCCGGATGGCGGTGCCGGATCGTCTGGCTCAAAAGATTGCCTTGTTTCGGGAAAGTGGCGCACTGGTGCCCGATCCGCTCGACATTTTCACCGAGTCATCCTGGGTGCAGGTGTTGTTGGGGCAGGGGCTCGAGCCGCAAGCTTATCATCCGCTCGCCAATGGTCCGGTCGAGGCGGATCTGTGCCGACAATTCGAACAGATGGCTGCTGTAAAACGGCATGCGCTGGTGGGAATGCCTCTGCACGACGAGTATCTGTCCAAGGTTATGGCGTGACCGTTAGCCGCGCGGGCACAACGCTTTGATAGAGCGGTGCCGCAGGCGGGGTGAGGAAGGGCTTCGGTTCGGCTTTGTTGTGGAGATCTCGAATAGCCAAATCTGGCCCTTGTCCTGTTGTGAAGATGAAAGTGGAGCGACGGTGACGGAGTATGACCGTCTATTGATCAAACCCGGTACGTTTGTCCTATTCTCATCCGACCATGAAACTCCAGGGGGCAATCCCAACGAGACGGCCGCGCCGGGCCTCAGTAAACGTCTCGGACGTAGCGCTTGTCCTTCTGCATGGCGGCGAGATAGTCGCGGGCGCGGTCGTGATCCATCCCCGCATGGTCGGCGATGATGCGCAGCAGGGCGGTATCGACATCCTTGGCCATGCGGCTGGCGTCGCCGCAGACATAGAGATGGGCGCCGCCCTCTATCCACCTCCACAGATCGGCGCCCTGTTCGATCATGCGGTGCTGGACGTAGATTTTCTCCGCCTGATCGCGCGAAAAGGCGAGGGACAGGCGCGAAAGGTGGCCCTGTGCGGCCCATGCGCTGATCTGGTCGCGGTAATAGAAATCGCTGCTTTCGTGCTGTTCGCCAAAGAACAGCCAGTTGCGGCCCTTGGCGCCTGTCGCCTGCCGGTCCTGCAGAAAGCCGTGAAAGGGTGCGATGCCGGTGCCTGGCCCGATCATGATGCAGTCGCGCGCCAGATCGGCAGGCGGGCGGAAATGCGACGAGGGTTGCAGAAAGATGCGCGCGCCCTGCTGCCCCGCGCGATCCGCCAGAAAGCTGGAGCAGACGCCCTTGCGCATCGCATGCTGCTGCTTCCAGCGCACGACCGAGACCGAGAGCTGCACCTCGTTGGGGTGAACTTTGGGGCTCGACGAAATCGAATAAAGACGCGGTTGCAGAGGTTTAAGCGCATCGACCAACGCCTGGGGCGGCAGCGCCAATGCGGAGGCATGCAGCGCATCGACCATCTGGCGTCCCCACAGCCAGCCATCCAGATCCTCCCTATGCTCGGGGCCGAGCAGGGGAGCAAAGGCAGCCTCGGGGTCGCGCGCGGCGACCATGTCGAGGAACGCCTTGGTCGGGCGGGTGATGTCCAGATGATGGGTCAGCGCGTCGCCCAGAGCCATGTCCTTGCTCGCCAGAGCGACGGGTGCCTCGGGATGCAGGTCCAGCCGCGTCAGGATTTCGCCCACCAGATCGGGGCAATTGACCGGCCATACCCCCAGCGCATCGCCCGCCTGATAGGGCAGATCGTGGCCCTTCAGATCGAAGCCGAACTGCCGCACCTCCTTTCGTGAAGTGGGGCCGGAGAGCAGCGTGTTGGTCACCAATGTGGTGGTCAGCGGGTTCTTGCGGTCATGACTGGGCTTTGCGGCGGGCGGCGCAACGGTCGCGGGTTGGGGGGGCGCGGCGGGAGCGGTCAGCGCCGGGATCACGCTGTTGATCCATGCGACATCGGCGTCGTCATGATCGGGCTCGCAATCGACGCGGTCGATCAGGCGGTGGGCACCCAAAGCCTCCAGCCTTGCGTCCATTTTGCGCCCGAAGCCGCAGAACTGGTCATAGCTGGAATCGCCGAAGGCCAGCACCGCGAAGGACAGATGCTCCAGCCGGGGCGCGTCCTCCTGCGCCAGCGCCTGCCAGAAGCTGGCACCATTGTCGGGCGGATCGCCATCGCCAAACGTGCTGGCCAGCACCAGCACATGCGATGCCTCGGCCAGCGTGGCGGGGGCAGCCTCCTCCATCGGCAGATGGCGCGCGGCGATGGCCTGAGCGCCGAGCAAGCCAGTGCAACGCTCGGCGGCATCCTGCGCATTGCCGGTCTGCGATGCCCAGAGGATCAGCACATCACGTTGCGGGGCTGGTGGCGTGGCGGGCGCGGCCACCACAGGCAAAGGCGCGGGTATGCGCGCATAGAGCCCCGCCAGCAGGCCGTTGACAGCATGGCGGCGATCCCGGTCGAAGGGGGCATGATCCGGCACGAAGGGAATGGCATGCTCGGATGTTCCCTGCATCCGCAAGCCTTGCGTGAAGCCGCCCATATAGTGCTGCTCGGCGGCGGACAGCTCGATGGGTGTAGAAGGGAGGTGCAGAAAAGCAGCCAGGGTATCGGCCAAGGAGGGGGCGAAGGAGGCGGTGGCTGGCACGCTCATGGCGGGCTCCCTGCTGGGTGAGGTCCGGGCGGTGTCGTCAGCGGTCTTGTCGACCACGACAGGCCCCGACAGACGGGTCAGGGCGACGGCGGAAAACTTGAAATCCGGCTGCATCGAGATCGGGTCGATGGCGTCGCTGGTCACCACATTGATGGCCAGATCCTCCCCGAAAACGTCGTTCCAGTGGAAGGGGGCAAAGCAATTGCCGGGCCTCACCCGGTCGGTCACCACGGCAGGCAGCACGGCGCGACCACGGCGCGAACGGATCTCGACGCGGTCGTCCGTGCCGATCCCCAAAGCCTGCGCATCCTCGGGATGCAGTTCGATAAAAGGACCGGGATTCAGCTTGTTAAGCGTGGGCACTTTCCCGGTCTTGGTCAGCGTGTGCCACTGGTGCTGCAGCCGCCCGGTGTTGAGGATCAGCGGAAACTTGGCATCGGGCATCTCCTTGGCCGGCAGATGGGGGCGGGGCAGGAAGAAGGCCTTGCCGCTTTCGGTGGGGAAGGTGATGGCGGGCTGGTCGGGGCTTTGGCCCAGATAGCGGATCGGATTCCGGTCGGAGGCAGCACCAGCGGGGCAGGGCCATTGCATCGGTGTTTCGCGCAAACCGGCATGGCTGGCGCCGGAGATATCATAGCCCGTCTTGGGATTGGCGAAGCGGCGGATTTCCTCGAACACCTCGGACGCCGAGCTATAGGTAAAGCCCTGCTCATATCCCATGGCGCAGGCGACGCGGGCGATGATCTGCCAGTCGGCCATGGCCTCGCCCGGCGGCGGCACGGCCTGCTGCATCAGCGTCATATTGCGTTCGGAGTTGATCATCACCCCTTCCGCCTCGGCCCAGAGCGCGCCGGGCAGGATGATGTCGGCATGACGGTTGGTCTCGGTGTCGATATAAGCGTCCTGAGCGATCACCAGCTCGCAGGCCTTTAGCGCCTCGATCACCGTCTGGCGGTTGGCGACACTGGCCACCGGATTGGTGCAGATGATCCAGCAGGCCTTCACCAGTCCCGCCGCCATATCCTGAAACAGCGCGATGGTGCCCCCGCCCGAGGGCGTGCCCGCCTCAACCTTCAACGTGCCCGGCGCGATGCCCCAGACCTCTTCGGTGAAACG
>Ga0116227_10014357_pt1 | contig 12090 bp, 9 predicted proteins | sample S1TSphgellanicum_FD_89693 | JGI IMG/M metagenome (GOLD analysis project Ga0116227, IMG submission 89693) | Host-associated microbial communities from peat moss isolated from Minnesota, USA - S1T2_Fb - Sphagnum magellanicum MG | ecosystem: Host-associated > Plants > Peat moss > Unclassified... | reverse complement strand
TAACGCGTTTTCAGTAGTTAATGCTGTAAGCAGTCGAAATGAAGTAGTATTGATCAAATGAAAATGAACCACTGAATTAACCTTGCTATCCGGTAACATGCCCAGGTAAACGCCTTTGGTTATAAATTCAGCAGCGGGAACGACAGCATCCACAAGTTCGCCGGCCTTATTTTTTGTTCTGCCTTCATAGCCATGCACGCTGGTAACTTTACTGGCTAAAACCGGGATCTCGAAATCGTCTTCACCCGTAACACCAATCATCTGCTCATCTATAATGCGGGTTACAAAACCTTCCATTTTTTCATCAACAAACCGCACAAAATCACCTAATTTATATTTCATATACTATTCAAAACAGATGGGCAAAGGTATCTTATAAATTTTATCATCTTACACCAAAATATAGCTTATTATACAACTGTTAGTGGTATTTTTGTCCTATATCTAAGTATTTGTAACTGTAACCATTCTATTAGATACCACTTTATGCCCATACATCAAAAATTAAAACTTAGCAAAACATGATCCCTGAAAAACCCGAGCCTTTAGACGAGGACACCCTGAAACAAGTTTTTATGCATAATTTAAACCGCATATATTTTGGTAAATGTTACCTCGACAGTCATTTGGAACACGTTATCAGCCTTGCATCCTTCCCTGCGCTGCAATTAGCCATTGGTGAATTTTGGGACGATGTTAAAAGGCAGATCAAACGTATGCATGAAATTTACGCGCTGATGGGCGAAACACCTTCGGACAAAAATTGCAACCCGATAAAGTCGATCATTAAAGATAATTTCTGCCTGGATGATAAACAGGCGATGGCGCTGTTTACCGACATGGATATTATGGCTTACCTGCAATTGCTGGAACATATAAATATCAGCGCCTGCGATATGATGAAAATAATCGCTGCGAAATTAAATAACGGGAAAGTGGAGCAATTGTTAATAGAATGTTTCGATGAGTCGATAGATAACGACCACTTATTTACGCTTATTTCAAAGGAATATATCGCAGCGGATTGATAACCAACACATTAGGGGTTAGTACGAAAAAGTAGGCCACCCGCTTACGCAGATGGCCCGGTATAGTTATTTAATACCCCTATTAAAATAACTGTGCCAAAGTTAAAAATTATTTACAAACCAACAAAACAATTAAAACTTGTAATACAGTTGTTACTATTTTTATGATAATGCCCTGTTTACAATAAATTAACTTCGTATTTTTAGATTATAGTATTAAAATACAGGCTCCTGCTTTATGTCATATTTTAAAAAAAAAGAATTTAGTGAGTTTTAACCGCAGAGTTCTCAGAGGTTAAAACTCAGAGTGTAGCAGAGGCTTATTTAGTTTAAATTTTTTTACATTGATGAAGATTATAAAGCAATAAAATATACTACCGACAAAAAAGCCTCTGTGTTCCCTGTGCAAAACTCAGTGCACTCTGTGGTTAAATTATAAACTCACCCCAACATAGAATCGATTTAATAAATTATCATATTCAATAATGTTCAAAAAATACATTTTAACAGTTTTAGCGGCAATTTTCTTGTTTAACGTCAACGCCCAAAGCTTATATATTCCCCGCGATGTACAAAAAGCCTATAATAAGGGCACCCGTGAGGCAGATGGTAAACCCGGAAAAAATTACTGGCAAAATAGCGCAAATTATAATATCTCCATCACGGTAATGCCACCCGACCGGACTGTGAAAGGTACCGAGCAGATCACCTATTTTAACAACAGCCCTGATACGCTGAAACAGCTGAACATGAAGCTGATCATGAATATACACCGTGCCGGTGCTACCCGCTTCAGGAATACTACGCCTGACTACATCACCCCCGGGATGCAGGTAGATTCGATATTTGTGAACGGTGAAAAGAAGCCCTGGGATAATGCCAAAGCTTTAGGCACCAATCAATTTGTTAAATTATCTACCCCGCTTTTGCCGCACGATTCCGTAAAGCTTAATATCACCTGGCATTATGAACTGGCCTTAGGCGCAGGGCGCGAAGGAGTTATTGACCCAACCACGTTTTATATCGGCTATTTTTACCCGCGCATTTCCGTTTACGATGATTACAACGGCTGGGACCGGTTGGAATTTAATGACCGGCAGGAATTTTATAACGACTTTAATAATTACACCTTGAATGTTACCGTACCTAAGAACTTCGTAGTTTGGGCAACGGGCATCTTACAAAATCCCGCACAGGTTTTACAGCCCGAATATATTAAACGGATGCAGCGATCGTTTACCAGCGATTCTGTTATACATATCGTAACCCCTGCCGACATCGCACAAAAACAGGTCACCTCGCAAAACGACATGAATACCTGGGTTTGGAAAGCGAATGATATCAGCGATATGGTGACCGCTGTGAGCGATCATTACGACTGGGACGGCGCAAGTACCATAGTTGACGATGCCACGCATCGCCGCGCGAGTATGCAGGCGGCGTTTGACGATAGATCGGCGGATTTTCACCTGGCCGTGAAATGGGGATTGCATACACTGAACGGCTTATCGCACAATTTACCGGGCGTGCCTTACCCCTACCCTAAAATGACCGCTTTCCAGGGTTTTGCCGACATGGAGTTCCCGATGATGGTGAACGACAGCCACGAAATCGACCTGGCTGACGCGCAATTGTTGCAGGACCATGAAATGGCGCATACTTATTTTCCGTTCTACATGGGCATCAACGAAACCCGCTATGGTTATATGGATGAGGGCTGGGCCACTACTTTTGAACTGTTTTTAAATGAAGATGAGATCGGCAAACAAGCCGCGCTGGACAGGTACCGAAACGTGCGCATCAAACCTTACATCACCGATCCGTCCAGCAGCGAGGACCTGCCGATCATCACCCCGACCAGCGAACTGGTAGGCGGCTACGCGCATAACGCCTACGGCAAAGCTTCATTAAGCTATCTCGCTTTGCGTGACCTGTTAGGTGACGAACTATTTAAGAAAGCACTGCATGTTTACATGGCAAACTGGCATGGCAAGCACCCGATCCCGTGGGATTATTTTAATTCGATGAACAGCGGCTCGGGCAAGAATTTAAACTGGTTCTTTTATAACTGGTTCTTCACTAATGATTATATCGACATCAGCTTACAGGCGGTGGTTAAGGAAGCGGGCGGCTATGTATTTTCCATACAAAACATCGGCGGTTACGCGATACCTTTTGATATTAAACTGACTTATGCCGATGGCGCTACCCAAACCATCCATGAAACACCGGCCGTTTGGGAGCATAACCAAAAGCAGGTGTTTTTTCATATAGCAACCAAAAAAGTCATCAAATCCGCAGTGTTAGATAATGGTATTTTTATGGATGCTGATGTGAGTAATAATAGCTGGACGGGTAAGTAAGGTATTTTTTTCAATCCCCTCTTGGAGAGGGGACGCGAAGGCTGGTGCGGCTGCAGGGGTATGTATTGCAAGCGACAGCATACGGTTCACACACCCCTGCACCCTTCTCGAGAGGGGAATCGCACATGGCTCCTGATTATCTACCCCAAAACAAAAAACCCGGACATACAAGCCGGGTTTTTTCATTTATAAAGCGAGCGCAGAGCTTAAGCGCTTTGAATAGCATCATTTACATCATTCGATGTGTGTTTTACTTTTGCTTTGGCATGTTCAACAGTATCTTCAGCATGGTTTTTTGCCTGGTCGGCTAAATCCTTTGCCTTTGCTTTCGCGTTTTCAACGGCTTCGTCGCTATATTCGCTTGCACCATTAATCACACCATTAAATTTTGATTTGGCATTGTTTATTACAGTGCTGCCATAATCTTTAATTTCATTGGCTTTTGCCTGCGCTTTTTCTTTAGTGGCCTCAACCAGTTCAGCGAAGAAGTCGGTAATTTCTTTACGGGTTTCGTCACCGCTTTCAGGCGCTAACAATACACCTAAAACTGCACCTGCTGCAGCACCAACTAAAAGGGCTGCAATAATCTTGGTTTGATCTTTCATTTTCATCTCTTTTAGTTATTGATTTTATATTTAAACAAAGATAATGCCATTAAGTTTAATTTAATATTAAACAAGTCAAAAATTTCAACCACTAAGTTCAACACAGAGGGCCACAGAGGCTTATCTGGTGTTGAGATTTTAATAAGAAATAGTCAAAGTTACTTACATTTCTATAACTGCAACATAGCTTTGTGTTCCTTTGTGAAAATCCTCTGTTACTCCTTAGTGGTTAAAAAGTAACCAATAAAACAAGGCAAAAAAAAACACCCGCCTTTTGAGCGGATGTTTTGTACGATTGATAAATTTATACTTAGAGTACCTTTACATTAACCGCGTTCAAGCCTTTTCTACCGTTTTCAACTTCGAATTCAACTTTATCGTTTTCACGAATTTCGTCGATCAGGCCTGTAGAATGAACAAATACATCCTGACCACCTGCATTAGGTGTAATAAATCCGAATCCTTTTGTTTCATTAAAAAATTTTACTGTTCCTTCTTTTTGCATTATTTTATTTATTAGAGTGCGCAATATATGGATAATAATTGGTTTATTCTAATTTGTTCGAGTTTAATAGTTTGAAATGAGAAAAGGCCGGATTAAAAAAGGTGTTATTTTCAGGCCGCGCTGTTAATTATTCGAGATAGCAAGCCGAAACATTTTAGCAATTTTGAGATTTTTTTGAATCGAATTAATTCGGAAAAACGCACTTTTTAAAGCGTTTTTAACACAAAAAAAGCCCTAAAAAGGGCCTTTTTTGGTGTTTTAACGTTGCTAAGTCCGTTTTAAATATACTATTGATTTTATAAGTAACTGGTAATCAACACCAATTATTTTTAGCAGTGTTTTAAAATGTACCATTTTTGTAAGGTACCCCGCTTGTAATGTACAATAATGTCCATACAATGGACCTGGAATATTATGCCAGCAACGCCGCTTTTACCACATCCAATATCGCGAATGAATCCGCGGTTGTTGGTGCCTCGGCGTATACGCGCAATACCGGCTCCGTACCTGACGGGCGCACCATAACCCAGGTTTCGTCCTCGAAAAAGAACTTAAATCCGTCCATATCCTCGGTACGTGTGACCTTCAGGTCGCCGAATGACGGATAGCCGCCGTTCTTGCATTTGCTGATAATGTCCTGTTTTTTGTCTTCTGTTACCTTCAGATCATAACGCTCAACCGCGAATTTGCCGGTCACTTCGTATATTTCTTCAACCAGGTCGCTTAAGCTGCGGCCGGTTTTGGCCATAAACTCCCAGATAATCAGGCCGATCCAGATACCGTCACGCTCAGGGATATGTCCCGCGGCAGCAATACCGCCAGATTCCTCACCACCCACTAAGAATGGTTTGCCGGAGTTAACGATCAGGTCGCAGATATATTTAAAGCCGATCTTCGTAACGGTGTTATTTAGCCCATAAGCATCGCACAGCTTTTGTATTTTGCTGGTGCAGGAGAAAGTTGAATACACTTCGCCAGTTTGTCCTTTTACTTTATTCATGTAGTGAATCAGCAGCAATAAGATGTGGTGCGAATCCACAAAATTGCCATCCTGGTCGTATAAACCGATACGATCAGCGTCACCATCGGTAACTAAACCGGACGCTATTTCACCTTCGGAAAGTTTGATCAATTGCTCAAATTCCTGCAAATTACGCTGGATAGGCTCAGGTGCCTGTCCGTCGAAACCAGGATTGTGTTCGCTGTGCAGGAAAGTAATATCAGGTAATATGCGGCGCATTACATTTTGCCCGGCGCCATACATGGCGTCATAGGCCCAAACTAAGCCACAATTACGTATCAAATCCATATCGAAACTGGCTTCCACATGGTCAACATACATGGTTTCCAGGTCGATGTATTCTATTAAACCATCCTTTACATAATCAGCAACAGATTTAAGTTCAAGAGTAAGGGTATCAGGTATTTGGGATTCTACTTTTTCAATATCATCCGGTGTAGCCGGACCGCCATAATTAGCTTTGATCTTATAGCCATTGTAAGCCGGCGGGTTGTGACTGGCTGTGATGATAATACCTGCTGAAGCCTCTTTGCGCACCGTACCTAACGAGATCATCGGGGTGGATACAAAGGCATTTTCAGCGCGAAAAACCTTAATGCCCTGCGATGCCAGCACCGCGGCGGTAGTATCAGCAAACAGCGGGCCTGCGAAACGCGGGTCGGAACCTACAACAACTGAAGGGTTTCCAAAATTTTGTTTGAGCCATAACGCGGTCGCGTAGGCTACTCGTTTAACATTGTCAACGGTGAAATCGTCGGCAATAATGGCTCTCCAGCCGTCAGTACCAAATTTAATTTTAATCATTATAGCTATAAGTGTTTAAAAATCCTATTTTTAGTGCCTCAAAATTGATACAAGAATATCAATCATTTATCGTAAACGGAAACAAATAATGAAAGTTTTAAAATTTGGCGGTACATCGGTGGGAAGCCCGGAAAGAATGAAGAAACTGCTGGATATTATTGATGCGAATGAAAGGCAGATCGTGGTACTGTCAGCGGTATCGGGCACTACAAACAGTTTAGTTGAAATTGGCCAGGCTTACCTGGCCGGCGACAAGACCAGGGCCGCCGAACTAATTAAAACGCTGAAAGACAAGTACGAAATTTTTATAAAAGAACTATTCGCCAAAGCGGAATACCTGTCGCAAGGTAAGGAAGTGATCGATTACCATTTCGGTTTATTAAGCGGTTTGGCAAACGATTATTTCACGGCTATCGAAGATAAAATTATTTTAGCGCAGGGCGAGTTATTGTCGACCACGCTTTACCATATTTACTTAAAAGAGATCGGGGTCCCATCATTATTGCTGCCTGCATTGGATTTTATGAAAACTGATGAGGACAGTGAGCCGATTGTGGACCATATTACCGAAAAGCTTACGCCCTTATTGAAGAAATACACTGATAATAAGCTATTTATCACCCAGGGTTACATTTGCCGCAATGCTTTTGGTGAGATAGACAACCTCCGCCGCGGCGGCAGCGATTATACCGCATCTTTAATCGGAGCAGGTATCAGAAGTGAGGAAGTACAGATATGGACGGACATCGACGGCATGCACAACAATGATCCGCGCATAGTACAGGGCACCAAGCCAATAGCCCAGCTGTCATTTGACGAGGCAGCCGAGCTGGCTTATTTCGGAGCGAAGATATTGCACCCGCAAAGCGTGTTCCCTGCTCAAAAATACAAGATTCCGGTACGCTTGTTAAACACGATGGACCCGCAGGCCAAAGGCACTTTGATCACAAATGACAGCGAAAAGGATAAGATAAAGTCAATAGCTGCGAAGGACGGCATCACAGCTATAAAAATACAGTCCAGCCGGATGTTATTGGCGCATGGTTTTTTACGCCGGGTATTCGAAGTTTTTGAACGATATAAAACATCTATCGATATGATAACTACCTCAGAAGTTGCCGTATCTTTAACCATTGATGATACTACTTATTTAAACGAGATAAAAAGCGAGTTGAATGCCTTTGGCAGTGTCGATGTCGACGAGGATCATACCATTATTTGCGTGGTAGGTGATTTTGGTGCTGAGCAACATGGTTACGCAGCAAGGGTGCTGGAAGCGGTGAAACATATCCCAATAAGGATGATATCTTATGGTGGCAGCGATCATAATATGTCTTTATTGGTAAAAGCTGCAGATAAAACTGAGGTATTAAGGAGTTTGCATAACAGGCTGTTTTAAATAAATTTTACGCCACTTGTCATTGCGAGGTACGAAGCAATCGCAACCGAGCATATTCGCTTTGCTTACTTGCGATTGCTTCGTACCTCGCAATGACATGCTAAAATGAGATCAGATGTTCGATAAAAATATAATTTCCCGTTTCCAGCATATAGAAACCCCCTTTTATTATTACGATATGGGGATACTGAATCAAACATTGGCCGCTTGCCGTGAGGCTGCGGCTCAGTTTGGGTTCCATGTGCATTATGCTCTAAAAGCCAATTTTAACCCGAAAGTATTGGACATGATCCGATCCCACTGCTTCGGTGCCGACTGTGTAAGCGGTAACGAGGTTAAAGCCGCTATAGCCCATGGCTTCGATAAAAGTAAAGTGGTTTTTGCTGGCGTGGGGAAATCCGACAAAGAGATAAACGCCGCACTTGATAAAGACATATTCTGTTTCAACGCCGAATCCGTACAGGAGCTTTTTATCATCAACGATCTCGCGAAAGCAAAAAATAAAAAGGCCAATATCGCTATCCGTATCAACCCAAATGTGGACGCGCATACACATCATTTCATCACTACAGGGCTCGATGAAAATAAATTCGGTATCAACATTTGGCAGCTGCCGGATGTTGCCGAAGCCCTGCGCAAATGCCATAACCTGCAATTTTTAGGCATTCACTTTCATATAGGCTCGCAGATCACCGACATGGAAGTTTACAAAAACCTGTGTACCAGGATCAATGAAATACAGGATTGGTTCGAAGACCACGGATTTCCTGTTAAAGTATTGAACGCAGGTGGCGGTCTTGGTGTGGATTATTATAACCCGGATAAAAACACCATTGCCGACTTTGCAAGTTATTTTAAGGTATTCAAAAACTTTTTAAATGTTAAATCAGGCCAGGAGGTACACTTTGAACTGGGGCATGCGCTTGTTGCCCAAAGTGCCTCACTTATTGCAACGGTGCTATACGTTAAAAATGGCCATAAGAAGAACTTCCTCATTTTAGATGCCGGCATGACGGAACTCATCCGACCCATGCTTTACCAGGCGTATCATACCATTGAAAATTTGAGTCGTAATTCGTGGAACAACGATCGGGTAAACACGAACCACGAACCGCAATCCACGAACCCGATCAAATACGACGTCGTCGGCCCGATATGCGAAAGCACAGATTGCTTTAGAAAAGATGTCGATCTGCCAGAGTCTTTCCGCGGCGACCTGGTGGCTATCCGCACAGCCGGAGCTTATGCCGAGGTGATGGCATCGGGGTATAATTTACGCGATAGGGTGCAGAGCGTTTATTCCGAATAGTGCCTTTTTGTTACAATTTACTTTGCCGAATTTATTTTTTAACTCAACATTAATTTTTTTATAAAATTATTAACATTCAAGGTAGTTATCAACGTACAAAGGGTTAATAAATATAATTGCATGATAATTGACAATGGTTACTATGCAATTATAAAATTAACAACCGTTATCACAATTTACCCTTTAATGAATGAATAAGGAATTTTACAGGCTACAAGCAGTTGACAGGTTTAAACACCTGGACAAAAGTACTACCGCCGACCTTAATGATATTGTTAAACTGGCTGCGCACATTTGTAATACACCAATAGCATTAATTACTTTGCTTGATGAGGAGACTCAGTGGTTCAAAGCTTCTACCGGTACTGAGATCACTCAAACACCCCGAAATATTTCATTTTGTAATAATACGATACAACAAAGCAAAATCGCGATAGTGAATGATGCCACGCTTGATGAGCGATATACTAACAATCCATTAGTTACAGGCAGCATGAATCTCCGATTTTATGCCGGAGCTCCTTTAACCACCAAAGATGGCTATAACATAGGTACATTATGCGTAGCTGATTATAAGGCAAGCGCTTTGGACGGACAACAGCTAAACAGTTTAAAAGTATTATCTAAACAGGTAATGAACCTGATGGAATTAAACTGGAGCATAAAAATATTAGCTGACAAAAACGAAGAGAATAAACAGAATAAAAAAGGCCTCGAAGACTCTGAAATAAAGCTGAAGGCTGTTTTTGACAGCTCCACCGATATTCACATTTTGGTGAACAGGAATTTAGAGATCACCGCTTTTAACAGCCCTGCAGCTGATTATATATTTAATATTTATCAGCACGATATGGCAATTGGTGATAACATGTTAGATTTCGTTGACCCTCAAATTAAAACTGACTTCGAAAAATATATTTCCATTGCATTGCGGGGCAGGATGTTAAAGCACGACCTGTTATTGCGCGAGAAAACTGAATTTGAAAGCTGGCGGGAAGCAAAATTCGTTCCTATAAGAAACCATAGCCGCGAGATCATCGGCGTAGCCATCAATTCTGCCGATATTACCAAAAGAAAACAACAGGAAAAACAAATCAATATACAAAATGAGGCGCTGACACGCATTGCCATTATACAATCGCACGAATTGCGCAGGCCTGTTGCTTCCCTGCTGGGCATCATGAACCTGATGAAAATTGAGGATATTGATTTTGGCTATTTTGATATGATGCAGCTTACACTTAATGAACTTGATGAGAAGATCCGCATTATAGTTGCCGACTCCGAAAAGACGATAACCAGTCCGCTGTCGATTGTAGCATGATAATGAATGATCGAGTGAGTTAGTGAATGAGTGATTTAACTTTAATTTTAAAATTCACTAATTCACTCAATCACTCATTCGCTAACTAAATAATTCAATAATTAATTCATATTTTGGGGCGTTAAAATTAACTACCCTCATTATGAAACTTTTGTCCTCAACCTTGGCCATAATCATGGCTACTACTCTATTTACACAAGCCCAAAGTAAACGTAGCTTATCGGTCACTGTAAAAGACTCCGTTATCGAAAAAAGAGATACTGTACCCGATAAACCGGTGGTCACCTATCATTCAATTTCTGTAGACGGAAAATCTGTTTCCTACAAAGCTACAACCGGCTATATGCCGATGCGAGACGCGAATGATAAACTACTTGCCAAAATATTTTATGTGGCTTACACCGCGACAAACAGCGGCCAGGAAAAAGAAAAGCGTCCCGTTACATTTGTTTTTAACGGCGGGCCGGGATCAGCTTCTATTTGGCTGCATATGGGCGCTATTGCCCCGGTACGTGTAAAATTTGCCGATGATAAAGGGGATGCCCCCGGCGCGCCCTACGAATATGGCGACAATCCTTATACCTGGCTTGCTTTTACCGACCTTGTATTTATCGACCCGGTATCAACCGGCTACAGCCGCGCCTATAAAGGTGTAGATGTGAACCAATTCCATGGTTACAACGAGGATTTAATGTCGGTAGGAGATTTTATCCGCCTGTACATTACCAAAAATGAGCGTTGGGCAAGCCCTAAATTCATCGCAGGTGAAAGCTACGGAACTACCCGTGCAGCCGGATTATCAGGTTATTTAGCAGATCGTTACAACATCTATTTAAATGGCATCACACTCATCTCCTCTGTATTAAATTTCCAGCTGATCGACTTTAAAAATGGCAACGATATGCCATATATCTACTTCCTCCCCACTTATGCCAATACCGCCGCTTATTATCACAAGCTAAGCCCCGAACTGAACAGCATGAGTCCTGCTGACCTGACCAAAAAATCAGAATTATTTGCTAATGGTACCTATTCTTACTTTTTAAGCTTAGGCGACCAGGCCCCGGCAGATTTAGTAAACAAAGTAGCTGATTCATTACATTACTTTACAGGTATCCCTGTCGATTATATTAAAAGGGCGCACGAACGCATTAACGATTTCAGATTTTTTAAAGAAGTGTTGCGCGATGAAGGTAAAATAGTGGGCAGGTACGATAGTCGTTTCAGCGGTGAGGATTTGGATGATGCCGGCGAGTACCCGTCATACGATCCAAGCGATGCAAACCTCAGCGGTTTGTTCGTTGGTGTGTTTAATGCTTATGTACGTAAGGAACTGAATTACCGCAATGATATTCCTTATGAAGCTTTGACCAACGTTTGGCCATGGAGCTATAAACAATCTGAAAATGCGTATTTAGATGTATCAGAAACCCTGCGCAGCGCTATGACACAAAACCCTCACCTTAAAGTAAACATGGTTGCCGGTTATTATGACCTGGCTACGCCGGTTTTTAACGCGGAGTATGTAATCAGCCACATGGGCCTGCGTCCTGATTTGAGGAACAATATCATCATCAATTATTACAAAGCCGGCCATATGGTTTATGTGAGCAAAGAAACAGATGCTAAGTTTAAAACTGACGCGGAAGAGTTTTATAAGAATACCTTGAAATAATACAAAGATATCCACCTTGTCATTGCGAGGTACGAAGCAATCGCGAACTATGCAAGT
>Ga0116227_10014356_pt1 | contig 12091 bp, 8 predicted proteins | sample S1TSphgellanicum_FD_89693 | JGI IMG/M metagenome (GOLD analysis project Ga0116227, IMG submission 89693) | Host-associated microbial communities from peat moss isolated from Minnesota, USA - S1T2_Fb - Sphagnum magellanicum MG | ecosystem: Host-associated > Plants > Peat moss > Unclassified... | reverse complement strand
TTCATTACATTGAAAAATATCCGCACCGCACAAAACAAATACTTGGAATAACACTTGAGCAGTTTCAAGATTTGTTAGCACAAGCCGAAATACATCATAACAAACTTCAAGCTGAAGTAGAGCTTCAGAGGGAGCAGGGAGCAGGGGGGAGCAGGGGGAACCCACGGCTCAAGCCGTGGGATTGTAACAATGACGCCGCAGACGAGTGCGCCCTTCGGGTGACGCTCGAGTACTCGCTAACGCTAACACCAGTCGCCTAGGTCGGGCTGACCCTCCTGCAGCGCTGGTTCACTGCGCCAAAGCGCAATGCATATTTTTTTTAGTGGGCTTTATACCCACAACGCGAAGAGCGCTTTTTCTTTCCCTGCTCCCTGCTAGAAAGCTCCCTGCTCCCTTCTTTTGTAATAACTCAAACATCGAACCACCTAATCAATCCTTGGATTGATGTAGGTAATCCGATATCATCGTTATTACCGCGCCTTATATCTCGCCACTGAATTCTGTACTCAGAATCAGTGGGAGGCTTACGGCGGAATAGCTAAAATTAAATTTTTTCTGCCTAAAGTGATTAAAGAGGGCTAATGACCCACCAACTTATCGCGCAGATGCTTAATGCGATCGCGCAATTTTGCCGCCTCTTCAAACTCTAGTTTCTTCGCTGCTTCTTTCATCTGCACTTCCAGGCGACTAATCAAATCCGGAATCCCTTCTAACGGCCATTCATCCATATGTTGATCAACTACTTCTAACTCAGTTGCATTCAACCGCCGCGACACTTCCAAGAAAGACAAAATCGCGTTACTGGATTTTTTCTTCACAATCTGTTGGGGTGTAATCCCGTGCGTCCGGTTATACGCCGTCTGAATACCACGACGCCTGTCGGTTTCGTCAATAGCTTTGATCATGCTATCCGTCAGGTTATCAGCATACATAATTGCTTGTCCTCGCACATGACGTGCTGCTCTACCAACAGTTTGAATTAAAGAGCGCTCCGCACGCAAAAACCCTTCCTTATCTGCGTCCAAAATTGCCACGAGAGACACTTCCGGTAAATCCAACCCCTCCCGTAACAAGTTGACACCAACCAACACATCAAATTGACCATCGCGCAAATCCTGCAAAATTTCAATCCGCTGAATGGAATTAATCTCGGAATGCAAATATCGCACTCGAATACCGTTGTCTTGCAGATACTCAGTTAAATCTTCCGCCATGCGCTTGGTTAATGTTGTAATCAGCACCCGTTCTTGGCGGTCAACTCTGTCTTTAATTTCACCTAACAAATCATCTATTTGCCCTTCCGTGGGTCTGACAATGATTTCTGGATCAATCACTCCTGTTGGTCTAATGATTTGTTCCGCCACGTGACCTTCAGAAATTTCTAATTCCCAATTTCCTGGCGTAGCAGAAACAAAAATACACTGGTTCACCTTTTCCCAGAATTCCTCTGCTTTCAAGGGACGGTTATCAGCAGCACTAGGAAGACGAAACCCATGCTCAATTAAAACTCGCTTCCTTGCTTGGTCACCATTGTACATCCCACGAATTTGCGGTACAGTGACGTGAGATTCATCGATCACGAGCAGCCAATCTTTGGGAAAATAATCAATCAAACACTCAGGCGGTTCCCCAGCTATGCGTCCTGCTAAGTGGCGAGAATAGTTCTCTACGCCGTTGCAATAACCCACTTCACGCAACATTTCCAAGTCATAGCGTGTCCGCTGATCTATACGTTGCGCTTCTAATAGTTTTCCAGATTCTTCTAATCGTGCTTTGCGCTCTTTTAATTCGGCTGCGATCGCATCACAAGCTTCCTCTAGCCGGTCTTCTGGTGTGACGAAGTGACGCGCTGGGTAGATATTCACCGCTTCCACACTCTTGATAATTTCACCCGTCACAGGGTCAATGTAACGAACAGCGTCAATTTCATCGCCAAAGAATTCTACGCGAATAATTCTATCTTCGTACGCTGGTCCAATTTCTAGTACATCTCCCCGGACACGAAAACGTCCCCGACCCATTTCTATATCGTTGCGGCTGTATTGTACCGATGCTAAATCCCGTAAAATCTCGCGTTGATTCACTTCCATCCCTACTTGCAAGGGAATGGCGGCGTTGAGATATTCAGAGGGAGTTCCTAAACCGTAAATGCAGCTTATGGAAGCAACAACGATGACATCACTGCGCTCAAACAGCGATCGCGTTGCTGAGTGACGCAACATATCTATTTCATCGTTAATCGAAGCCGTTTTTTCGATATATGTATCGCTAACAGGAATATACGCTTCCGGCTGATAGTAATCGTAGTAGCTGACGAAATACTCGACTGCGTTGTTGGGAAAGAAATCGCGCAACTCATTACAAAGTTGTGCGGCGAGAGTTTTATTGTGTGCTAGAACTAGGGTAGGTTTCTTTATTTGATTAATTACGTTAGCAATTGTGAAAGTATTGTGAACGAAAAAGCCTCCTGTCCCTGCTAAAAATGTTTCTGCCCCAGGTACGCAAAAATCATATACATAGGGATGCTGGTACTCAACCTCTTTAACTGTAGCAATTGGTGTCCATCGCAACTTACATAATTGCTCCATAGCTTTCCAAAGCTGCCACCATTGGGGGGTCAAGCTATTTTTTTTCATAGCTACATCACGCAAAGTTGCAAGTAACTTAAGCACTACTATTCGCCTTGGGCGACGCTTTCCTGTCTCAAACATTTGTACTCCGCTACGGGAGATACCACTCCTTTCACCCAATAATTTCGCGCTAATTCTGAGTTGGCTTCGTAGCCACCGAAGTTGTTCTCCATTGATCGCGACAACATCAACATTGGAGTGTTCTGTATGTTGCAGTTGTGCAGCTAAGGCAACTTGTTTGTAAGGGATAGAAAAACCGATACACTGCTGAAATTTTTGTAAATCAGCTTGACCAGACACACAGACTTGGTAATACCAGTCACCAGTATGCTGAGAATTGGTGGAACGCTTCCATTTACGGGCTATTCTTGCCCAGATGCCAAAGCGTAAAAGCGCGTAAACTAACTCAGAAGCTAGCCTCTGACTTGCGGTAATTGCTGTAACAGCACTACTCTTGTCTACTGTGCCGTCACCATCAAAGTAAGCTTGCAAAAGTTGCCCAAGATTGGCGGTTGACAGTTGAGTCCAAAAATCAGGAAGATGTTTGTATTTAGCTGTCTTACCGCACAGACTGGCAAATAATTCAGCTAATGCAGTGGATGAAATTTGGTAGTCTGAGGATGGTCGCACACTCAAGGGAATACCTAGTTGCGATAGGATAGCTTCAATATCCTGGCGCACTATTTCATTGCGGTTGGCAATTATTATGTAGCCGCGCTGGTGGTTGCCCTCCGCGATGTAGTAGCCAATTAAGCGCAAAAATTCAGGGGTGAGATTAAGTTTAGCAAGTAATGTATTCCCTTCTGCCTTCTGCCTTCTGCCCTCTGCCTTTCTTCGGTAAGTAAGTATTGCCTCTGGTGCTTCGACAAATAGACGTTTGCCAGATAGAACACTGAGAGTATCAAGAGTTTGTAAATTGCCATCAGCCAATAATTTTTCTGGTAAAGGCACATAGTCTGTCGCAAGGGCTTCTGCGGTCTTAATGAGTTGCAGTTGTCCATCTCGCAACACCCACAAGTTATGGTCGCCTGTAAGTGTGGCATTACGTCCACAGGCTGTTTGCAGATGATACATTTTACTGGGGGCGTTGTGGCGGATGAAGGAGCGAATTTTATATAATCCAACAGCGCTTGTTTCTGGGTTGAAGGATTGGGCATAATACTCAACGAGTGCGCTGTCAGCATCTAGAATGAGGGTGTCTTCGTGCTGGCAGACTTTTTCTGGAGATTGGGCGATTAACGTGTCAATGAGTTCGCCTATGGGGAGAACTCGCGATTGTGTTTGCAAGCCACGTTTTTCTACCACAAACACCGGGTCGTTATGTCCCAAGCTTTTCCCTGTACCCGTTGCACCTAGAAGAGTTTGGAATTGTAATCCACTATTTACGCCAGCCGCTAGTTGGGCGATCGCTTGTGGCTGATCTCCTGTCGGTTTAAAGGGCGCTTGAAGACCAAAGTCTGTCATACAGTTTTGCTAAAAATACCCTAATATCATGGTAGCGGATGCAGTGTTCGCCTGCGCTACGTGTTTCCGATTACACTCTGCACTTTTGTGTATCAAGTAGCCTTAGGGGTGCATCCCAGTTTTGCAAAAATAATGATTAGTAGTAGTCTGTCAAATTCATTTTGACGGGTTGGTAGTGTGAGCGTCTTGCTCACTTAGACTACAAGCGAGCAAAATGCTCGCACTACAAATTTACGAAAACGGTATGCACCTTAGGCTTGATGCCTCTTAATATTATTTTTACATAAATTTACTAATTATGTTTATCTATCCATAGCAATCTTATTTGAGCTATGAGAATTATTTTTTTACTAACCGCCAAGATGTCTCCCTTGCATGTACATCTTCGACAGGACAAGAGCGCCAAGAAAAAAAGAGAGAGAATCTCACGAATGATGCAGAAATACTATACTTTTGGACTCTAGATTAATAACTGCTCTCTCTTTTAGCATAGGCAGTTAATATGTCTTGTGGCGGAAGTCTATAACAAAAACCTTCAGTTAAGTTGTAAAGGTGATAACAAACAATTTCAAAGTTGATTCGTGGCTTTGAGATAAATTGATAGATGATAGGAGAATGAAATGAGCATAGAAGATAGAGCAAAAGCCGCTGCTAAAAACGTTGAAGGTAAAGCCCAAGAAGCATTGGGAAATATAACTGGAGACCCAGAAGATAAAGCTAAAGGTAAAGCAAAGCAAGCTGAGAGTGAAGTACGTCACGGCGTTGAAGATGTGAAAGATGAAGTTAAGAAAAATCTTGACTAAAGCTTATGCCTCTTGCATCGATGTTGAAGTCGGAAAGTAGGATGCATCCCCTTAAGTTGCAAAAATAATATGGGGTAAGCGTCCTTAAATCATGGGTTTTACAAAGTCTGCTAGCGCAGACTTTGTTTTTAATATTTAACATTATTTGCAAAACAAGCATTGTCTCACTAATTAGAATTACGTTTTTATATATTACAAAATTCAAAACTCAATCTAATTATGTAGAAGCCATCTGGTATTTCGTTCACTACTAAAACGCTGAGGGCGTGATATGCAAGCCAAAAAAAGTATCATATCATGTATGGTCGAACACTTATAATAAATTAACGCTCTTTTATGACTCCAGAAAGAGAATGACTGAGGCGACTTCCATTCGCGGCTACACAAACAAAGTCCGCCTGCGCGGATTAATCTAAAAATAGGGGTTCAAATTTAATCTGGCGAGAGTAATAAAAGAGCGTTAAAGTTTTAATAAAGATAAGCAATTAGGATAGTACGTTTACAGAGAAAGGTGCTATCTTAATATTGAGATTTAAGTAGCGATAGTTACTGGAAGATAAAAATTAGCGTGACTAAAAGCAACATTACATGATTGGTTCTTTTAGTCTGGATTTAGGGTGCGCTTCAGGTGTTCGTTTGCATCAACCATGACTTGAGATTTTTCGAGCAGTATTAATGTACTCAGACTTATTGCTTGGGTAGTGTTATGGAAGTAGTGTTTTTTTGCTCGCTAGTCTTTACCAACTAAGACTTCCAAGCTCTGGTATCACTACTACATACTTACCATCACACATTTACTATGTGACTAAAAGCAAGATTAAAAGATTGATCCTTTTAGTCTAAATTTAGGGTGCGCTTGAGGTGTTCGTTTGCATCAACCATGACTTGAGATTTTTCAAGCAGTATTAATGCCCTCAGACTTATTGCTTGGGTAGTGTTATGGAAGTAGTGTTTTTTTGCTCGCCAGTCTTTACCAACTAAGACTTCCAAGCGTTGGTATCACTACTACATACCTACCATTACACATTTACCAGTAGTATTTCATTGACGAGAGAAAATATGATGAATAAATTTTATGCCCCTGCTATAGGTGCTGGGTTAATCTTAGCAGGGTTCATGAATCCAGCTTCTGCAAGTGTTATCAATTTTGACGATCAGGGCTTAACTGGTCCGTCATTGTTTGTTGATGCTGGTCCTGCTCAGACAATCCCCATTACGATAGACGGCGTGACTGCAACCTTTAAAGGTGGTGTAATTCTCACAAACACAACTAATCTACCCGCTGATAGTACTTCAATCTACGGAACAGCAAGCTTTGGTTCCAACTTAAGCAACCCAATAACAATTGATTTTAGTCAGCCGATTAACAATTTTTTAGTTGATGTCTTGAACGGTAATACCGAGCCTATTGATTACACTATATCTGATAATGCAGGGAATTCATCAACTTTTAACCTCCCCAATAATTTAAGTGGCGGAATGACACAGATTGGCTTTGCAGCAACAGGTACTGAAGTAACAATAAAGAGTGCGACTGGATCATCAACTCCTTATGACTTTTTTATTGATAACATTGGTTTTAACGAACCCTTGCCACCCTCCCTTGGCGGGAAACCTGTTCCAGAACCCCTCACCATCTTAGGCTCAGTTGCAGCACTAGGATTTGGGGGCATATTCAGAAGGCAGCATTCAAAAAAGCTGCAAAGGCAAAAAGTTTAGAGAAAAATAAGTAGTTGGACAGAATTAATTACATATATGACTCACGCGCTTTACAAATCGGCAATCATATGCATATCAATTACAAGGAAGAGCCTTGTAACGAGGGATAATGCAGAATTGTTTTTTTCTGTCAATGCGTAAGTTATAAAATAATGTAATTGCAAGCGTAACGAAGTGAAACAAAGCGATCTCAGAGGTTTGGGATTGCTTCGCTTCACTTCGTTTGCAATGGCTGTAAATATTTTTGTCCGGCTACTTAGCTTAACCTGCAAAATTTATAGCTTGGGAAACGCTTGCTGTGGAATCCACTAATGTCCATAAAAGTAGGAAAAGATTTTTAGGTATCGCATCAGCACTGTCCATTTCCTGCTTTGTTTTTACAAAAATTAACAAATTTGATTGGGAACCAGCTGCTCGCTTAACATGAAAGCTACCCATCCTTCCACTGTCACACAACTAAAATACCCTGAATTTTGGCTACTAGGAATAGGAGCAGGCTTAATTGCTATTCAACTAACTCTAATTTGGAGATCCAACAATTCTAACTTGTTAGGTATGAGCTTTCTGTTTTGGACAGCTGTATCTTCTCTAATTTGGGAAAAACGTCACAAATTGAATCTAGAAAGCGGAATTTTCTCCAGCTTTTTCGGTCTATCACTCATCTGGCTAGCACTGCTAAAGAGTGCATCCTTGACAAGTTTTGGGATCTTCTTGTACATCTTACCTTTTATTTTTGCTCTTGGTTTTTTCTTACTAGCTTCTGGCTTTCAAGGCTTAAAGCAATACAAAGGAGAATTGCTTGTCCTGTTTTTTCTTAGCTCATCCAAAGTATTATCCTCATGGCTCACTAGTACATCGACTTTAACAGCAAAATTTGGCGCTTTTATTCTTTGGTATACAGGATTTGAAGTTTCTCTAACAGGGGACAAAATTATTCTCCCAACTGGTGCTGTAGAAGTGTATTCTGGTTGTTCTGGAATAGAATTGATCTTCCAATTGTTAGGTATAGGATTACTATTTATTTTGATGTTTCCCCAGAATTGGAAACATCAAACCCTAGTACTGATAGTAGCTGCAACCTTAGGATTTATCGTCAACGGGATACGGGTTGCTCTCATGGCTATCTTAGTAGCAAAAAGCCAGCAAGAAGCATTTAAGTACTGGCATGAAGGGGATGGCTCCTTGATATTTTCGCTGATTGCTGTCCTACTTTTCGGCTTATTTTGCTGGTTTTTACTCGGACAAAGTCAATCACAACATCAAGACCCTAGGTCGTCATCAAGGTGATGATTATGTGGAAACAACTTCGCATTTCCCTCTTAGGGATCACCTTTAGCAGCGTTATCTTAGTTTTGGGACATGTCATCTTGTATCCCACGAAAGATCAACATCAGGTTTCCCCATTTGTTTTCCCAGAAGAAGTACCGCTGCCAAAATGGCAGCAAAGTACCACTAGCTCTTTACCCCAGTCAAATGGTAATCACCCCGAACTAATAGCTCAAAAGCATTATCAATACATTCAGAATAACTTGTCCCTCGATACTGAAATGCGCTATTTGACAGATGGAGATGTTCCTAAATTCATCCACGATTACACCTCCATCTCATCTTCTGCTGTTGTGCATCAGCGAGAGGGGGTAGGTTACTACGGTCTTGGAGTTTATCAGCAACAAGCATATTTGAGTGCATGTATTAACCCACAAGGCGATAGTACGTTTACTTATGAACAGTTTAACAAAAATCAAGATCTCTATGAAACGCGCCCTCAACACTTATTGTCTTGGTTACTGGGTCAGGAGACACTTCAAGATAGGCGCTGTCTCTGGACACATTTATCAGTCCCTTTAAAAGATTCTTCTCCTGAAGCTACCTACCTAATCCTAGAAAAAGCCTGGTTTTCCTGGGAGCAATGGTGGCGTCCTCGCTTTCCAAAACCTTAAACGCACAAAAAAAACCGAGTTTTTCAAAAAACCCGATTTTCTTAATCCCAATCTTTCTATTCAACTTTACAAGGAAAATGACTAAATCAAGTAGCGATCAAATCTTTCCCCTAGTACAACAACTACAGCAGTTTACCCTCAGTCAGCTTGCGTCGATTACTATTTTGCGAACACTAGGCTACGGTCTGTTGGTATTAACATTGTTTGATATTGTGGATATATTTATCCCGCCCAACTTTATGAACTCAGCTTGGGAATTTCAAACTTTGGGTAAGCTGGTTGAACGAGTGCCTGTGCCTTTAATCGGGTTTGCACTAGTTTTTTATGGAGAACTGCATTCCCGCTCCAAATGGGAGTTCCCGATGTTAAAGTTCTTATCTTGGTTAACTTTATTATTTACCGTATTGTTTATATTACTAATTCCTTTAGGAATTGTTAACACTTTACGACTCAATAACCAAAGTGTCGCTCAAATCAATAACCTATCCAGCAAACAAATTTCTCAGGCTGAACAGGTTGAAAAGCAACTAAGCCAAGCCACACCAGAACAGATAAATAATTTTTCCAAACTCCAAGGTCGTACATTAGATGGCAAAAATCCGCAAGAAGTTAAAAGCCAACTTTTGTCAGAGGTATCTCAAGCCAAGGAAAAAATCAAGAATCAAGCGGAAGCAACTCAGTCTTTTCAAGGTCTAAATTTAGTCAAAACTTCCGTGAAATGGAATCTTGGTGCTTTGGTTTCAGGGGCTTTATTTTTTATGATCTGGAAGGGAACCCACTGGGCAAGAACAAGCTAAGTTATGAGGAGGGATAGTTGATAGTGGTTAGTTGTTAATGGTACTTTTTAACAACTAACCACTAACTAATAACAACTAACAATCTTAAACCTTTGCCAGTTCAGGGGTGGGGCGCTTGCTATTACGAATGGAGGCGATCGCCTCCCCATAATCTTTGGCTTTAAACACAGCTGACCCAGCTACAATCGCATTTGCGCCTGCTTCCAAAACCTGCCAGGTATTATTGGCTTTGAGTCCCCCATCCACTTCAATCCAGGGGTCAAGACCGCGTTCATCGCACATCTGGCGCAGTTTGCGAATTTTGGGAACTACAGCAGGAATAAAACTTTGACCGCCAAAACCGGGGTTGACGCTCATAATCAACACCAAATCACAAATTTCCAACACGTACTCAAGAAAATCCAAAGGCGTTGAGGGATTGAGTACGACACCCGCTGTTTTGCCAAGTTCTTTGATCTGACTGAGAGTACGGTGCAAGTGAGGCGAGGCATTATGCTCGCAATGGACTGTGATATGATCTGCACCTGCCTTAGCAAAGTCCTCTACATACTTTTCTGGTTCCACGATCATCAAGTGGACATCCAAGGGCTTTTTGGTAACCGGACGAATCGCCTCTACAATCAGAGGACCTATCGTAATATTAGGTACAAAGCGACCGTCCATTACATCGACGTGAATCCAATCTGCACCTGCTGCGTCTATGGCGCGAACTTCATCTCCCAGACGGCTAAAATCCGCTGATAGGATAGATGGAGCAATCACAATGGGCTTTTTTGATGGCGTTTGGGTCATGGCTAGTGCGTTGTAGAGCGTCCTCGTCTGTCGGTATTTTAACAAAATATTGAGCCAGCCCTCACCTATTTGTAGAGATGAGGGGGGCAGAGGGGCAGGGGAGGGAAAAAGGCTTATCCGAGTAGTATTGGGAGATGAGGGAGATGAGATAGCAGTTCTATTTGATTTCTGGACAAGCAAAGGGGGGCAAGGGAAAGGTGTTTGAAACTCCTGCAGCGATTGCTACAGTGGTACTTTTTGACAACTAACAACTAACCACTAACAACTAACCACTAAAGTGAAAAAACTAACATGGATCATTTGGGGATTAAGTGCTTCTTGCTTGAGTGCGCCAGTACTTTCTTTAGAAACCTTCCTTGCTAGAAACGGTATTGATGCTTTTAAGCTACATCAACCTCCATATAATTTAATTGGTCGTAAGATCGCCATTGGTCAGGTAGAAATTGGGCGTCCGGGAAAGTTTGGGTTGGATAAGGCAGTGTCTAAAAATCACTCTGTACCCTTAGCTGGAGTGTTTTTACGCACTGGACTTGCCAAGTCTAATAGCGGTGTTGATCCCCACGCTTATAATGTTGCTGGTATCATGGTCAGTACAGATAAAGCCTTACCGGGAATTGCCCCAGGAGCACGACTGTACTCATCCGCCGTGGGTGCCTCTAAAAATATGGCCCAGCCAGAAGAGTGCTTATCCGCCCAGCATGTAGCACTACAAAATGGTGGGGATGTCCGTGCAATTAATTTCAGCTTTGGCGAACCTTTAAACCGAGATCCTCGACCGGAAGCTGTTTTAGATGGCAACGCTTTACTAACGCTATGTATTGACTGGTCTAGTCGCGTTCACAATACTTTATATATAATCGCTGGTAACCAAGGTAAGGGAGGTATTCCTATTCCTACAGATAATTATAATGGAGTGAACGTGGCTTTTTCATCTCTTAGGGGAGGGGTGTTTGATAAAGTTGACGTTTCTAATCTGGCGACTTCTGATCAGGGAATGATCCGGCGACTAGCTGGAAGGGAAATTAATCTCGGTTCGCGTCGTGCCATCAGTTTAGTTGCGCCTGGAAGTAATATTCGTTTACTGAATCCAGACGGCAAGGCAAACAAGGTCACGGGTACAAGTTTTGCAGCGCCTCTGGTTACGGCTACAGTTGCGCTCTTGCAGGAATTTGGTGATAGACAGCTACGAACAAAACAACCTAACTGGAGCATTGCTTCTCGCCGACATGAAGTCATGAAAGCAGTATTGCTGAATTCAGCAGACAAGATCCAAGATACTGGCAATGGCTTGCGTTTGGGAATGACTCGGACACTCATTGATAAACAAAATCGAGATTGGCTGGCTTCTGATGCATACAAAGACCCCAAGATTCCTTTAGACGCCCAAATGGGAGCAGGTCATTTGAATGCGTTTCGTGCTTACCAACAATTTAGTGCTGGTGAATGGAATCCATCACAAACTGTGCCAGCCCTAGGCTGGGATTATCGTACAGTGAATGTTGGGACATCTGTAGAATATAAGTTAGCCAAACCTTTACAGCAGGGGAGTTTTGTTGATATCACCTTGGCTTGGGACAGATTGGTGGAGTTAGAAGATAAAAACAAAAATGGCCAGTACGACGCAGGCGAGAAGTTTCACGATCGCGGCTTGAACAACCTCGACCTCTACTTGGTGAAAGCTGACCCTCAAAATGCAGATGCCGCTATTTGCTCTTCAATCAGTGAAGTTGACAGTGTGCAACATATTTTCTGTCCCGTCCCTGCTACCGCCAATTACAAAATCCGTGTCCAGTTTCGCCGCAAGGTAAACGAATCTACTCAGCCCTACGCTTTAGCTTGGTGGAGTGTAGCTGCTAGGTAGAGGGGGCAGGGAGCAGGGAGCAGGGAGCAGGGAGCAGGGAGCAGGGAGCAGGGAGCAGGGAGCAGGGAGCAGGGGGCAGGGAGCA
>Ga0116227_10014354_pt1 | contig 12092 bp, 16 predicted proteins | sample S1TSphgellanicum_FD_89693 | JGI IMG/M metagenome (GOLD analysis project Ga0116227, IMG submission 89693) | Host-associated microbial communities from peat moss isolated from Minnesota, USA - S1T2_Fb - Sphagnum magellanicum MG | ecosystem: Host-associated > Plants > Peat moss > Unclassified... | reverse complement strand
GTGGTGTTGACCTTCATCTACACGCGCTGCGCCGACGCGCGCATGTGCCCGCTCGTGTCGCTGAAGTACGCACGCATGCAGCGGGCGTTGCGCGCGGCGTCTGCGCCGGTACGGCTGGTCGAACTCACGCTCGATCCGCGCTTCGACACGCCCGCGGTGCTCCGGCGTTACGGCACCGCGTACGGCGCCGACGCGCGGACGTGGACGCTCGCGACCGGTGCGCAGGAGTCGCTCGCGGATCTCGCCGCACGCTTGGGGATCGCGTCGGCGTGGACGCGGCCGGGCACGCTCGTCCACACGGAAGCCGCGATCGTGCTCGATCGCAACGGCGCGATCGCGCAAACGATCGACGGCAACGCGTGGACGCCCGATGCGATGCTCGCGATCGCGCGCAGTGCAGCGGGTGCGTCACCGGCGCCGCTGGCGAGTATCGGTGCCTGGTTGACCGCCGCGGTCGAACGATGCGGCGGCGGAACGTTGCCGCTCTCGACCCTCGAATTGCTCGCGCTCATCGTCGGGCTGTCGCTCGCGTTCGGCGCGATGCTCTTCCGCTCGATGCGCCCGTCAGGTGGCGCATGAGCGCGTGACCGTCGCCGCGACCGCGTCGAGCAGCACCTTCGCCGTCGCAAGCGCGATGCGGTACCCGATCGCGCGTTCGCCCGGCTCGCCCAAACGCCGTCCGCCGGTCGACGCTTCGTAGTGACCCTCGAGCCGCAGCCAACTCGCGCACAGCGTCTCGGCCTCCGACCACAACTCGCCGCGGAAGCGCGGAAAAGCGCCACCGGCGACCGGCTCCCATGCGACCGCAACGAGCGCGCCGGCCGATGCCGGACGGCGCGTGGCGAGGCGCGCGACCGTTTGGCCCGAGAGGGCGATCTCGGCGCCGAGGCTCGTGAGGAACACGGGCGCGCGCAGCGTGAACGACCACGCGCCGGCCGCATCGTCCGCATCGCCGATTCGCCGCAGCACGGCCGCGACGGAACGCTGCGGCAAACGCACGAGCACGCTGCGCGAGAGGTGGTTCATGCACGCACGATAGGCTCGCGCTCGGAAGGCGTGGCGAATCCGTGTGCATCTCCGCTTCGCAGGTTGTTCACATTCGCGCCGGATGATCGACACATCATGACGGATGCGGGCGGACCCTTCACCTCGATCCTGGTGCCGTACGATGGTTCGGAGCCCGCGCGCACGGCGCTCGCGCTTGCGCTCGCGATCGCGAGACCCGGCACCACGCTGACCGTGCTCAACGTCGTCGACGAGGCGCCGCTGATGGCGCAGTCGTCGACGACCGTCATGGCGTTCGATCCGGCGCCGTTGTTCGAGGCGCTCGACGCGGAAGCGCGCACGCTGATGGCCGATGCGATCGCACGCTGCGCCGCGGCGAAGGTGACGCCGTCGACCGCCATCGTTCACGACGGCCATGTGCCGGGCATTCTCGCCGCCGCCACCGAGCGCGCGTGCGATCTCATCGTGATGGGCACGCACGCGCGCACCGGTCTCGCGCGCATCTTCCTCGGCAGCACGACGGCCGGCGTGCTGCAGTCGAGCAACGTGCCCGTGCTGACGACGCACGCGCTCGACACGGTCGTCGGCCACCCGTTCGCGACGGTGCTCGTCGCCGTCGACGAATCGGATGCATGCAACGCGGCGCTCACGCTCGCCTTACGCGTGGCGAACGCGTTCGCCTCGCACGTCGTCGTCACCAACGTCGCCGATACGACGCGACGCTCCGACGAGGCAGCGACGTACGGATTCAACCCTGGTCCGCTCGAGCAGGACCGTGAGCGCGAGAGCGCCGGCATCGTGGCGACGGCACTCGCGCAGGCACACGTCGCGCCCGCGTCCGTCGACGTCGCGCTGGTCGAAGGACGGCCCGCGCGCGCGATCCTCGATGCCGCAAGCGACGCCCGCGCGGGTGCGATCGTGATGGGCACGCACGGTCGAAGCGGCGTGCGCCGGATGTTCCTCGGGAGCGTCGCCGAAGCGGTCGTGCGCGAAGCGCCGATCCCCGTGCTCGTCGTGCGCAAGCGCGACGCGTAGGAGCGCCGCGCCGGGCTAGTGGCCCATCACCTCGTGCAACACGGCCGCCGCGATCTCGTCGCGCGCTTCGCCGAGGAACGTCTGCAAGCTGCGCTTCGCGGTGCCCGCGAGCAACGTGCGATCCGCGACTTCACCGAGCACGCCGAGCGGCACGCGATACGTTCCCGCGAGCACCAATCGTGAGCTGAGCGCATCGATCGGCACGACGCGCAGCGTACCCGCAAACACCGGAAAGAACGCCGCCGTGCCGCTCTGCGCCTGCATCGTGAGTTCGGCGCCGTCGGGCGGATTGCCGATGGTCGCGCCGACCGCGATCTGGATGTTCACCGTGACGCCGAGCGAGCTGAGCGCGTGCGCGCCGTCGGGATCGTGTTGCATCTTGACCAGTCGCGCGACGAGAATCGGAGCGACGAACGGCGCGCCCGATGCGATCTCTTCGAACAGCTGAATTTTCATACGTTCCCCGGGAAGCATCCGTGTCGCGCGAGGCGAAGGCCGCGCCATGGCGCACACGATTTCGATCCCGGCCTCCGATGGACGCTCATTCGACGCGGTGCTCGCGATGCCGCCGAGCGCGAACGCGCCGGCGCTCATCTTCATCCCGTCGATCTACGGCAACACCGACGGCATGCAAGCGACGATCGATCGCTATGCGAGCCACGGCTACATCGTGGTCTCGATCGATCCGTTCTGGCGCACGGTGCCGGGGCCACTCGGCCTCGATCGGCAGCCCGAGGCATCGGCGCGCAAGGACACGTGGACCGTCGATCAGGGCCTCGACGACACGCGCGCCGCACTCGCCTTCCTGAAGACGTTGCCCGAATGGAACGGGAAGTTCGCGATGGTCGGCTACTGCTTCGGCGGACGCCTCTCGCTGCTCGGGTTGATCCGCCTCGGCGCCGACGCCGCGGTGACGTTCCACGGCACCGCGATGCACCTCGACCTCGCCGAAGCGGGTGGCATCAGCGCGCCGTTCAGCTTCCACTACGGCGAGAACGATCCGGTCGTGCCGCTCGAGCAGGTCGAACTCGTCAAGAACGCGCTCGCGGGCAAGGACGGCGAAATCTACGTCTATCCGGGTGCGGGGCACAGCTTCGCGCAGCAAGAGTCGCCGCGCTACGATCCCGTCGCGGGGCCGCTCTCCGAGGAACGCGCGCTCGCGGTTCTCGAGCGCATCAAGACACCCGTCACGGCTTGATCTGCATGTGGCTCGCGGACTTCGACCGCTCGGCGGCATCGATTTCCGCGATCTTCATGAACACGACGACGAAGCTCGAAATCGCAATCGCACTCAGCCCGACGGTCGCGGTGAGAAACCAGAACCAAAAGGGGAACATCATTTCTTCCGCCGGTACACGGCGACGCCGACGATTCCGACGACGAACCAGCTCGTCGTAACGGCGACGAAGAGCCCCAGGAGCAAAGCACTGCCGTCAAGCACGCTGCTGCTGCTCCAGAACGTACGGGAGCTGGTCGAGCGCCCAACGAGCGCTGGCGCGATTCTCGATCATCACGAGCGCGGGCACGGAAAACCACGACTCGATCCACCATGCGCCGAGGCCGTTGAGCGTCACGAACGCTAACGCACACATGGGCCAATTTTGCATATAGGCAAACGCTCCGAACGGACCGGTGACGACGGAGAGGAGCCACGCGAAGGTGACGTTCTTCGGCCGCCGCCCGCGATAGAGTTCGTAGAACGTCACACCGCTCTCGCGATCGAGACCGAGCATCGATTCGTAGACGAGATCGTCCGCGCGCCTCGTCGACGCGGCAACGGACGCCGCCGCACTCGCCAACAACCCGAAGATGAGGAGGGCGAGCGTTACGCGCGCGACCGTGAAGACGGCGTTGCCGACGTCATCGAATGCAATCGGCGCGATCGATATGTTCATGCCGCTGCTTCGACATGGTGTGATCGTGAGTCGTTCCGCGACCTTTGTCGGTCGCAATGGGTGCGATCGGCGCGGAAACTACGACGTCGTGCCGATGAGCGTCACGACTTCGAGCGGGTCGCGCGACGCGACCGCGTCCCAACGCGCCTGCACGCGCGTTGCGATCAGGCGCGCGATGCTCTCGGCGAACGCATCGTCGTCGGCGGTGAGCGGGCGGCGCGCCGGCTCCGGGCTCCAGAACGCGAGCACGTAGAGCGCGTTCGCGGCGTTGAACGGCGTGATCATCAGCGCGCCGTTGCCGCCGTCGTCCCAATGCGCGGTGACGAGGCGCGAGAGCGCTTCGGCGTGGCGCGCATCGACGCTCACCCGACCCTGCTGCACCGAGCGCGCCGTCGCGAGGCGCTCGTCGTTGGACGCCTCGATCCAGAGCGTGGACCCGGCGACGCGGCCGAAGCGCGCGCCGAACGGCTGCCCCGGCACGAGCAACGCCGCACCGAGTCCGAGCGCCTCGTGCACGAGCGAACGATCGCCGAGCGCCATATCGCCGGCGAGGCGCCACAGCGCGTCCATCCGCTTCTGCTGCAGCATCGCCGGTTAGGCGGCGGAACCGTCCGGTGCCGGCTGCCCGCGTTCGGCGACGGCCCGCGCCAACAGTCCCAACATCGCGATCGTCTCCGCTTCGGCCTCGTTGCGCGGCGGCGTTTTTTGCGTCGGCCGGTCGGTTCGCAGCGCCGCGCGGTGGCGCGCGTAGTGATCGACCGCGTCGTTGCCGGAGAAGCACGCTTTGAGATGATCGAGCACGCGCATCGGCGTGCCGTCGGCCGTGTGCCGCAGCGCGGCTTCGTAGCCCGCCGACGAGCGCGTGACGTCGAAGACGACGTCGCGCAGCGGCTCGAGCGCGGGATCGGACGAGAGCAGAAACTCGTGGTTGAGCAGATCGCGCAGCACGTAGTATTCGAGCTGCCCGTAGCGCACGAGCCGCGCGATCATCACGCCCTGCAGCGGCACGACGGCAAACGCTTGACCGCGCTGCGTCATCTCGCGATCGCGCGCTTCCTCCGGCGGCACGTCGCCGCGCTTCACGCGCTCCTCGTATTTCGCGCGCTCGTTCATCGCGCTCTGCATCTTGGCGAACGCGCTGCGCACCATCGGGTCGGCGTGCAACGATGCGAGGCCCTCGGGCGTCTGCAGCTTTTTGCGCACGGCTTCTTCGCGCAGGTAGATCGACCGCCGCGTCTCGCGCTCCATCGCGTCGAGCCGGTCGCGCCGTTTGCGCAAGAGCTCGTTCACCTCATCGAGCGCGTCCGATGCTTTGGCCGCTTCGCGATAGAGCGAATCGACGCTGTTGAACGTGCAGATGCGTTCCCAGAGCGACGGCGGGCGGACGCCGGTTTTGCGCACGCGGTGCGGAAAGCGCAGCGCGTAGCGCGCGGTCGCGGCGTTCGCCGCATCTTGCTTCGTCTTTTGCAGCGCACGCAGGTTGGCGATCTCGTCGTTGATCGCTTCGCGTTTCTTGGCAAACGCTTCGCGCAGTTTGTTCTCGGCGTCTTGCGTGATGGCCCGGATATAGGAGAGTTTCGCGCTCTCGTACGCAGCGATGGCGGCTTCGTCGCGCTCGAAATCGGGGACGCCACCGGCGGCCTCGTTCCGGACGTTTCCGTTCAACGTACGACCTTCCGCACCGGCACCCGCTTCGTCGTGTCCGCGGGGGAACCTGGCGTGCGTGGCATGCGTCCCGCTGCGGTGAACGACTTATGACAGGTGACACACAATGTCTCGAGGTTGTCGAGATGGTGGATGCAGCTCAGCGTGCCGTGCGCACCGAGCGCCGGCTCGCGATGATTGACCTCGACGCGATTCTCCGCGCGGCCCGCACGCCAGACGCGCATCGCCGCGCGATACGCGGCCTCGACCGGAAAGCGCGCGCGCGACGGCCGCTTCGGCGGCACGTGGCCGCAACGCGCGCAGCGATATTTGTCGCGCCGCTTCGCCGCGACGCGCGCACGCGACCACCAGTGGTTGTCCCAGAACGCGTTGCTGCAGCGCTCGCTACACCAGGTGCGGCGCCGCGCGGGGAGCGGTTGGCCGCACCAGGCACAACCCTCGGCCTGCGCGCGCGCCAGCGTGCAGGCCGCCAAGAGCGACGCGCTCTTCGGCGGCACTAGCGCGCGAGCGCCACCCCGTGCGCGCCGCGGGCGATCTCGGCGCGTACTTCGGCGGTCAGCGCGTCCGGGCGTTCGCGATACTTGGCCCAGAGCTGCGGCATCGACGCGATATCGCTGACGATGCGCGCGAACACCGTGTTGACCGGCGCCTTGACGCCCGCCTCGCGTGCCGCGTGCACGACGGCGCCGTTCAGCACCTCGACCTCGGTGCGGTTCTTCATCGCGCGCAGATCGAGCAACAGCGAGGGCGGCTTGCGGCCGCGCCCGCCGGCGATGCGGTTGGCGAGCAATCCGCGCGCGACCGGCGCCGGCAGCGTCGCGATGCCCTGGAGCGCGCGCACCGGGTACCGCGGCAAATCGATCGCGACGATGCCGCTCGCGCGCATCACCGCGCGCACTTCGCGAATCGCGCGGATCTCCAGATCGAACGCATCGCCCATGTGGACGAGCCGCTCGGGCAGCACGTTGAGGATCGCGCACGACGCGTTCGCGACGACGTTGAGCGCGAGCTTCGACCATTTCAGCGAGCGGTAATCGGCCGCGGCGAGCGCGGGCAGTCCGGCGGCCTCGAACGTGGCGAGCAGCCAGTTGTGCGCGCTGCTCGTGCCGACCGGTGCAAACGCGATGCCGCCGCCGCTGGCGGCCACGGGCGTACCGTCACGCCCCGATTCGACCGGCACCGTGAGCGCCGACGCGACCACGCGATCGGCGCCGAACGCCGCCGCCAGCAGCTCTTCGTTGCCGACGCCGTTCTGCGGCGTGACGATCGTCGCGCCGGGTGCGCCGGCGAGCGCGCGTTCGAGCGTCGCGATCGCGCCGGGCGTGTCGTAGGCTTTCACCGTCACGAGCGCGAGGTCGGCCTCGACCGGCACGACCGCGTCGAGGTCGCGCGGCGCGTAGGTGACGTCGTTGCCGCTCGCGCGCAGCAGGTCGCCGAGATACCGGCCGACGGCGCCCGCGCCGACGATGTAGACGTTCACCGCGGCCCGCCGACGCCGGTGCTGCCGAACCCGCCCGCGCCGCGCGCCGTCACGGCGACGGCATCGCACTCGGCGAAGGCCGCCCGCGCGACCGGCGCGACGACGAACTGCGCAATGCGGTCGCCGCGCTGCACGGTGAACGGCTCGCTGCCGAGGTTGACCAGCAGCACGCCGACCGGACCGCGGTAGTCGCTGTCGATCGTGCCCGGAGCATTGAGCAGCGTGACGCCCGCCCGGAGAGCGAGCCCGCTGCGCGGCCGAATCTGCACCTCGTAGCCTTCCGGGATTTCGAGGCTGAAGCCCGCCGGGATCAGCGCGCGCTCACCCGGCGCGAGCACGACGGGAGCGTCGACCGCCGCGCAGACGTCGGCACCGGCCGCACCCGCCGACATGTACGCCGGCAGCGGCAAGCCCGCGCCTTCGGGCCGGCGCAGGACGCCGATCGGAACGCTCACTTACTGAGCAGGTCCGCGAGTTCTGCTTGGAAGCTCTCGACGTCGCGGAACGAGCGGTAGACGCTCGCGAAGCGGATATACGCGACCGGATCGATCTTCTTGAGCGCTTCCATCAGCTTCTCGCCGACCAGGGCCGACTGCACTTCGTTCTCGCCGCGGGCGAAGAGTTCGCGCTCGAGCGTGGCCACGATATCTTCCATCTGCGCGTCGGAGACGGGGCGTTTCTCGCACGCACGGCGCAGGCCGGTGAGGATCTTGTCGCGGTTATACTGCTCGCGACGGCCGTCTTTCTTGACGACGAACAGGCGCGGAGCTTCCATCCGCTCGTAGGTAGTGAAGCGGTGTTTGCACGCCAAGCATTCGCGCCGCCGGCGGACCACGTTCTCGTCGTCACGGGAATCGACGACGCGGGTCTCGCTCTTACGGCAAGTCGGACAAATCAGGGCTCGCGGCTCCCGGCAGCATGAACCACAATATCTTGTGCTTCATGCTGATTATACACGCAGGTGGTACTCACCGGCATGGTGGCGGAGCGAGCGCCGCAACGACGTGGCGTTTGGACCAATTCGTTGCGAGCTCGGACCGGGGGCGGGTTCGTCTTCGCGAACCCCGTCGGCTTCGCCGACGAGCCACGACGTGGCTGGGGGCGCGCAGGCTGGGCCGGAGCGCCTTTAAACCGAAGCGCCGATCTTGAACATCTTCGTGCCGCACACGGGGCACTTGCCCTCGGTCGCGGGACGGCCATTTTTCATCTGGATCTGGGTCGCGTCTTTCATCTCACGCTTGGTCTTGCACTTCACACAGTACGCTTCGGCTGCCATGGGTCTCCCTCTCGCTAGTATCCCGACCGCGCTCTGAAACGTACGTCCGGTGCGGGTTCGCGCCTCGCTATTCCCACGCACACGGCGGATTCCTGGGCTTGCCGTCGAGGGAGGCGGTCGTGAACGACGAGGGATGGACAGCCTGGTTCGCCGTTATCGCACCCGTGCGGAGCTCGAAGAGGAGGCGCCGGGGCGGTGGGTCGACACCACGCTTGCCGGCCTCTGGGTCGCGGGAACGCTGGCCGGCCTCGCCGCACCGACCGTCGCGATCGTCGGCACCCGGGCGCCTTCGGACGACGGCCGGCGGATCGCCCAGCGGCTGGCGGCCGACCTCGGCCAGGCGGGCGTCTGCGTGATCTCGGGGCTCGCGCTCGGCATCGACGCGGCCGCGCACGAGGGCGCGCTCGCGGCCGCAGCGCCGACGATCGGCGTGCTCGGCGGCGGCCACGACCGCTTCTTCCCGCCGCGCAACGCCGAGCTCGCGCGCCGGATCGTCGCGACGGGCGGGGCGGTCGTCTCGCCCTACCCGCCCGAGCACCCCGCCTTCCCCTACCAGTTCCTCGAGCGGAACGGCATCGTCGCGGCACTCGCCGACGCGGTGGTCGTGGTCGAGGCGGCCGCGCGCAGCGGCGCGCTCAACACCGCGTCGTGGGCGGCCGACCTCTCCAGAGCGGTGCTGGCGTTCCCGGGCGACGTCGCGCGGCCGAAGGTCGCCGGCTGCCTCGCGCTGATCCGCGACGGCGCGACGCTCGTGCGCAACGCGACCGACGTGCTCGATGCGCTGCATCTGCTGCCGTCCGCCGCAGCGGCCGAGCCGGCCGGCCCCACCGTCCGCGGCCCGGTCAGCCGGCTGGTGGCCGCGCTCGATGACGAGCCTGCGACGGCGGCCGAACTGATCGAACGCAGCGGCCTGCTGCCGGCGCTGGCGCTGGCCGAACTCGGCGAGCTGCTCGCCGCCGGCACGATCGTGGAAGGCGCCGACGGGCGCCTGCGCCGGGCGGTGGAGGCCGGACGGCGAAGCGCGGGCGATGCAGCTCCGGGTGATCGCGGTCGGGCGGATGCGCGAGCCGTATCTGATCGCCGCGGCCGACGATTTCCGCAAACGGCTGCGCCCCTACCACCGGCTCGATGAGGCCGAGGTGCGCGCCGCCGACGGCGGCGATCCCGAGCGCGCCATGCAGGCCGAGGGCGACGCCGTGCTGCGGCTGCTCGCGCCCACCGACCACGTATGGCTGCTCGAGCGCAGCGGGACGCAGCTCGCGAGCGACGAGCTCGCCGAGCGGCTCGACGCGCTCGCGCTGGGCGGCACGTCGCGCGTCACGTTCGTGATCGCGGGGACCTACGGCGCGTCGCCCGCGCTGCTCGCCCGCGCCAACGTTCGCTGGTCGCTCTCGCGCCTGACGCTCCTGCACGAGTGGGCACGCGTCATCGTGCTCGAGCAGCTCTACCGCGCCGCGAAGATCGCGCACGACGAACCCTACCACCACTGAGGCACCGCACGCCGGCGATCCTCGGCTGGCTGCGCGCGCTCGTGCCGCAGCAATGAGTTCGCCGCGCGGCGAAGATCGCGCGGTGCAATCCACGGTGACGCTGCTTTCCCTCGACGACCTCGCGACGCGCTTCGCCGCGGCCGCGCGCGACCTGTACCCGGGCAGCGAGCCCGTCGTGGCGTTCGAAGCACCGCGCCGGCCCGAGTTCGGCGACGTCGCCACCAACGTCGCGTTCGGCCTTGCGAAAGCGGCGAAATCCGCCCCGCAAGCGATCGCGGCGGCGCTGATCGAGCGCGCCCTCGCCGAACCCGCCGTGCGCGCGACGGTCGCCGACGCGACCGCGACCGCCGGCTTCATCAACCTGCGTCTCGTCCCCGCATTTTGGCACGCCACGATCGCTGCGATCCTGCGCGAGGGGCGCGCGTACGGCCGCGGTGCGACGCAGACCGAACGCATCTCGCTCGAGTTCGGCAGCGCGAACCCGACCGGGCCGCTCGTCGTCGTGCAAGGCCGCACGCTCTCGATCGGCGACACGCTCGCCAAGACGCTGCGCTTCGCGGGCTACGCGGTCGAGACCGAGTGGATCATCAACGATGCCGGGTCGCGGCTCGACACGCTCGCGCAGTCGCTCTACGCGCGCTATCGCCAGCTCTGGGAACCCGAGTTCCCGTTCCCCGAGGACGGTTACCCGGGCGACTACCTCATTCCGATCGCGGAGCGCGTGCGCGATGCCGACGGCGACCGTTGGCGCGATGCGCCCGAAGCCGAGTGGATGCCGTACTTCGGCATCTTCGGGCGCGACGAGAACGTGCGCGAACAGCAGGCGACGTGCGCGCGCTTCGGCGTCACGATGGATCGCTGGCAGAGCGAGAAGGCGCTGCACGACGACGGCGACGTGGCGACCGGTATTGCGCGGCTGGGCGCGCGCGGGTTGACCTACGAGCACGAGGGCGCGCTCTGGGTGCGCACGACCGTGAGCGGCGACGACAAGGATCGCGTCGTGATCCGGCGCGACGGGCGGCCGTCGTACTTCGCGGGCGACGTCGCCTATCATTACGACAAGCTGCAACGCGCCGATCGCGTGATCGACATCCTCGGCCCCGATCATCACGGCTTCATCGCACGGCTGCACGCGCTCGCCGACGCCTACGATCGCAGCGGCGCGATCGAGGTGCTGATCGCACAGCAGATCACGCTCAAACGCGACGACGAGATCGTCTCGATGTCCAAGCGCGCGGGCAACATCGTCACGCTGGAAGACATCATCGACGAGGTCGGCGTCGACGCGGCGCGGTTCTTCTTCGTCATGCTCTCGGTCGATCAGCCGCTCACATTCGACTTGGCGCTGGCGAAGGAACAGTCGAGCGACAACCCGGTGTACTACGTGCAATACGGCCACGCGCGCATCGCGTCGGTCGCGCGGCGCGCGGCCGAACGCGACGCCTCGCTGGTCGACGCGGCGCGCGCGGGTGAATTCCTGGAGCGGCTCGGTGAGCCGAGCGAACTCGCGCTCGCGCGGCGCTTGGCGGAATTCGGATCGGTCGTCGCGGGCGTCGCGCGCACGCGCGCGCCGCACCGGCTACCGAAATACGCGCGCGACGTCGCGAGCGACTTCCACCAGTTCTACACCGACTGCGTCATTCTCACCGACGACCGCGAGCTGAGCATCGCGCGCCTCGCGCTCGCGCTCGCCACGCAGACCGTACTCGCGCAGGCGCTCGAACTCTGCGGGGTCAGTTCGCCGGAACAGATGTAGCGCCCGACGGAACCGTCGCCACGATCACCTCGGCGACGACGGGATCGTGGGGAAAGACCGGCTCGAGGTCGGCATCGTCGAAGCCGTGCTCGGCGAGTTGCATGCGCACGAGCCACGGCAACACGAAGTAGGTGAACAACACGCGCACGAGCGCGGCCGCGGGGATGCCGAGGATCAGGCCCCACATCCCGAAGAGCTCGCCGCCGGCGAACACGGCGAACATCACGCCGATCGGCGAGACGCCGACCGCATCGGCCATGATCTTCGGCACCAGCACGCTATCCGCAATGCGCGCGATCACGAAGATCGCGATCGTGACGTAGGCCGCCATCGTCGGGCCCTGCAAGAGCGCGAGCGCGAGCGCGAGCAACTGCGCGACGATCATCCCGAAGAACGGCACCGCGTAGCCGATGCCGCAGATCACGGCAACCAGCAGCGAGAACGAGAAATGTGCCGGCGCGAGCGCGAGCCACACCGCCGTGCCGACGAT
>Ga0116227_10014353_pt1 | contig 12092 bp, 9 predicted proteins | sample S1TSphgellanicum_FD_89693 | JGI IMG/M metagenome (GOLD analysis project Ga0116227, IMG submission 89693) | Host-associated microbial communities from peat moss isolated from Minnesota, USA - S1T2_Fb - Sphagnum magellanicum MG | ecosystem: Host-associated > Plants > Peat moss > Unclassified... | reverse complement strand
GGGGGGGGGGGGGGGGGGGGGGGGGGGTGCATAGCGACGCTGTAGTTCACAGTTCAGACTTACGACTCCAGTTCAGAAAAAAGAGAGAAAAAAGACAACAAAATAAAACATTGGGAGAAGTGCGGTTGAAATAGCCCTAGAGTAGAATCGCTCATCATCGAACGTATATTTATCACTGAACACTTTTCAATATTTTACTCATTCGTTAACCAAATTGAGTGATTTTTGTGTCATTGAACGGGCAAATTGAAGGATTACAAATGTTCTTGAAGTGTAAGAAGTAAAGGAGCAGCCTACAGAACACGTGAAGAGGATGAATGATAGTTTGCTTCAAACTTTTTGAAAAAAATTGCTTTAGACCCTTTTTAGTTCTAGCCTCATATTTTTGTCAATTTGAGTGATTTCAAACCTGATGGGTACATCAACTAAGGCTTTACAAAACTTCTTTGTATTTTAAAAGCAAAGGTGCAATGACAAAAAAGTTTAAGCTTAAAATTTTAATATGTTTTAATTCACTCATCATTGAACACTAAGCCCCCTTACACCAAATATCTCATAATTTCCACATTCATTAATGAAATTGAGCAATTTTTGTGATGTTGAAAGCACTAGGTGGAGGGTTACAAGGGTTACAAATGTTTTTTAAGCTTAAAAAAAAAAAAAAAAAAGTGTAGGAAAAATGTGTAAGGGTTCAACTTTCTTCAAGTTCTTAAATGTTCATTCACCAACCTATCTACCCTAACTTGAACAAAATTTGAGATAAATTTAAAAAATAAAAAATTAAAGATAAATAAGCCTATGAGCAAACACTTACGAAATCAAAAGAGGTCGAATCTTTATGCGTTGTTCTTTGAAACTGAAACAACATTTGTAACCCTCCACCTAAAGCTTCCAATGCCAAAAAAATGACTCAATTCAATAAAGGAATGAGAGAAAATATGAGGTGTTTGATGTTAAGAGAGTTTAGTGCTTGGTGATAGGTGAATTAAAATAGATTAAGGTTTTGGATCGTTACATTTTTGTCTTTGAAATATAATTTTTTTTTAGTAAAGTCTTAGTTGGCACACGTACCAAGTTTTAAATTATTTAAAAAAGACTTTAAAAAAAGAAGATATGAGGTTAGAACTAGAAAGAGATTTAGAGCTATTTTTTCAAAAAGTTTGAAACAAAGTTTCACTCATCCCTTTTGTGTGTTTTCTATGCTGTTCCTTGGCTTCTGATATTAAAAAAAACATCTGTAACCCTCTAATTTACACATTCAATGACACAAAAATTGCTCAATTTGATCAAGAAATGAAAATATATATTAAAAAAAATTGATAATAAATACATGTTTGTTGATAAACAATTTTACCATATAACATTTAATGTCACACAAATATGTGTTGATAATACATGTGTTAGCCCCACAAAAGGCAAGAGTTCCCAAAATAGAGCCACCCACATTCTAAATGTGAACCTTTGCTAATGTTTATTGCATCTAAAATATTGTACTCCATTATCCCATCTGACAACAAACTGTTGAATAATTAATAAAAACCTAAATCTAAATTTTGATGCTTGATTTTTTTTATGTTGAATTTTTTTGTAAAGAATGATTATAAAAAATAATAAACACATTTTTGTTATGTTTATGGGACAATATAGTGTGTTTAGATTTCCTCATTCTTAACTTCTTAAGTTCTTAAACTTTAAGGTCTACAGTTCAAGCCCAACAATTGAAAACTAGAGATTCCTAATTTTATAATAATTAAAAAAAAATCAACACACGTAATTAATTTTATTTTTTTCAAAATTTCAACAAAACGAAAAATAATTTAATTTATGCCAAAAACCATTCATGTACCTTCAGTAGTGTGTAATTTATTTCTCCCACTAATGACCTAATCCATTAATAGTACCTTGGCAACTTCAACACATGTTTCTCAAATAATTAATTAGCTTTGAAATTTTCATTTTAAAAAAATGAAATATTTTCCTTCATAAAATGTTTTTTTTGAATTTTTTTGGGAATATTTGAATATTTCTAAAAATAATATGATAATACCTTGACAACTTCAATACATGTTTGTCAAATAATTAATTAGCTTTGAAATTTTCATTTCAAGAAAATAAAATATTCTTTAATATTAAATATTTTTCTTCACAAAATGTTTAATAGAGTTGTTTTTGAATATTTGAATATTTCTAAAAATAATATAATAGTACGTTGGCAACTTCAACACATGTTTGTCAAATAATTAATTAGCTTTGAAACTTTCATTTCAAGAAAATGAAATATTCCTGAAGATTGAATATTTTCCTTCACAGAATGTTTTCTGGAATTTTCTTGGGTGAATATTTCAACATTTCTGAAAAATAATATAATTAGTGTCAAAGTTGCCAAGGTATCATGGTATCATCAAAAGCAGGTCTTTGGGTTGCAACAAAACTCTAGTAGATTCATATAAATCAAAGACTCTTGATTCCAACCCTAAATTACACCAGGTTCGTTTCCTGATTCTGGATTCCAAACCTAAAGACACCAGGTTCGGTGTTACAGCTAACCCTAAACCTAACCCTAAAAACCTGTTTGTTTCTGTTTCATTGTGTGTTATCGTTGTGGGGTTTTCATTCTTACCAAATTTGTGTCTCTTTCGATCTTGTGTCTCCAGTCTTGCTTCACTGTTGTTGATCTCGCGTTCTCTTCTCTTGTCTTGCATTTCCTGTTTCCTGTGTGACCGGATTTTTCTCTGTTGTTGTATTTTTTTTGGTTTGTTGTGGTTTTTAGTTCAAGGATTCGGTTTTTTGTTCTTTTGGGTTTTGTGAGTGAGGATTGTATGTGTGCGTGTGCGTGTCTGTTTTAGAGCGAATATGTCTCGGCGTTATGATAGCAGGACGACAATCTTCTCGCCGGAGGGGAGGTTATACCAGGTAGAGTATGCGATGGAAGCTATCAGTAATGCGGGAGCAGCAATCGGTGTGTTAGCCAAAGATGGAGTGGTTTTGGCTGCCGAGAAGCGTGTGACCTCCAAGCTCTTAGCAACCACCAAGTCCACAGAGAAGATGTACAAAATCGATGATCATGTGGCGTGCGCCGTGGCGGGCATCATGGCGGATGCCAACATTCTCATCAATACAGCCAGATTGCAAGCGCAACGGTATACCCTAGCCTACCAGGAGCCCATGCCAGTGGAACAACTGGTTCAGTCGCTTTGCGATACTAAGCAAGGCTATACTCAGTTTGGAGGTCTTCGTCCTTTCGGTGTGTCGTTCCTCTTTGCAGGTCACGACTCCAACTTTGGTTTCCAGCTTTACATGAGTGATCCTAGTGGAAATTATGGAGGCTGGAAGGCAGGAGCAATAGGCGCAAACAACCAAGCAGCGCAATCGATGTTGAAGCAGGACTACAAGGATGATATTACTAGAGAAGAGGCAGTTCAGCTGGCTCTGAAAGTGCTGAGTAAGACCATGGACAGCACCACCCTCTCTGCAGAGAAACTGGAGCTTGCTGAGGTCAGTCTAACTGCGCAGGGAGAAGTCAAGTATCAGGTCTTCTCTGCTGATGATTTGAACAAGTTGCTTCTAACTCTGGGAATCACTCAGCCAACGGAGGAATCATAAAGCCGTTGCCAAAAAGGTTCAGACCTTGCATGGTACAGGATGGTAGCTGGTAGTGGCGATTACAGGTTTTGTTTTCTTTTTCTTTTACAGATCATTGACCAACACATGAAGATTGTCAGTGGACTGTAAGTGGAAGCTGTAAAATTGGACAGCATGTTAACATTGAGTCCATTTCCATCTTCTCTGAGGAGGTGTTTCATATGTGCAGTTTTCTGTAGAGCTTGAGATAACCACATTGATGAATATACAGAGATTCAGCAGGTTGCTTGCAAATAGGGTATGCCATTATGAGGCTGCTGATGCCCAATTGTTTATCTTGATTTCTTGAATTGCATCTGACTCATCAGTCAGATCAGCTAGTATTATTGAGCAGAAGGACACCAGAGCATTCTTCACAAGTTGCTGACTTTCAATGGGTGTATTTTACTCATCAAGTTACTTGTCTTAGGGGGAATGTGGAGTTTTCCTGCATACCAGTAAATTTTTGTCAAAGATACACCAATTTGTGAGCTACAGTTGATTGGAAGAAGTGCAGATGGTTTTTAAGTTTGTGAATGTGAATGGATGCAATTTTGTTGAATCCATTATTTCAGTGTCTTTGAACACATTTAACTGTGGGGATGCAGAGTCATGCTCTTAAATGCGCACAAAGGGCTCTGCAAAGATCATGCTCTTAATGTTATCTGTTTGGTTTCTCTCCTCTCTTCCTCTTTATGTTGGTCAATACCATACCTGTTGCTGCTGAACATGTGGGTGACATTATTGGATTGTTTCTCTATTTTGGTCATCTCTCAATTCTAGTCAGGTTGACTTAAAAAGCATTGATTCTCACAGTTCAAAGTGATTCTCCATACAAATTGGTTCCAACTTCTATATGAGTTGCAAAAAGAAAACAGAATGGTCAATCTGGATTGGGTATGTCCAATGCATTGTAAAGCTCCAATGGCTGTTGCTCTTGAAGGTCTATGAAAATGTATGTCACTGTCATCAAAACCACCTGTCTTGCTCTGTAAAGGCTTCTTCTTTTTAATGATTGTTCTATTGCCAGATTTTGAAATATCAAGAACATATGATGGGTTCATCTTTCCATTCTTTCCAGGTTGACTTTCTTGAGGAATGCTTGGTATTTCTCAAGATATTGTGGGGCATCCACCATGTTGGGAACAATATTGTGCATGTGGCTGTGGATATCCGTTGAGAGACTCAGGAAATCTGACAAAACTGATGCAAATGCAATTGGATCATACATCTGTACAATTAGGATCAAATCTCTTTATGTATGCTTTTTGTACTCTGCAGGGAAACAAGAAACTGCATAGTTTGGCCTCATTGTGCATGATGATCTGCACCTTCAAGAAGGAAAACTTGAACATAGAAATGGGTGCAATTGTGTACAAAACCAAAGATTCGATTATCATTGGTAGACAAGAGATCACCAGTGTATGTTCCCTGAAGTTTGCATCTTTGTAGTGCTAAAGAACTCTGGAATTCACCTGAGTCTTTTAATCACCAGGTGATGATCTTTACACTGCAGAATGTGTACTCACATCATGCACACATTCCTTGTTGAGATTCAACAGCAAGGAGGGATGATATTCTAAGAGCATCTAAGTTGTGACAACAAGATTCAACTGAAAATGCAGGTGCTGACAGTCTTGTGTGAGGCAAAGAAAACCACCTTACTCATACCAAGATGGCTTCTTATGTCCTGGAGCCTCTTCACCTCTGTGGGCTGGACCTTGATATCCATGAGGTCTTCCTTCAGATGCATATGAGCCCTGTGGTGTATAGTTAGATCCAGGGTCGCCTGAATAAGATGGACCTTGGTTTGCATAATCTCCAGCTTCACCAGGATAAGACGGGCCTTGGTGTCCATAACCTCCAGCTTCACCAGGATAAGACGGGCCTTGGTGTCCATAACCTCCAGCTTCACCAGGATAAGACGGGCCTTGGTCACCATAACCTCCAGCTTCACCAGGATAAGATGGGCCTTGGTGTCCATAACCTCCAGCTTCACTGGAATAAGATGGAGCTTGGTTTGTGTAAGCTCCAGCTCCAGCTGCATGGACTGAAGCTTGAGGAACACGATGCTGATCTGGGAAAGTCGGTTCCTGCATTGCAGCACCTGGTGTTGAGGTCAAAGGTGCAGCCTGACCTCCTCCATGCTTCTGGGCATAGCCATGTAAATAGGTTTCTGCCTTTTCTATGTAATTTCCATATGGAGACTTGTCTAAACCTCCATAAGAAGACAAACCCTCCAGCAAGCTCTCTGCTGCACCTGCCAGTGTTAAACAAATCTCTTGCAGATTAACAATTTGTTTTATATCCAGTCCAAATCTTTGATCACAAACAGCAGTGATGAGCTGCCATAATTCCCCACCGACTCCATCAGCTCCCGAGATTGGGAGTAGCCCAAAATCTGAGCAAACCATCTTACGAAATCTCAAGTTTGGGTTGCATCTCTGCAAACATCAGGAAGACTCAAGTCATGATGTGGGTTAGTACTGGAGAGGCAATCCACTTTCAAGCAGGAACTCAGACACTTACCAGCAACTTTTCCTTCATCAATCCCCCCTTGCTTCCCTCTCCCTGCTGCCGCCTGATAGATGACCTGCAGGTACAAAGATCAAAGAGATTTGTAAAATCCTGTCCCTGTATCCTGAACATGAGCGGCAGCACATGCATACTGCTATCTGAGATGGAAGCTACTACTCTGATATGTGTGGGTGAGTATTTGAAGTATATTCTTGAAGATGCAGGACTGCAATATGATCCCACATTCCAGCAAGATTCTTATTACAGGCATGTTTATTGCATCTGAAGACAACAATTTGATCTTGTTGCATGATCTGAAGATGCAGATGCTGCAATAGGATTTGGATTCTCTTGCAAACCACTGGAAGGATTTCCATCTCTTCCCACTTCTGCTTGACTCTAGAAGCATTGCTGGACCGACAGTGGACCTAGATGTTGGTCACACAGACACAAGGGAAGTAGAGACAAGAGATCTCATTACCAAGGGACTGAGAAGCAGAGGAGAACAAAATACCAAACAACAACAACATTGCCATGCAGTAATCACAAATGGAGTAGAAAAAAGACAAGAAAAGGCAAGCTGAAGGGAGTGTAGGGGCAAAGACCTGCGCACTACTGTAGAGTTCAGTCGTGCTCGGCTTGGTGTGCTCGGCGGTACCACCCGGTCCTCCAGCATGCGAGACGGTGGTGGCATGCTGGGAGAACATCGCTGTGTGGGGGTGTGGGAGAGCTCCGTCATAGTCGCCACCACCTCCTTGAGGCTTGCTATGCTGTTGCGCAAGCTTGGCCGCCTCCTTCAAGAAGTCCATGTTAGAAAAACAACAAAAAAGAAACACAACAACAACAAGGACGTGCACAAAACCCTAGACGAGACGAGCAAATGCGGATGACGAGAATTCCTGGAGATGGGTCCTCTCTCTTCTCGCTCACAAGCAAAAATGCTTCTCTCTTGTGTGCCTAGATTTGGCTAGTCTGAGTTTCCTTCCAACCACAGTTGCCGAGCGGTGCGTGCTCCCACGCCTACCTAGTGCAATCTCATCACATCGAGGTGGATTTTTCCTTGGACGGGGCAGGTGGCGGGTGGGATTCAAGTCTGTCTGAGGAAGATTGGACCCCAGACAGGACTCACGTATCTCAGATTTCCCAGAAATCCCCAAAATTCGCCATATTTTGAGAGAAAAAAAAGAAGAAGAAAAAGAGTTGATATCGCCATATTTAGACCATCGATTCTTGCATGTCACACATAGATAATGCAATTTATTTATTTTTTGTTTTTTTTTCCCTCAATTTTGTGATGTTGTCATAATGGCAATCATTCCTCGAGTAGATTTAGTCACCTGTGGCTATAGACCTGCTAAGAAAGTAGAAATGTATTAAATAAAAAAATATATCCTACCTAATTGTCATACATTTTTTTTTAAGCAAGTAAATGGCCTCAATGGTTTTCATCCCTCTAGTAGTAGAAATATTTGGATGTTTACATCAACAACAACAAGGGAATGATATTCCAACCTCAATGGTTTTCATCTCTCTAGTAGTAGAAATATTTGGATGTTTACAACAACAACAAGGGAATGATATTCCAACATGACATGATCGGCAAGGACTTCGAAGGTCTCCCCTTTTTCATATTTTTAGTTCATTTTATAGACAAAGAGTATTGATGGCTCTTCTTCGAAGAGTTCAGACCGTCATTATCTTGTGACAATCAAGCAATTGTGACAACAAAAAGAGTCTCTTGTAGGCTTGGTGTCCTTTCACGTATTTCGTCCATGTCTTTGCACGACTTGCTTCATGCTATTGATGATGGGTTTATAGGTCCTAGGTTTTTGTAATTTCTCTCCTTAGGGCTGCCCATTGTGGGTTTTGCCTTTTCAAGTGTGCTGTTTTGTTGAGACTTCAGTCCCTTTTTTTTTCTTTTTTTTTTTCCCTTTTCTTGTTCCCTTGCCGGGTGTTTTTTCCTTTATTTATTTATTTAAATTAGCTAGGATATATAATAAATAAAAATTTCTCCTTGTTAGCCCTTGACCCGTTCCATATTTTTCATGTTGCCCAAACACACTTTAGGTCCTGTCCATTACAGGCCTAAAACCTGCATAACAAGACACCACCCAAAAAAAAGGTCTGGGCAGCACTGGACACAACTAGTTCGGGCACCATGGCTTTTTAAGGTTTTATTATTGGGAATTTGTGTTTTTTCTTTTTGCTTGTTACAACAGATTTGTGAAATACATAATGTGTAGAATTTTTTTTTTGCTAAAAAAATCAAGAATTCAGAAGCATGCTCATATTGAATTAAAATTTTAAAAAATACTTTACTTTTACAACAGATAATCAACACTTCTTTGTCGAATAATTTTATTTATTTTTAAAAAAAGGTTTGATAGTTTCAAATTTAGTTTTCCAGAATTTCAATAATAATTAAGGACTAATTAAGTATGCAAAGTACTCATCTTTGTTAGGCCCTGCCCTTGCAGGTGATAGGCGCTTTTGCATCGATTTTTTTTGGAGGAGGTTTTGCCTTACATTGTCTCTGGTTTCCCACTGAATGAGACAAGTTTTTTTCAATGATATATATTTTTAGGTTTGGCCTTATATTTTTCGGTTTCACACACAATTAGCAGAGTGTTTTTTTACCATTGAATCTATATTATATAAGTGGGTTGGTTTAGGGTGTGAGTGGGTTAGTGTAGGAAGTGGGTGGGTTAGGTTGGGAGGGTGTTCATTTGCGGTGGTTGTGGGGAGTGGGGAAGTGGAGAGAGGAGAGGCCAAGTTTAGGGTTTAGGGTTTAGGGCAACCAAGAGGATTGGTTGGTCATTTTTTTTCAAATACTTAAAAGACATTGGAGATGTTTTTTTGTTGGATTTGAGGTTTTGTAAGTAATTGTGTTGATTGCATGCAAGAGACAAGTTCATTCATAGTGTTTCAAAGAAGAGCAGAGTTGTTTGTAGATGCTCAACACCTCAAAGCAAAAATGTTTGATTCTCAAGTGAGTGTCAATTGTCTTATCTCTTAGTATAAAATAGTTAGCCTTTGGCACTACTTCATGTAGGATGTTTCAAACAACTTTATCATATGAGATTCTAGAATTGTATCTGAAAAATGATCATGACTAAGTATTTCTCCTTTTCCATTTCACTAATGGTGCTCTTGCTTTGTGAACACTTTGGTTTGTTGAGTATGGGTAATTTATATGTGGGAGGAAGAGGTAAGAGAAGGTGGTGTCAAAAGTGAATAAGTGTTGTGTATGGGTTCCTTATATCCACTTGGAGTCTCTTCATTGATTAAATAAGAAGATACATATCTAAAAATGACAATTAGGTCAATTGCTTTAGATACATGTAGTTAGGTTAATTGACTTACAAAAGATTTGTAGACTTTATCACATAGATTTTAAAAATTAGAGATGTGTTGGAGTTGTACTTAGGGTTTGGTTCTTTGTCTTGCCAGCCAAACTTTTGCATTTGTTTTTGTTTTTTCTCTTTTGATGTTTTGAGGGGTTTTTTGCCTTGTTGTTTTAATAAGAAAGAAATTTATTGGTTTGTATAAATTTCAAGATCATATTTAAGGTGTTTCAAACTTTTTATATTTAGTTCATGTTTAGTTTTCATCTTTTACTCTTTTTTTTGCTCCTTTGGCCATAATCAGTTTTTGGCAAATAGTAAGCAATTTCTATTAGTTTTGTAATGAAGTTTCAGTGTTTGTTTTTTCTTTTGAATTTTTTATGGTTGAGTTCATTCATGGCCCTAGCAAGAAAAAACAACACCAATGTATGTTGTGGGGATAACTGACATGCAACAAAGGATGTTGAATGCCATATTTGAAGTGTACATTGTCAACATGTATGAATCTTATGATGTTGCTAGGAGCAGCTTTAAATATATACATTGTGATTTTATTGATGTATTAAGGTGTCTTACAATCACCTTGATAGTTGGTTTAGTTTTTGTGACCACTTTCTTTCCACGGCTTAATGTTGGGTTGTACATACGAGTTACAAATTTTGGTGTTACCTTTTGAAATAATTTTGAAAAAGGGGATTGGGGCTTTGTGTTGAAAGTTTGGGGAACAACATTAATAGAACCAATTGATCCATTCCCCACAAGTTTGTGTTTTGTTGCCATCATACCATCCAAAGTTTCATACAAAGGTCAAATTTGGAACAACTCGGAACCCTAGAGATGGTTGTCACAAGGATATATGGCAAGTTTGCCAAAACCTTTATTTTGGTTGTGGTCGATGGGTTAGAAACAAGTTTTTTTTTTTGCCTTGAATTTTATCCATAGTATGTGCAACTAATGAACATGTATAGCACTGGCATACCTACAACACTTTTGGTCAAGAATATCAGAAGTGTGGTTTTTGGAAAGTAGTAGCTTGTGACCAATTTTTTAAGCATGTTTGTAACCCTTGTACCTAATCATGCAATTGTTGACAAGTTAAATAAAGTGAACAACAAGAAAATTAAAAGGCAAGACTTTGCCATAAATTTTGAAGTATGGGTGTAAATATTATTTTGTTCTTTTCTTAAATTATCCATGTTATGGCATACAATACATAGATGATTCTAGTCAGTTTGGATTATATTTGTATTTGTGCATTGTAGGCAAACCTTAAACCCTAAACATGTTCTTTATGCATATGTTTTGATTCTTGAAACCTCCAAGGTTTTGTCCGTTTTGGCATTTGGCCATGTGGATTTCAATTTGGGATTTCAACACTCATATTTATTCAAAGGCCAAGATAGCATAATGTAGGTCACACCAAAGACTTGTGGGTTTCTACATGAATGTGGGGCCTTTTGACAAAGTTGGTAGTATGTTGCATGAGTGAAAGCTTCACTTTTCTAAGAAAATTAGCTTAAGTAGAATGAAACAATCTTTAATGAAAATGTCCTTGACTATTATAAATAATAGCTAGTTAGATTTGATTGTTTGTCATTTGTGCAATTTGTGGTTTGTAGGTTGTCAGGAAGTTGGTGATTGCTATGAAAGCATCCTACTTTGAAAACATATGCACAAAATGTCACATGCCTTTTCTAACCAATCGTGATAACAATTTCTATTGTTACAATTGTAAATGCACAATTCACCCTAAAATTCAAGTTCGAATTTTATGCAAAATAAAGTAAGGAAATGGCGATGAATATGATTGTGTGCTATGTGATCCTTGGATTTAATCTTTCTTGAGACACAAGCTTGTGAATTGTGAACATTTAAAAACCAAACAAGGGTTTTTTCTTCATCTTTTCAAGGATAAGTAGCTTAAGGGCCATTTTGTCTTAAATCCTATAGCAAAGGTTGTTGGTTATTCATCCATAAAAGCAAATCGACAAATGAAAAATCTAGAGGAGTAAATATTGTTTATATGTGCATTAATGTTTTTGTTTAAGGTTTTGAAGACATCACTATACATATAAAACAACAATTTTGAATATATAGTTTTTGGCATTTGTTTTTAGAACAATTTTTCAACTCATGTACATTCTATGTAAATGAAAACAATTTGGTGTTGTGGGTTTTTGGTATAAAGGATGTTGGATTTTGGTAACCTTGTTTTTTGGGGGGTCTAATTTTGGGCTATAGAAATACAATTTGAATAATGGGGATTTGTTTTTGGCTAGGGGTGAATGTATAGGTTTATTGATTTCTAATTTTCAACTAATTGCAGTCCCAAGTTTTACTTAATTTTTGTATCTTAACAAAAAGGTCAAGTATAGAAATAAAATAATAATAATATATTGTGTGAAGTGTAAATAACGACCATGTGTTGTAAATGATCAATAATAAACCACTTCTTTAAAGCCATATAATAAATAAAAATATATAATTTGGATACATTATAAAGAATCAATTAAATAAGTTGTAAATAAAATATAAATAATCTTTTTATTTAAAAATTTCAAGTGAATTATATATATATATATATATATATATATATATATATAAAAAAAT
>Ga0116227_10014352_pt1 | contig 12094 bp, 13 predicted proteins | sample S1TSphgellanicum_FD_89693 | JGI IMG/M metagenome (GOLD analysis project Ga0116227, IMG submission 89693) | Host-associated microbial communities from peat moss isolated from Minnesota, USA - S1T2_Fb - Sphagnum magellanicum MG | ecosystem: Host-associated > Plants > Peat moss > Unclassified... | reverse complement strand
TCACCGTGCGCATGTCGTGCCGCAAAACGTCTGGTTCGAACAGCCGACCAAGGCATCGGGGCTGACGGCCGAGAATACGGGTGAAGGTCATCCGACCAAGGCCATCAACCTGGCCTCGCTGCCGGACGATCCATTCACGCAATACCTGCTCAAGTCGGACGAGATTCGCGTGATTTCAGAAACCGCGCTGCCGAGCGGCGATCGGGCCTCGACATTGAGTGCCGAGAGCACCTACGCTCTGATGATCACGATCTCCCAGGGCTTGGGCGTCAATTGCACCTATTGCCACAACACGCGCTCGCTCGGGGCCTGGAGTTCGAGCACGCCGGAGCGGACCACGGCCTATTACGGCATCCGCATGGTGCGCAGGATCAACAACGACTACCTGGTGCCGCTCACGAGCACATTCCCGGCGCATCGGCTCGGCGTGCTCGGCGACGTGGCGAAGGTCAATTGCGCGACCTGCCATCAGGGTTTGTTCAAGCCGCTCTATGGCGCGAGCATGGCCAAGGACTATCCGGAATTGACAGGCGCCATCAACAACGCGCCCGCTGAGTCGCCAACCGAGGGCACGACCCCGCCGACCGCATCGTTGACGGCCGAGCACTGACACTGCGCGGGGGTGGGCGCACTGATTGGAGTTGGCGCACACTGCGCGGGGTGGGCGCACTGAGTGGGGTGGGCGCGCGTTGGCTGGTGCGCGCCCGGCAGGTACGCGACTACCACGGGGGGAGGGAGACGATGGCCGCTTCGCAGGGATTTGCCACAACAGAAATCGCCGGGCTGCCGCTCACGGGGCTCGCAATCACCGGTATGACGAGCGCGCGCCGACAGCGCGCAGGCACCGGTGCCCACGTGCGACAAAAAGTATTGCACCTTGGCCGTCAAGGAGCCCGATGACAATTGGTGGGCGGCAATGAACCTCGATTCCCCGGCGGCGTTGACCAAGGTCTACGTGGCCCAATCGCAATGTTTCACACTCGTCGATCGGGGGAAGCTCTGCGCCGTCAAGCATCGTGCGGCGCTCGCAGGCCTCAAGGGCGACCACTCCGCGCACTCGCTGCGCTCGGGGTTCATGACGGAGGCCGGCCGACAGAACGTCCCCTTGGGAAGCGATTGTGCTGACAGGGCATCGCAGCGTGCAAACTGCGGTACGATACTTCCACGCGGGATCGGTGGAGAAATCCCAGGCGGGAACTCTATTGGGAAGTGGGCTTCCAAAAGGGGCCTGTCTATCGAACTCCGCCACAACATACGTAGCAGGCGATTTTTCAGATAAGGACATCGTCGGTGGGACGCAACGCCCGCGGCATTACCGGAGATTAAGGTGCTTTGCCCCCGGCGCACTTATGTGCGTAACATAGCGCCCGATGGCACACTACCTTAAGGCTCCAATCATCGAGGCGATAATCGACATTCAGGTCAGGGTACCGAGCGCCCCGACGCCCGACGTATTTGCGACAATGGCTGTTGCAATCTCCGACTTGTTCCCTTCATCGACCAGTGTCAATCAGTTCCAACTGAATATAGTGAACGGGATGCCCGGGGTCGCTCCGGTTGCGCACAACGTGCATGTCTCTGGCCTCCGGCTTACTAGGCCAGAGAATGACCAAGTGTTACAAATCCGACCGCGCGGCATGACTTTTAGCCATCTTGCCCCCTATAGGAGCTGGAAAGCCTTCTCTAATGAGGCGCGTCCGTTATGGGAACGTTATGTGGAATCCGTCAAGCCCGAGGCCGTGACTCGCGTCGCTTTGCGGTACATCAACCGAATTTATATTCCTCTCCAAAACTACGAATTGATGGATTACTTCCGCCTATACCCTCAGATTCCAGAGAAGATCCCTCAAGACATTACGGGGTTTTTCATGCAGTTTCAGATGCCACAAACAGATCTAACCAAGAATGGAATGGCGGTCATCAATATCGCGGCTACGCCGCCCCGAGAGGATGGGGCACAGGGCGTGATACTTGATCTTGACGTGTTTGCCACATGTGAACTGCAGCCTTCAACAACGGAGATATTCGACTTGTTAGAAATCATACGCATTCGAAAGAATGAATTATTCGAAGCATGCATCACCGACAGAAGCAGGGATCTGTTTCAATGATTGCCGCACGTAAGATTGCGTACAGCTATCCTGATGTGGGTAGTGGGAGCGCGACCCAAAGCAACACTGCGGCAATTATTCTTCGCAATGAAGATTTCGATGTTTCCCCCCTAGCACTTGCTCAGGTGAAGCTGCGGTTTGACGACATTAAGGGATTAGCTCCGAATTGGGACGGTTTTGGAAGTGCCAAACCAGATTCGAGAGCGGTCGAGCTAGCCGTTAGCGCTCTCTCTGAATTCTTCAGAGGTGCTGCGCTAACGCCGTATGGCTGGTCTAACCCACACGTCAGCGCCAACGAAAGTGGTGGAATCGTCCTGGAGTGGTGGCGGGAGCCTCGCAAGCTGACGGTGTATGTAACCATGGCGGACATCAGTTATATCCGAGTTTGGGGCGACGATGTGGAAACAGAAATGGACGAAGGCGATCTCACCGGGAACCCCCGGCTGGAGTTTGGATCGATCTGGAGCTGGCTTAATTCCTAATGCCTTTTGGCCACTGTGCCGATTCTAGTTACAGTTGTCGATGATGGCGAGGACCTGATCAGACGGATTCCGGCCGATTCGAATTGCTACGATTCGAGCCACGGAGCGCTGCGCTTGTCGTCCACGGCATTCAATGACCGCGAGCGCATGCCATCGGTCGACCGCCGACGAATGAAAGCTTCCTTAGATGACTGCAAGAATCATCCGACCGATGGGCTCCTTTTGCTTATTACAAACGAAGTACGCGCAATTAGCTTGGCGCAGACCGATCAGAAGGGTAAGCCAACGTCGGATTTACATAAGATTGACGTTATACATCGGCCGATTGAGGCGGGGGATGCTGGCGGCTTACCGGCCAACGAGGCGCATAGTCAGGTTGAGTCGACACCAGCCCAAAGCGAATCGCGATTCAAGAAGTTAAAGGAAGCACTGGCCCGGATCGCAGCAAAACGGGGGTGGCTCGTGTCGCCGGCGCAAAGTTAGAAGCAAGTCTATTGGCTGCGGACCGCCGACGGCCGATTGATGCAACGTTGCGCTTATCTATCGAAAGCCGCTGAAGTAAAGGTAGGACACGATTAGTGATACAAGGACATCGCTAGTCGCACGCGACTATTGTGGGGCCTTGGTCTCATTGATGGCGAGCCACGATGACATCGCGATTTTTCCGCAGCTGCAGGGCTGCAGGCTCGTTGCCACCTTGCGGCCATCGAGGATGAAGGTGTAGTCATACACAGCGAAAACACCGCTCGCGACTTTCGCGCCGGCGGCATTGAGGCGATCGACCGGCGCAACCACAGACTCACCCTCATAGTCATCCGAACTGCCCCAGTCGCTCAGGTTCTGCGTGAAAGTCTCGGTAGTGCCATCCGTGTAGGTGTGTAGGTGACCACAAACGGTTGAATGAGCTGACTGACGTCCGCAGTCATCAGGAGCGTGAGGTTGTCCAGTTGCGCGTGCGTCAATGCAATCGTCTGCCTGGAAATGTCGCGCTCACGGTGAGGGTCGAGCCGGGAACCACGGTGAGTTTGGCAGACACGGCGGTCGTGCCGCCAGAACCCGTGCATGTCAGCGTAAAGGTGTAGCTGCCGGCCGCGGCGAAGGAAACCGCGGAGGAACCCTGCAGGCCCACGGGACCTGACAGGCGCCCAACGTCGTGCAGGGGTCGCCCCCGTGGAGGTCCATGTGAGACTCGCCGTCGCGCTCGAGGGCACCCTATTCGAGAATAGTTGCAGGGTTGGCACGGGCGCACGGAGAACAAATCAATCAGCGTATTAATTGCAGGGAGTCGACGATTTTGAGCAGCTGTGAACGTTGTTCCGCTACTGGCACCTTTGATTCGAGTTTCAATTGGAAAAAGTAGCTTGCTTTAGGCGTTTGCCAGTACAGGGTTGCTGGGGCACATGAGCCTCCGCAGGTCACCGGAATGAACCATCCTGAAGTGCCGCTTTGTAATGCGACTTTCTGGGCGTTTCGTTTCTTGGATAGATCCGACATCGGCGTTGAATCTCCGTGAATCTCCGCTAAGAATGCAGCGTCATTAGCCTCGCAAGGAAGCGGCTCTGTTTGACCGTACTGAGTAACCCTTCCGTAAATCGAAATCGCATATTTATCGCGCTCGGCTTTCGAAAACACGCATCCGTCGATTGCGGCAGTATCTAAGCTCTGGAGGGACACTGGTACGTAAATTGCGATAGAGCTGCGTTTGACCACGTCCTTCGCGGCGTTCGCGAAAAGCCTTTCCGTGGTCGATTGAGTATCTGTTGATGCGAACACCGCGGTGGTGAAAGCGAGTCCGCAGATTACGGCAAGTGGAACAAGCCGATGTTGATACCAAAATCGGTAAAGCCAGGCTGCGCAAACATCATCGATCTCCTCGCCCAACAAATCAGCGAGTGATCGCCGTGGCGGCGGTTTTGGCTTCGCCGCCTCGGCCGCGGCCCGTGCCGTGCGCTCGGCAGTCTCGTCCTTTTCCTGACAGCAGCGCTCATATTTTTGCCCGCTGCCGCAGTGGCACGGATCGTTGCGTCCGATCTTCATCTTGGTCATCTTGGCGGGATTTTACCAAGAGGGCAGGAAGGACGTGGAGCAGAAGATCGAAGAGATCCTGAGAGATACCCGGTTTTACGAGTTGCTGCTGGGCTTTGACCGGCAGATTGCCGACGCCGCCCATGCGGGAGCGTGTCGAGAATGCGGTTCGAAGCTGCACTGGGGATCCTTCGGGCGCAAACCGCGCGGTGCGCCAGCCGTGTTGGGTCGGGAGCATACGCGCCACTTCAGTCTGTGCTGTCCGAGGGATGGGTGCCGAACTCGTGAGACACCCTCGTCGCTGCGCTTCTTGGGCCGCAAAGTGTATTTGGGCGCGATGGTGGTGCTGATCTCGGCGATGCAGAGCGGGCTTAAACCTGAACTGATGAAGCGCCTGAGGGAACTGGTCGGCGTGAGCCGACGCACGGTGCTGCGCTGGCGGGAGTGGTGGCGCACCGTGTTCACGATGAGTCCGTTCTGCCGCGCTCACCGGGGTCTTGCGCCGGCTGCGAAAGACGCGGATCTGCCGGCCTCACTCCTCCAATCCTTCAAAGGCGAAATCGAGCGACAACTGATATCGCTGTCGCGCTTCCTCGCGCGCTGTTGCGCTTCCTCGCGCCCGTCACGACGGGGCGCGGGATCTTGCAGGCAATCTGACAGGGGTAGCCGGTCCGCAAAAGAAGCAAATCGCCAAGTAACGCAACACGTTCTACGGTGCGCACACACCAACCAACTGGAAGGGAGTGCCGATACGGTCGAAAAACTGCTGACGGATGAGTCGCTCCGGCGGCAGGTGCATGGCCAGGTAGTGTGGATTGATGAAGCGGGCCTGCTCTCGACGCGCGACATGAAGCGCGTGTTCGATCTGGCAGCCTCGGAGGGCTGCCGCGTGGTGCTGGCCGGCGACATTAAGCAGCACAGCGCGGTTGCGCGCAGGGATGCGCTGCGGCTCCTGGAGACGGAAGCCAGGATGGAGTTCGCCGAATTAAAGCAGATCCGCAGGCAGATTCATGACGACTACCGGGAGGCCGTCACCGCGATCAGCGAGGGCGATCAGCGACGTAGGGACGGCCGCACCGGTCTCGATGCCGGCATTGCCAAGCTCGACAGTATGGGCGCCGTCGATGACGTCGCAGGATTCACGCCGCAAGGCGACATCAGGTCGGAAACGGCTTCGTTATCTCCCAAGGATTATGGCGGGCTCTCGCATAGCTACGTCGTGACCTTGCACGCCTCGCAAGGCGCGACCTTCGATCACGTGCTGGTGGCGCTGGGCTCGGAGTCGCCGGTCGCAGCCAACCGTCAGCAATTTTTTGGCTCGGTGTCACGCGGCCCAAAGTGCGTGGGCGCGAGAGCATCACGCTGGACGTCCGCCTCGCCGACGGAAGATGTTCGGGATTCAGCTATGCCTACCTCGTCCGTGCCGACTACATCCCCGGCGACGCCATCCAACTGCATTTTGCGGAATCTGAGATTCGGATCGAAGGCCGCCGGCTCCGGGATCTCTATCGCCGGCAACTTGATCACCGCGTCGAGGTGGTCCAAGAGGGGACCGAAACGGAGGAGATTCTCAAGCCGGACGACGCCGCGCATAGCGATGCCATCACCATTCGCAATAGGGAGGAGGAGGAAAAAGCATGAACGACGAAATGTTGAAAACGCTTGGGGATCACGAACTCAGCCAATTTGTCAGTAAAGCGCAGGCAGAGCTTGCGTCGCGCGCGCGTAAGCGCAAGGAAGAGGCCATTGCGAAAATTAAGGAGCTGGCCGGGCTTGCCGGCGTGTCCGTTTCTGTCAAGGGCGCGCGTGGACGCCTCCCGCCAAGACGGCTCGAGCGAAATCGCGGGTTCTACCGGTGAAATGAGCTGCCCATGCCCCAGGTTCCCTCACCGCCGCTGAAGCGAATGATATTTATCGAGGAACTGTCTTCGATCATGGGCAAGGTAACGACCACGATTCGCACCTGCGCCACGAACCGGAAGTATCAGCATCTAATACCAAGCCCGTTCAAGATGCCGCACTCCCGAAGGCTCGCCTGGCACGAGGAGGATGTGCGCGCCTGGCTGGCGGCGTCCACTCCGGTCGGTCTGGTTATGCGAAGGCGACGGGGGCGGCCAACAAAGATGGAGATAGTTGGGGCGCGCATGATCGAACAATTGGAATGACGCCAGCGCGGGGAAAATCAAGTTATTGATGCAAGCGGCAAAAATTTCTACGCCTAGCAACGCAGCTGCATTTAACACGCCAGCAGTGGAGCGTCATATGGGCGAGGGTAAACCGACGGCTGATGACAACTCGGGACTGGCATGGTTGTAATTGCTCGTTCCCGCCTATTTCAGGTTTAAAGTGTCGGGTGTTGTCGTCATCACCCACATCGATGTCGAAGTCATCCGCGCCAAAGCGCTGTCTCCGATCAAGGACCAGGTGGGAGTGCCTGGCCGTTTCTTCTCGCCGATCCAGCAAGGCATAGACTACAGGCAGCTTACTCGTGTTTGCTGAGAACTGGCGGCATACCCTTGGGCTGGTAGCAGTTACCGCCGCAGTGAGGTTCTTCGACCATCCCGGCGGGACAGGGATTTTCGACAGGCGGCGCTACTGCTTTAGGTCTTCCATCATCTGATGCAGGCGTGACATCTTCTGGCGGTGGCGGCGCTTCGACTTTTGGTATCAGAACACATTTGACCGGCGTTGATGGCTTTTTATCGCTGGTCTGTGCATTAGCATCCAGCGCCGCAAAACCCAGGGACAAGAACCCAATGCCAAGGACCATTGGATACCACGACTGAAAACTGAGATAGCGAATCTTTGACATACATTACTCCATCGTGAGCATTATCATACTTTGTTCATTGCTCCAATTTGATTTCTCACTCACTTGGCGCCAGGCCCTCCGTAATTGAAACTATATCCAGTAAACTTCCCTATCGCGTAGAAGCTGGCATCAGTCTCGAGAGTTGATGCAGACGCAAGCACTACCTTGCCCGTGGATGGATCTATAAATGACATATCTAGTATGTCTGCCGAGTTCGCTCTAGTACCTAAAATTCCATCTCCCATTTGTGTTGTCGGCTTTTTGCTGGACGCGGCAACTTCGCCGAACCACTGCACTATACCTATTTCAGTAAAGTCCTTCCAAAGTGACCCTGGGAAATATCCAACCCATTCACCCAAAGCATATATCCACCACCTTCCCTCGTAGTATTTGATGCTGAACTTCGTCGAAGTTCCTGGCGTCAATGCCATTCCGGCCTTGACGCTTGTTGAAACAGGAACAAAACCACAACCGTTGTAGCAAGTAACCTGACCATTGACCCAATGAAAAACAAACAGATGCGGATTCGAATCCCCGTTTAAGCCATTATCTACGGTCCAACCAACCTCCACGATTTGTTTCCCGTCTGTCGATTCGACCGCTAATTCACTGAGGCTGTGAAAATCCGATGAGTGGACTACCGGAGCGTCGATCGTAAAATTTCCTTGAGCCAACTCAGTGGCAGAATTCTGGTGCGCACTATCATAGAAAAAGTCTAGCTGCGGAGGTGTGCATGCACTTTCCGGCGCTGCATCCGGCGAACCCACTGATGTAATAACTATCATCCCCTCTGGGGTAACTGTCCGGGTAACCTGGCTTTCCGTACCTTCCGGCGGTGCCTGAGGGCAGCTCAGCGTGACATTGATGTCGTACGGCCCATAGACATAACCAAAGAGGTTGTAATTCAACTCAAAATAGTCCGTGGTCGGGCCGTAGGTCGTGTCGGTCCACGTATATGTGGCCTGCACCGCAGGCAGGGGTGGGCTGCCAGCCGGACATCCCGGCGCTGGACCGCTCACATCTGCGAACGTGACGGTGCCGTGTTTGGGAGCTACGTTTATCGAGTAGGTGCCAACCCCGCCAGAGGTTGAACAATTGATGATGTACCAGGTGGTGAGTGCGGTGACCGGGATACCGGGCTTTGCCGTTATTGTCTTGGCTGACGCGGAATGAGATAGAAAACTGACGAATGCCAGGCCTACGGCCAACACCTTTGCGACTGACTTTATCCCTTGACGCATTGCAGATCCTTGTAGCCCCTATATTGCTGTATGCAGAAACTAACTGAACTAGCCGTGAAAATGTCACGCTTGATGAATGATGTGACTAGGCCAACGCCTTATTCTATCTTGTCGACGACGCCATTGGAGAAGATGACCTTTTTGTTCGGGTATGTGTAGATCTTTTTCGCACCGAGATCGATGACCTTAATCGGATTGCCGAGGGCAGCCGTGACGGTGGTGATGGATTGACCCACCGCAACGGCTGACGCGTTGTTATCCTCCACCGAAGCAGTTGACAGGCTAGCCACCACCTCGCCCTCAGCCTGATCGGCGGAGTTCGCCTGTTCGCTGATTTCCGTTTTTGCACTCAGGTCGGGCGGAGGGGCGGCGGCCGCAAATGCGGCCGGTTCGGGGGAACCAACAGCCCCTGCAGGCGCTGCCGGCAGGCCCTTCTTGCCCTGAGTCTTCTGCAATTCGGCGAGACCGTCATCCACTTGCTCGCGCAGGTGGTTCTGCATCTCTTGCAGATCAGAAATGGGAACCGCCACAGTGGCGGCGACCGCGCATTCCTTGCCGCCCTTGCTTGCCAATATGTTGGCATTCAGAGTATCCGCGTCCGCGGGCAATGGGCCCAGAACCTTGAGCACGTCACCTTGGCTGAGCGCGCATTCTTCTCCGGCTATCGAGATGAGATCGGTATCGCTTCCAGCGACCAACACATGCGGCTGGCTATCCCCCAACAGCTGCACGATATTGTTTTGGTCGGGTGCGCCGTCCTCCTTTGCCGAATTGGATTGAGATTGATCGCGCTCTCGTTCCACCGCCGCCTTGATCTCGTTCGCGACCGCCTGCTTGACGTCGGCGCTCATCGGCGTCGCCGACAGCGAATCGGCTGCCGCTGCCTCAACGAGTTGATCGGCGAGCCAGCGTGATACTCTGAGAAGCGGGGAGTCGTCCAGCCACGGGGCGTCCTGAATGGGTGCGGCATCGGCACTTGCCACTGCCACCTCGAATGCGGCGGCGAGACTTGCAGCGATGACGAAATCCGCGAGCCAATAATTTGGTGCAGGATAGTAGGCGTACGGCGCATAATAGCCGCCGTAGTAGCCGTACCAGGGAGCGCCTCCCCAGCCCCAAGCGTAGGGGACGGGGGCGGCCCAGGGCGCATAGGCATAGCCATAGAAACCTACCGGATAGAAGCGCGCCGGAGCATAGACTTCGAGATACCCTCCACGATAGGAATACCTGCCGTAGAAGCGATCATAAGCGCGTCCATGATCATAAAAGGTTCGCTGTCCGAATTCGTGTCCTCGAAATGAATAGGGATGCTGAACATAGCCGCGTCCGCCGCGCTCGGCGACGATACGCGTGTGATCGGGTCGCTCGACCGATACTCGGCGGTTGCCGGAAAGTCCGTGATGGATATCCATGCCGCGCTTGGGATCATGGATATCGCTGCGGGAGCCATCGGCCCGGGTACGCACAGCGGCCCCGTTCGCCGCATGCAATTCACGTCCACCGGCGGGAACGGGCGTATGAAACGTCGGGGACACGGCAGAGCGATGATCCCCTGCCGCGGGCGTATGCTTGGCAGAGCCATCCTTGGCAGTGTTAGAGCCTCCCTTTGGCCCACCAGAACTCGTTGTCCCATGCGGTGAAGCCGTCGTTATGTGATTCTCGGCGCCGCCTGTCGTCGGGCCATGATTGGACGTGGGCAAACTCGTGGTTGCGCCTGTATGCGTCGTCGCAGCACCCGCTGCCGGATGCACGGCTCCAGCTGGCGCTGCAGCCGGTTTGGCAGCGGGTGCGGGTGTCGATTTCTTCGGCGGCTCGTTTGCAGCATGAACGGTCTGTACTAGCAGAGTCATGCCTACAACCGAGAAGCATCGCGTGATCAAGCGGGAGACTTGCATGACGGTTGACCTTAGATATCCTTAGATATGAAGGGGTAGCGAGCCACTATGGAATGTGAAGCAACTTGAACCCAATCGGGTCACGACTAGTTCACGTCCACGACACGGTTCTGTAGGAACGTGATCTTCATGTCGGAATAGACGTCGATCTCCTTAGCACCCAGTTGCACGACTTTCGCGGGCGCACCGAGAATCTCGATTACCTGATCGCGGGTTTGTCCGAGCGCGATGGTTTTCGGTGCAGACGCGGCAGACGCGGTCTGCTCCTGGTTCTGACTGGAAGCGGCTGGTTGGCTTTGCGAGCCGTCACTCGAGTCGATCTTCACCACTTCGGCAACCAAACCGGCAATGTCATCGGCGGATAACGGCGCACCCTTCTCGAAGGGGAACTTGAGGATTGCGTGATAACGCTTATCCTTGATCGGATCACTGAGGAGATTCAAGGTCACTCCGTCCGCATGCGTGTCAATCTTCGTTACCCAAAACTTCTCTCCAGCGACAAACTCCCTGGTTGCGCCGACCATTTCCGTAGTCGTGTTCATCGCTGTCTTGTTGGCGAATGGATTGAGCGCGCCGAGTTTGCCGACGGCCTTCACCAGGCCAGCCGCCCCCGATAAACTGGCAATTGATCCATTCCTGTAGACATTTGGCGTCGGCACCGCGCTATCGACAGAATCCATCAGCAGGTGATCTTTCTGGAGCACCAGAACCGAACCGGCGGAGACGATATCGGATTCATCCGCAGTCGCTTTGGTGATCTGATAGAGATCCAGCAATTGCTTCTCAATTTCATTGATCCGGCCCGCATCCTGCGCGTGAGCACCTGCCATCGAGAGCATCGAAGCAGTCATTACAGCGACTGCGGCCAATGACGAAGTTTCGCAATGACGATTTATCATATGAGCCGCCGTATGTTGTGAACGACAGTTGATCCGTGGTTGGATGCCACGTTCATGAGGATTTAAATTCGCTGCTCGCGAAACGACTAGTCCCATTTGGGACTACCAATGGGACGTGATTTGTGCAATGCCTTTGAAGTAGGAACTTTCTAAAATCTGCTCAGCTTGCTGAATAGGATCATCAATTCTGCCTGCCGCCTCGTCCTAGTCTTTTGCAAAATTGCCTTCAAGCGCTGTCGTGCGTAACCCTCCGTAATCGATAAATTTTCCGCCGCACTGCGCAAAGACCGTCCAGAACACAATTGAACCGCCACTTGCGCTTCCGTTCGAGTGAGCTCAAAAAGATCGGAGAGCAGCCGCACAGGTGGGAGAGGCACCTGGTCAAGATCAGTTAGGACCAGTAACGCAACTGCGGCACTATGAAGACTCTGCAAAGCTGTTGGTTGCGTTATACCGTCCACAACGATTGGCCTTGCGCCAGACAGTCGAGGCAGCGCGAACGTTGTCGATTTCGGTTCAATCGCGTCATGGTCAAAATTCAATAGTTCCGCGAGAAAACTGCCAAATGGTTTTTGAGCGGATTCAGACGTCGCAGTCAAGCGACCGTGACAGATATCGAGTCCGTCGCG
>Ga0116227_10014350_pt1 | contig 12096 bp, 9 predicted proteins | sample S1TSphgellanicum_FD_89693 | JGI IMG/M metagenome (GOLD analysis project Ga0116227, IMG submission 89693) | Host-associated microbial communities from peat moss isolated from Minnesota, USA - S1T2_Fb - Sphagnum magellanicum MG | ecosystem: Host-associated > Plants > Peat moss > Unclassified... | reverse complement strand
TTAAAGCTTGGTTGTCATCAGTTTAAGCCATTTTCTGACAATGGGCAGGTGTATAGAAGCAGTCTGTAACAATGGCTGCAGTGTCACCACAGTCTGCCAGAGTTGCTGCAACAGAAAACATTTCTATTGCACATTTTCAAATTTATGTTTCCAGTTTCTCAACAGATATTGAGTTTCTGGTTCTGGAATGGATGGCAGGTGGATCAACTTAAAAGTCCCATTCCGCAAATTTTCTGGACACATGCAGACAAATTTGCAAGGGGCAGTTGAGCTGTTAGGTCTTGTATGGGAAGGCCGAGAACACTGTGGCCTTGATGATGCCAGGAACACAGCCTATCTTGCTCTTGAATTAGTGAAGAAGGGGATCATCTTAAAAGTGACAAATTCTTTCAAGACCTATGCAGATGATGGGACAAAGCTTTATATTCCAAAGTTGAGGAAGCCAAAAGCTATGCCTAGGCCTTTCAAGAATGCAGAGACAAATGTTGAGGTGGTGGAGACAACAATTGATCACAACTCTGCTAACTTAATGTGCTTCTGTGGTGTTCAAAAGCAGAAAACGGGTAGTGAAAAAGCCTGGCCCTACACAGGGACGAAGCTTCTTCTCATGTGGGAAATGGACGATGACGACTGACAGCAAATGTCTCTTCTTTCTGTGGGCTCCTTCATAGCCTACTGAAAAATTCAGGTCACTCCATTCCTCACAAATGTGGATTCTAAGTTAAAACGGTAAATTGAGTGCTCAGGAGTTCTAAGTGTAAAAGTCACAGGATTTCCCAAGTCACTCTGTATTTCCATTTTCCATAGGTTTGTTCCATGCCAACCCAACTCACTCTGTACACTGAACCTTCATTTCAATGTCAGAAGACTGTCCACCACAGTGTTTGAACTGTGATCACTGATGTCTGTTCAGTTCTTCGCACAAGTGAAAGGGAATATCCACTTGACAGAATTTTCCTGTAATATACAGATATTGGGCAGGCAGTCCCATTCTTCAGTTTTCAAGAATGGCCGGGTTCCAGTTCTCCAACAATTGGTGAAAACTAGACAAGTGAGAAAGAACGAAATTGTTTTTGTTGTAAACCCTCAGCTGCAAACCCTAAGGTTACAACCGAACAACTATAGTTTAGGGTTTGTAAAACCCTAAATCCCTGTGGCTCTAATATGATGGGTGTCTAGTTTAGCCATCCAATCCAGCTCCCACGGCCACCTTCAACTTGTTTAGGATTTGCCTACATCATGACACCATTCAGATGTTCTCATCCATGTTCTTGTTCATCAACTTTTAGATTTGGAGTTCGGAGTCTCAATTGTGTGTCCTTTCAAGAAGGAATCATCCATCTGAAACCCTAAATAAGAAGTTGAAAATCCATGTGAAACCCTAAATGAAGATATTGTCCATTCAAAACCCTAAGTGGAGTCCCATCCATCTGAACCCCTAAATAAGGCATCATCCATCTGAAATCCTAAATGGAGGTCTCATCCAACTTAAATGGTAAATCAAGGTATCATTGAACTGGAATGCTCCATGAAGGTCTCATGTTATTTTAGAAGTAATAGAGAAAGCATAATGGTTTGGACTATATATGATCACTTTGACTTCACATACATCACATTTTTGTTTCAAGTGTTTTAAAACATATTGTTTAAGGTAATGGTAAGAAGAAAATATATAGTGAGAAATATTTTTTCTGCATTTTATTTTCAGAATGTAGGAGAGAATGTACCTCCTATTGCACTTGGGCAATGAAGGCAATGATCTCAATGCTTCAATTAATGACTCAACAAGGCATGAATATAAAGAAAAAGAACCTACAACAAAGGTTACAAACCATGAAGTTAAATGATGGGAACTAAAAGTGTGAATCCAAAGGAGAAGACAACATGAGGAAATGCTACACTTTGAAAGAATATCAAAACTAGATGAAGGAGCAAAGTTGCAAACATAGATGGAGCCATTTTCAACAATAAAGCTTTTCCGAAGGCATTGCTAGAAAAAACACTAGAGGCATCCTTGTTCACCTCATGGCCCTTGTTGGTGTTTATGACTTTAAATGTGCACACATTTAATGGTTTGTTTGCATGCCCCAATATTTCTTCTTTCCTTTCTTTCACGTGTATTGCAGACTTGGCTTGAGAGATAAGTTGAAGTGGTGAAGCCCCTTGGGTGAATAAAATTTAGCATTCAAATGGTTGATTAGGAAGCTTCATGGGGGAACCCAAAACCTTCAACACAAACCTTAAGCCTTGAAGAACAAGAAACCCCAAACCTTGGAATATAACAACTTTTGCATGCACCTATGTCATATGGAAGAGGTTTTTGATCAATTAGCTTTGTCTAGTGCCAAATCAATTTTTTTCATTAAAGAGAATTGATGCACAAGTCATTTAGGTTGCACTTTACTTTGCATTTTTTTTTATTGTCATGAATTTTTATTTGGTCATGTACTTTTAAGGATTATGTTTGTAGAGAAAAGTGATTTGGATGCATAAGAAGGAAAATTCTTCACAATTTACCATGGCACATGATGAAGTAAATAATTAAATTATATGTTCTTGGTATTAATGGGCGTGTTTACATAATAAAAGTCTAGTGTTGGATAATTAGTTCTTTGATTGTGATCCATTTGTTAGTGTGGTGTCAATCCAATTACTAGTAGCATTTGTGTAGGTAAACAATAATGTAAAACCCTAAATCTTGAAGTTTCTAATTTTCTTAGTGGGAATCTTTTACATACAATAATGGATAGGGCACTATTGACTGGAGTTTCATTGTTCATGGGAAAATGAACACTTTAAACATGAAAAATGATATTCAAATCCTAGTGTACACAAATACATGAAGTATCACACCCTAAACCTTTACATAGGCTTCCTTGAAATGAAAGTCATATGATTATAAGAATCTTCATGAACATCAATAAAATCGTAACATGATTATTGAAAGAATTTATTATGCAAAATATTGTTGTATATTGAAGACATAATCAATATCAATATGAAGTTATCAACCAATAATTATACCAATTTACATCAATAGTTTTATTGCTCACATACAATTGGAAGTATGAACAATTGTGCATGTTTGATCATTTTTGGTTTATGTGTTTCAAGCTTGATGGTTGGAAGTGAATAATGTTCATCACTAATATAATTAAATTGGTTCAAACCATGTTATTGGTTTGTGGAATACTTTAAGTCGATTATAATATTTGTACATTCTTCCATTTGTCCTCCATATGTGCGAATATTGGCATCCAAGGAGTTGAATATTCTAGAACTCTTTACCACTTAGTGTTGTTCATAATATTCTTCCCTTCCATCATGTTATAGCTTTTGTTAAGCTTGCATCTCAAATTATTCCAATAGATTGTATTTCTTATAATGATTATTAACTTGATGTTTTTCTCAAGTATAGTTTATTGGGAACATTACCATTCTCATTCAAGTACTTAAGACTAGAAAAAAAATCCAAAAGTGATTCAAAACAAAAACTCAAACCATTTTTTTCCAAATACAATTAAATGCATTTTTAATTACGAACTAGTATAGGTAATTCTACAAGTTATGTCCATGTTTTTACTAGTTTATAATTGTTATATTTCAAAGTAATATTGTTGATGTTTTCATGAACACAAAAAACATTGAAAGACTTTTAACATTGTATGAGAGACTTTTGCCATGTCTTTAATCAAGGGCAAAGTCATAGAAAACAAAACTACAATGAATTAACACATATTTCATTTGAAATTTCCTATATGGATTGAGTAAAAATTTGGGGTTATTTAATTACATGAAATGTTTATGATTTTCCATATCAATGGTGATTAAAATTTTAAATGGCAACGAAATGGGTGTTCCCCTAGACATCTTGTTCTATTAACATAGGTGTTAAGAGCTTTAAGTTTTGGACATTCATATAGTAGGGTTAAGGTGCTTCTTCAAATGTTGGAACAAGCATAAATTTTGTGATGTAATGTCCTTAGTAAAGTGTGATGGTAAGTACTTAGTTGTCAACCTTGTTGCAACATTAAGGAAAATGAGACAATTAGAGTACTAACATTGAAGCCAAATTGGTGTCCTAATTAAGGAAATTTTAAAATTAAAGTCTTGATAATTTCTTGTGATTGTAGCTTGGAACCTAGTATATTGTAGTACCATGGCAAGGTCAACATTGTAATGTGGACTAACTATATTATTTTGAAGATTGCACATCTTAAAATATAATAACCTAAAAAAAGTTATAATATTCCCTGTTTTCTTTCACAAATTTTTGTTCTTTGAAAAAAAAAAATTCGAAAATTTCAAATTTCTTGAAAATGATCTAATTAATTCACATCTGATATTACAAACAATTGTAAGTTTGCTTAAACTTGCAATTATTAGTGAATTTTTTTTAATCTGTTCATTTAATTGCATTATAATATTTCATTCAATTCAGAAACCTAACCAAATGTGAAGGTGTGTCATATGCCATTTTGCCAAAGGGCATTTTGTATAGGTATAAGATTTGGGGTTTAGGGTCCCATAAAATAAGACCATAGCCCTAGGGAATATTGGACCTTCCCTAATTTTCGGGCCTAAACCCTCGACCTATGGTGCTCAATGCTATGACTCTCAAATTAGGGGAGGTCTTGGTGAGTAGGCGTTTCCTTATATGTAAAGCATTTGGAGAAATCGTTTAGAGGAGAGTGTGGAAAACACTAAATACCCCCTAACGAGCTATCTTTAAACATCCTTGCAATATCTCAAGCGATTTTGTGCAAGAAACCCATAGTGTGCCCCTTATTTCCCCATCCCCCTCCATAAACAAGAAATGTTTACCTACTCTTAGTCTTTGGCTCTTTCTTTCCTCATGGTCTCTTTTTCTCAGGAGACAACCTTGATTCTTTGAGCAACTCTTCTCTCCTAAATTTGCCCTATCTTTCTTTCCCTAAAGTGGGCACACCTTGGTGCAATAATTGGCACCAAAAGTGCACTCCTTGGCCAACCTCCAATCCTCCTTTTAATTTCTATTTTTGTTACCATGGGTACAAAAGTTTGTGTGACTAAGTCTTTCAATACCTTTAGGTCTTTAAAAAAATTTAAATGAATCACTTTGTACTTGTTTCCTCTTTGCAATGGAGTTGGTCCATTTGTGTCAAATTTTTACAAAATTTTTTAAAATTTTTTTAAATTAAAATATAAATATATATATATATATAACTTTGGATTGTGCAAATGTGGACTACAAGAATCTATTTTAGAATTTCCAGACTAACTTGGGTTCCAGGGTCTGCCTTTTGTTCTGGGGAGTAGGAACACACAAGGTACAACCATTGAACAAAAATAAAAACAAAACGTGATGTTTGGCAACCTGCTATGTTGCCAAAGGTGTGTGTCAAGTTTTTGTGTACAAATATATGTAAATATAAGGCAAGGTTAGTTAGTTGACCTTCACAAAAGGAGATATGTTGTTCTTATGTAGGTGAGTCTTTTTGTCCTCCATATTTATTAGGCTCATCCAAAGGTTTTTTGGTTTAGAGTTTTTTTCACACAAGGATCATAAAATGATATCATGAACTAAAAAAGTGGGATTTTTTTCATTATTTGACTCACATCAAAACCTAGTTAAAGCTAATTTATAAGCAAATTTGGAGATTTTTTTGTATGCAAATTGGATTACTTTCCATTTGCTAAATTGCATAAGCTTTTCTACTATATAAGTTGCAAGTTGTATGATCAATTGTGGAAACCTTCCATATGGCTTCACAATCTATTGGAAGTAGGGCCTTTTTTTGTCAACAAATTTTTGCCACTTGGTGACCAAAAAAAATCTTATTTTTGTTCCAATTTATAAAAATGTGTTTTTAAAAATAAATGTGCACTAAATTTGCATCAAGAGTCACATAAGTGTTATGTTTGACACATTAGTTGGCCAGTCAACCAACTAACATTGACCATTGACTGATCAATTTAAAATATTTTAATTTATTTTTCATTTTGTAGGTAAGTTTTTCAATTTAATGAATTATTTATAAATTTTGAAACTCAATTTTGGGTGCCATAAAGGATTGGGACCTATTCCACCTAGTTCAAGGAAATAAAAACTTAGACCATCAAGAAATTTGTTTGCCACATTTTACCAATCTAAGTTTTGTGTACCTATTTATTAAGGACCTAACTTCAACCACCTAGTCAACTCGACGTGAAAAAAGAAAAAACAAAACAAAGAAGGAAAATAAAGTTGAAACCAGTGTCTATGTAAATAGGGGTCTATGTAAATATAGAGTTGAACAACTATTTAAAATTAATATCTAATTATAAAGCTCAATCTACTTATATATATAGATATATATAAGTAAAAAAATTTACTTATATATCCTGACCCTGAACCCCCACTTTTTACCATTCACATCAAATACCCTCAAAACACAGGTTGAAACCATCAAGATGACAAAAGAAATTGAATTGCCACATCTTAATACTTTAATTTGTTTGTTTTCAGGATTGAATTTTGGTTACTACCTAGCCCAAGTCCATTTGAGCCAATTAGTCCACCTTGTTTGAAAAATAAAAAGATTCAAACTATTAAGATAGTAAACAAAAACTCAACCATCACATCTTAATGGTCTAAGGGGTTTTTTTTTTTTTTTTTTAAATTAAATTTTGGTTGTGAATAGTCCACTAAATTCATCCAATCCTAAGTAAATAATTTGGTGATTGAATTTCAATCTTTATTGGGATAATTAATTTATACTTTCCAAAAAAGTGACTACTTTTACTTTGACCCAATGTTAACCCTAAACCAATGTGAGATGAGACTATGTTGGTGCCAAAACTTACATGATGCAACAGAGTTGACATTGATAACCCTAGTTTTTTAAAATCATATTGGTATAGGTTTGGAAGAAACAAAGTGACCCTATAAACTTAGTTGCAATAGATTTTGTGATCATGTTTAAAAGCAAAGATGTGCATTATATTATAATACAATAAGGCTTGTCAAATGCAAAAATTTCAAACTTGGATTATAACATTGTGATCATATTTTGTTTCAAAATTGATATTTAGTTTGACAAACTTATTTATATGAAAAATACAAAGTATTGATATGGTAAATCAACACACGAATATCACATGTCAATTAATGTAAATCTTGAAAAGGACTTTTGTCTTAATGCACTTGATCCTAAACTAAGGTGATATGAAGTTACATTTGTGTTGTGATTGACATAACAAAGGTCATTACAATGCTGGTATTACCTCTAAGTCCTTACCAGGCTGGTTTAGGTATTGTCTTGGCTCATACCAGTCCAGTGAGGTTGTTGCTACCAGTGTTGATAACAGAGTTGTCTAGTTCTTGATTTCAAAAGGAACCTTCGGTCCTGGTTCTAACTTTTTCTCTTGTTGGGACTATCTCACATTGGACCCAAGTTTTGAAAGTTTTACCTTATTAAAGCCAGTTTCACATTACATGACCAGTTTCTTTGGTGAAAGTGTTTAGACTGTTTAGATTGGAACGGAAGGATTGTTTTGGTGTTCACTGTGTGGACACAGTAAGTAGATGTACAACATCTTATCTATTGGCAGGGCCAGCGTGTTTGTGATGCCTTGCTTTCAATGGAGCTTCTAGTGTGAAGTTGATATCGGTTTTCTTTGGTTTTTAAAAAAATTTGGCTTTGGTCATTTTCATAATTAAAAAAAAAGCAGCTGGTCTGGTTTGAGATTAGGTCCAATTTCATCCAATGAAACAACTAAACAGTTTTTTTGGGGATGTAATATTAATTATGTACAATCAATTAAATGTAATAAAGTGCATAAAACATAAGGCCAACCTTATTTCTTTATCTATTTATTTATAAACTTATAGTTATTTACTTAGAGAACTTGAATCTATTTTAAATGTGTAACACCCCAATTCTACTTTGTTTATTTTTCCCTTCAATTTTGTGATGTAGCCAAATTGACAAGAATAATTAGCCAAATTTGGCTATGGACCAAGTATGAAAGTAAGAATTCTTTTAGAATCCTTCATATTTTGGCTCCATGTTAAAACCCAATAGAGAAATCTGATATATATATTTTTTTAAAGTTGAAATCTGGCAACTAGAAAACCAAAAAAACACATTAGACATTTTGGAAAAAAAGCCAACTGGCCAACTTTATCTAGAAAAAAAATCATTAACCCAACCCAACATTGCTTTAAACATGTAGACTTCATAAGTACTCATATAATCACTATTGTTTCAATGGTCATGATTTCCATTATTAGCAAAAATAATAATAATTGTGACTCCTCTCTATCAAAAATATCTACATATTTTCCAAAAAAATCCACAATATTAATTCTGGCAATGGCAATCTCATGCAAGAAATGACAAGAAGGATTCTTGATGTAAAATACGATGAATGGATATTAAACAAAATCATCTCCATCATCGCACCACTTATATCACATACATTTGTTATAACACCGAGGGAACCATGGGTTATATTATTTAATCCCAGGGTATGAGGTGGGGGCAGGTACACGAAATATTTTACTAGACATTAGGCATGAATGTGAGATGGGTGGCATATGTAACTGATCAAATAACGAGTGGGGGGTTTGGCGCCAGGGTCAAATACCCGCCCAGCATTGGTAGAAATTTACATTGAACCTACCTACATTAATATATTTTTATCAGTCTAGTAATATGATCTAGATTATTATTATTATTATTACTAGATTATGATCTAGTAATAATAATGTCATTGACCTATGTTACACTGAATGATTTTTTGAATAAAAAGCTTATTTCTTTTTCATTTTGAATGGTTTAAAGTTTTATAAGAGCGCCACCTTGATTTGTACAAATCATCTTTGTACTCTACCTTGCATAAAAACCATTGCAATATATTTTTTAAAAATGTTACTGTTATACCCAGCACAGGGTATCACAATAAACCATTCCTAAATCTGAGCCAGCACAGAGTCAATTAAAATAATGTAAAGCCTAATTTAACCCTTGAGACTAACCACATTTATGACCCCAGTAAGACTTTTCTTCGAATTAAATTTTAATGTAACAAAATGAAGAACTGGAACTTGTATAAAACAAGTTTTGAGACTGGTCTCATTTACCCAAATTTCCAACCAAGAACTGGAACCAAACTCAACCAAAAACTGAAACAGCAAGCACTGGTCCTTAGCACCTTGCCCTCCACTAAACTAGCTATCATGCATGTCTAAATTATATCATTAGTATGTGTGTATGAATGACCTAATATTTGTGATGAATTGAACTGATAGAACTAAGTTACATATGGAACCAGCATGTGCTTGTGAATTCAAAACTTGTTAACATCTGTGATCAATGATTATGTGACCTCTTCATTCACAGTAAGAACCATAGCAGGCCAGGTGCTCTTCAATCTGCCACATATTGCCACTTGGGTGGTGGTTCATAATCTTCCAGGATAGAAGATCTTTATTGTATAATCTTCCAAACTAGAAGATTACCAGTTACGAAAAAGATTCTCAAGTTTTCTTGTCATGTTCCCATGGCGTTCCAATGATGTTGTAGTGATGGTCTCATGTAGTTCCAGCTTACCAGGTTGTTCCCATAATTATTCACCAAAGATATTAATGTAAATGGATTTGGCTTGGGTTGCCCAATGTGCTGAATAAGCTACCTACCCTTGGCGAGCTCAGTAGAATGGAACTATGCATCTGGCAAGATTGGTGACAAACTCAACATAATGGGCAGTCAATTGCCTGTTCCATAGTACTAGGTGTAGATTGTACATAAGAACTAGGGGTGGTTTAAACTCTAAACTTCTAATAAGCCAAAAATGGTTTTTATTTTTTGTATTTTAAATCAATCTAGTTGACAAAGATTTAGATGCTTTTTATTTTCTATTTTTTATGTCAGGTGCACACATCCAATATCTTTCCAATGGTTTGTTTCAAGTGGATTTAGCAGAGGTGTTTGTGAAGAGAACCCCCATGCAGCAAGCCGACTTTCTCACATGTGAGGAGGGACTACTATAGGGAAAAAGCCCACCCATGTCACCGGCCTTCTTAGCCTAGTTGAGCTAACTTTGAAAACTCATTTAAGAGTTGACCCTGGAGAAGTTCTAGCAATGAGATCCTTTTGAAATTGTCCTTCGTTTCCAAGGATCCTCAACACATTCGCATTCTCATTCCAAGTCGACTTGCAAAGCATAATTCTTTTTTGAAAAATCACATTTTGGTTTGATTTTTAGAAAACAATTGGGTTAGGTAACTTCGTCATTGTGAGTGTGATATCATAATGCATGCATTAATCCATCTCAAAAGAACTTTTTTTTTAATTGATGAAACTTCAAATCCAATATTATTGGGTGGCACTTACTTCCCTAATCTTATATGAGCTTAATTTAGCGTTGCTATTTCACCATCCTTTGCCTATTTTGATGGAAATTTTTATCAAAAGCACTCGAATTAGTAAACTTTTAATGTAACAATTAGATTCATGGATGAGTAGATTGAACCAAATTTTTAACTGAAGCTCAAATGGAGATAAAATGTCAAAAAATGGGCTTTACGCTCTTAGGTTCACTGCAGCCAGCTTTAACCAGCCAATTCAGGCAGCTCTTCTAGCCTGAGAAAAAAATGTGGCTTGACATGTGTGAGCCATGTTTTAAACCATTTTTTTCTCCATATTTTAAACATGTTTAGCCATGTTTAGCCATATTTAAAGCCTTCAAAATGCCTTAGACTTGGTGCCTGAGCGAAAGTTGGGCATGTTTTAGCCATGTTTTAGACCTTTTTATATTTGAATGTTTTAGCCATGTTTAGTTTAAGGCCTCCAAAATGCCAAATGCAAGCAGCTGTAAGTTGCATAAGGTGACCAGTTTGGGAAAAAATTTGGATCTCAACCTACCTGGTGACCAATCTTCTATACTTTATGTAGTAAAGAATGCTCCCTAGGAGAGCACATTCTGCCTACTAGCCTCACCTTACTGACTCATCAGGAGGCGGAATGTGCTGCTTCGGACATGTTCACCTAGCATAAAGCTAGTAGGTTGACCAGAAAGTAAGTAGGTAGGTAGATTAAAAAGATAAAGTAGGCAGGCAGGTAGGAAAATAGCAGAACCAGGCCTGATTCTGCCCTCTAGCTGGAGGAGCTGAAAACATAAAGAATTCTCAGGTGTAGGCTACAGAGCTTTACAACAACAGCTTTGCACCTGGGGAATGGCAGAAAGAAAAAAAGCTCTAGGTCAAAGTCAAATGCTTGTTTTTCTTTTTCTTCTTTCCTGGTTGTAGATAGAATTTGGATTGCAAGTTACCTAATAAAACAAGGACATGAAATTGTTTGAATTCTCTAACACAAGAAAGAAAAGAAATTTATCAAAGCCCCCACCCCTTGTAGTTGAGCTTAATTTTGTCTCTAGGATGTGGTCCAATTTGTCCCGTCAATGCTTTGTGTGGGTGTGTGCGTGTTTTGTAGTTTTCATGCTTAGTTTTGCTCTTTTTCAAATGCACTATGGCCATTTTGTGCAATGTTTGTTTTTTGTGGTGAATTTTTATTTCAAAAAAATAATCTTCTAACCAATATTCCTTCTTTTATAATAAAAAATCATCTACAAACGAAAAAAAGCTGAAAAAATCTCCATGTTTTTCTACACTTTGTTCAAGCAAGTAACCAGGATATAAAAGCATTTTAATAAATTTCTACTTTCATAGCTGTTCTATAGCCAAAAGTGGCTAAACCTCCTTGTTGATGATCTTGAGTTTGGCAACATTACAAAATTTGAGCAAAAAAGGAAAATAAAAAAAACACTGATTTCGTGCAGTCAGGAAGTTTTGTATTTCAATTAGTGTTTGTTTTGGGTCAATATATGTTGTGATGTAGCCAAGGGTGGCCAATAAGAAGATTTAACCAATTTTGGCTACAAAGAAGATATGAAAGTAAACAAAGCTAAACCACACATCTATGTTTTTGTTGGCTATCTACTCAAACCAAGAAATCTACTGATTTTTACTAAAACTCTTTTTTTTCCAAATTTCGGCGATTGAAAACCACCCCCCCTCCTTCCCCCCCTCACCACCCCTCCCTCTCTACACCTCTCACCATCACATTCACTACA
>Ga0116227_10014348_pt1 | contig 12097 bp, 8 predicted proteins | sample S1TSphgellanicum_FD_89693 | JGI IMG/M metagenome (GOLD analysis project Ga0116227, IMG submission 89693) | Host-associated microbial communities from peat moss isolated from Minnesota, USA - S1T2_Fb - Sphagnum magellanicum MG | ecosystem: Host-associated > Plants > Peat moss > Unclassified... | reverse complement strand
TTACGCCGTTCCGCGTAACGCTTCCCAGCGGATCGCGCACGAAGAGCTTCTGCCGCTCGATCGCCACGAACACAATCCCGAGAATCACCAGCAGCAGAATGATCTTCTTCACTACTTCTTCTCCTCGTGATACTCCTGCTCAGTATTGATGCTCCACAGGCCCTTCTTGTCGACCTTGCCGTTCTCCGCAATGCCGTCGACAACAGCCATCGCCGTCAGCATGGAGTGGTCCTGATTGTTGTACTTGTGCATGCCGTTGCGGCCCACCAGGAACAGGTTCTCAAACGTGTCCGTATAGTCGCGCAGCTCGTCGAACCGGCTGTAGGTGCCAAAGTACGCAGGGTACGTCTTCGGCACGCGGACCACGTGGCCGTCGAGCACGTCCGCCGTCTTCAAAATGCCGATCTTCTGCAGCTCATTCGCCGCGAACTGCTTCAGCTCTTCGTCGGGCATCGCCCACAGCGGATCGGTCTCGTAGCAGAAGTACTCCAGCCCGATCCACACCTTGCTCGGGTCGGCCAGCATGTACGGGCTCCAGTTGTTGAAGATCTGCAGGCGCCCAATGATGACATCCGGCTCCTGGATATAGATCCACGTGTCCTTGATCAGGCCGCCATCGGGTTCGGCCACGGTGAGCTTGTCTGCCAGAATGCCGACGGTAATGAAGTCGCGGTACTCCAGCCCTTCGCTCACTTCACGCACATTCGCGGGAACGTCCGCCTTCAGCGCGCGCACCAGATCGCGCATCGGCATGGTGGAGATATAGAAGTCGCCTTCAAACCGCTGACGCTCCCCCGCGGCATTGACCGCTTCCAGCGCCACAACCTGGTTGCCCTCGGTGATGAGGCTGTCGACGTTCCAGCCCATGTGAATCTCACCGCCCATCGCGATGACCTTGTCCGCGACGTGCTCCCAGAGCTGGCCGGGGCCGAACTTCGGATACAGGAAGCGCTCGATCAGCGAGGTGTCGGTGCCCTTCTGCGCGATGTCGCCCGACGCGGAAGCCTTCGGCTTGCCCGCCAGCGTCTTCTTCACAAAATGCTTCACTGCTGTGGTCAGCGAGAGGCCTTTGATACGCTGCGCTCCCCACTCCGCGGAAATCTTGTCGCAAGGCGTTCCCCAGACCTTCTCCGTGTAGCTCTTGAAGAACGTCAGGTAGAGCTCGCGCCCAAAACGATTGATGAGGAAGTCTTCGAGCGACTTCTCCGGCTTGATCTGGTGCACGCGCGAGTACAGGTAGCTCACTCCGACCTTCGCCATGCGCGGAATGCCGAGGTTCTTGATCGTCGTGCCGGCCAGCGTAATCGGGTAGTCGAAAAACTTCCGCAGATAGTAAATGCGGCTCTTGCGCGGACGAATCAACATCACGAGGTCCGGGCTCTCAGGCTCGCCGCGAACCTCTGTGTGCGTCACCACGTCTTCCAGCTTCCTGCCTTCGACATCTTCCTCGATCGTCTCTTCCACCAACGCGACCACAGGTCCTATGCCGCGCAGCACAGGCTCATCCGGCAGGTGCGCGGGAACCACTACATCGCGCGTCTTGCCCTGGTAACTGATCGTCACGCCCGTCGGCTCTTCCCCGGCAGCGGCATCCACAGGCGGCATCAGGTCGACCCACCACTGCATTACGCGGTCGCTCTTGGAAAAGAAGCGATGCCCGCCGATGTCCATGCGATTGCCCTTGTAGCGAATCGTCCGCGAGATGCCGCCGATCTCCTGCGATCCTTCCAGGATGATGGGCTGCACGTCGGTCTTGCGCAGAAATTCCAGAGCTGCCGTAAGACCTGCGGGGCCGGCACCGATGATGATCGCTTTCCTGGGCATGTCGTTTTCCGTAGCACGCGCCTATGGGCAAGGCGTACTTTCAAGTTGGGGTAAACTCAATCCTATCAGTCGCTACAGCGCCAACCTGTTACCGCAGACAAGCGCAACGCAAAAAGATTCACAAGCCAAACATGTCCCTCGACCCCGTCAAATCCGGCCCCGAGGAGCCCCGGGCCACCTCTGCTCGTCTTGGCTTTGCGGCGCTCTGGGCCGTCGTGTCTACGCTCTCGCTGGTGGCCCTGTATTGGCGGCATCGGCACAACTCGCTCGATGGCGACTTTCAGGGCTGGGCCAGCGCAAGCTGCATGGTCATGGCCCGCGCGTTCAATCAGCTGGGCGCCATCCGCACGCACTTTCTGCCTTTCCAGAACAACCTCCCCGTCGGCCTTGACCCGGATGTCTACCTCCACTGGCCGCCGCTGTATCCGCTGGTGCTCTCCTTTTTTCTCCGCCTCTTGGGCGACGACCCGCTCAGCGGCCGCATCCTCGCGCTGCTCATCACGCTCGGCTGCGGAACCTTCGTCCTGCTGATCGCGAAGCGGCTCTACAGCCTTCGCGTAGGTCTTCTCGCCGTCTTCTTCTACTTCACCTCGCGCGCCACGTTTGAAGGCTCCGCGCCGCTGCTGCAACAGCCGCTGGCGATGCTCTTCGCATTGGCCTCGGTCTACTGCTTTCTCCGCGCCGTGGCATGGAACGAACCCGCAGGCACGCAAAGAACCTCGCTGCCCTTCGCCGTGCTGGGCATCGTCTCTACGATGCTCACGCTCGCCGCCGCATGGGACCCGGTCTTCATCCCCTTCGGTCTGCTTGCCACTGCGATGTGGCTGCGGCATCGTCCTGCCGTGCGGCTTGCAGCAGCCTATTGCGTCGTCGCTGTGCTCACGTTCGCCGGCATTGAAGCGGACTACGTCCTTAGCTACCCGAAGCTCTTCGCGAACCAGTTCGCCACCATCGCCTATCGCGCCGGCATGCACTTCAACGCGGACACCTCCGTCCGCCTGCACACCATCGTCGACCAGGCACACTTCAGCGAACAGTACGGCCTGTTCGCGTCTTACTGGCGCGCGCTTCGCTTTGTCGACCTCTACTTCGGGCCGCTCCTGCTCGTGGGATGCTGCGTGTTTCTCGCGTTGTGGTTTCGCCAGCGCGAAGCTCGACGCTCCGCAAACACGCCTGCGCTCGCCTCTACCTGGCTCATTGGTTCGCTGCTGCTTCCCGCCATCGTCTGGTACGTGCTGATGCGCAACTACGTCGCCATTCATCCGTTTCCGCTGGTGTTGCCCGCGCCGTTCGTCGCCATCAGCTGCGGCGTCCTCTTCAACGCAATCTGGATGCGCTTCGCCGATTCCTCCTCCGACAAGCCCTTGCGCTGGCTCCTGCTTCTCGTTGTGCCTCTGATCGTGCTGCATCCGCTGCTCGTGCAGTATCGCGACGCCGAAGGCGAGCCGCCGCAGGAGTTCGCCAACCTTTCCCCGCTCATTCAATCCGGCACGCCCGAGAACGCCATCGTGCTGACGCCGTCTGAATCGCTGGTGCCGACGTACTATTGCCATCGGCACCTGGTGCGCGGCATTGAGAACGACGCCTGGCTCGCGCAGGCCACCGTGCAAGCTCATCACGACTTCCCCGGCGCGCCGCTCTTCCTCGCCGTGCGCGACTTCGACGCTCCCGGCTTTCACAACGGCCTCAACGCAGCAACCCGCATCGCACGCCGTGGCGACTCCACGCTCTACACCCTGCCGTAGTCCGCGCTTTACACTAAGGCCCAACAAGTCAACGATTCAGCAAGGAGCCCGGCGGTGTCGTCCAAGCCAGCAACGTCCTACATCCCGGGCCTCGATGGAGTTCGCGCCATCGCGTTCCTGCTGGTCTTTCTGGCGCACGGCTCTACCGGCAACATCACTGTGCCGGCGACGCTCGGCGTCACCATCTTCTTCTTCCTCAGCGGCTATCTCATCACCACGCTGCTGCGCAAGGAGTACGCCCGCACCGGCACGATCGCTTTCCGCGACTTCTACATCCGCCGCGCGCTGCGCATCCTGGTGCCGCTCTACATCGTCTACGCGCTGGCGGAAGTGCTGGGCCGCGTCTTTCTGCATCAGGGCGGAACGCTCGCAGGCTTCCTCAGCTCTGTCTTCTACTACTTCAACTATGGCTACGCTCTCGGCGTGCGCGGATACGATCTGCACATCTACTCGCCCATCGGCATGAGCGTGATCTGGTCGTTGTGCATCGAGGAGCACTTCTACTTCCTGTTCCCCGTCTGCTTTCTTTGGATACAGCGCGCCAGGCTTTCCCCGCGCGCGCGCATGGGCTGGATCGTCGGCTTCTGCAGTCTTGAATTGCTCTGGCGCGCGTACATGGTGCTCAGCCACTTTCGAGGGTTTGAAGAGTGGACCTACTACGCTACCGACGCGCGGCTCGACTCCATCCTCTGGGGCGCGTTCCTCGCAATGTTCTTCAACCCCGTCCTGGGTGACCGTACCCTGCTGCCCAAACGCCGGCCCGCGCTTGCGTTTGGCCTCTCGGTTGCTGCGCTCTTCGCGAGTCTGCAGATTCACAGCCTGCTCTATCGCGACGCCTTTCGCTATACGTTGCAGGCGTTGCTGATGCTCGTAATCTTCAGTTTCATCGTCTCCGGCACAAACCACTGGTCGGTGCGCTGGCTGGAGTGGCCCGTGGTGCGCTACCTCGGCTGGACCTCGTACGTGCTCTATCTCTGCCACTTTGTCGTGATGTCGCTCGTCAGCGAGAAGACGCATTGGCCGTGGCCCGTGAAGCTCGTGGTTGAATTGGCAATCTCCGTCGCGTTCGCCTCGCTGATGCGCTACACGGTAGAACTGCCGCTGCAAAGACTTCGTGGCCGCTTCCGCCGCGTGCCCGAGCGGGACACCACGGCAGCAGACGGCCACGGTCTTATTTCGTAGCTCTACTTACAGGCTTACGCGCGCTCGCTGGTAAAAGTCAGAGCGCCTTCCGCATCGGCATCGACAACGACCGTATCGCCATGCAGCACGCGGCCGTCAAGGATGCGCATCGCTAGCGGATCCTGCACCAGCCGCTGAATCGCGCGCTTGAGCGGACGCGCACCGTACGCCCGATCGTAGCCGGACTTGAAGATCGCCTCGCGCGCTGCGTCCGTCAACGTCAGCGTGATGCGGCGAGCTTCGAGCATCGTCTGCAAGTCCTTCAACCGCAGGTCGACGATGTGCGTCAGTTGCGACTCGCCGAGCGGATGGAAAACCACGATGTCATCCACGCGGTTCAGAAACTCCGGGCGGAAGTGCTGCTTGAGCGAGTCGATCACACGAGCCTTCGCATCTTCGAAGCCCTCTTCGCCATCCGCCCACGCGGTCGTCAGGTTCTGCGCGCCGATGTTCGAAGTCATGATGAGCACCGTGTTCTTGAAGTCCACCGTGCGGCCCTTGCTATCGGTAAGACGACCGTCGTCGAGCACCTGCAGCAGCACGTTGAACACGTCTGGATGCGCCTTTTCGATTTCATCGAAGAGCATGACAGCGTACGGACGGCGACGCACAGCTTCCGTGAGCTGACCGCCTTCGTCAAAGCCGACATATCCCGGAGGCGCGCCAATCAGGCGCGCGACCGCGTGCTTCTCCATGTACTCGGACATGTCGATGCGCACCATGGCCTGCTCGTCGTCGAAGAGGAACTCCGCGAGCGCGCGCGCCGTCTCCGTCTTGCCCACGCCTGTCGGGCCGAGGAAGATGAAGCTGCCAATCGGCCGCTTTGGATCGCTCAGCCCCGCGCGAGAACGCCGAATTGCGTTCGCCACAGCCGTGAGTGCTTCGTCTTGTCCAACGACGCGCTCGCGCAGGCGGTCTTCCATCTGCGTCAGCTTCTGCACTTCGCCTTCGAGCATCTTGGCAACAGGAATGCCGGTCCACTTGGAGACGATCTTCGCGATGTCCTCCTCGTCAGCCTCTTCCTTGAGGAGGCGGTTGCCGGAGTGGGTTGACTTCTCGGCAGCGGCGAGGCCGTCCTGCTCCTGCGTAAGTTCCGCGAGCTCACGCTCCGCCTTGGGAATCTCGCCGTACTGCAACTCGGCGGCACGCTGCAGGTCGCCTTTGCGCGTGGCCTGCTCGGCCTCAAAGCGCAGGTTCTCGAGACGCTCCTTGAGCGACGCAATTTCGCCGATCGCCCCGCGCTCTTTCTGCCAGCGCGCGCGCAGGCCGGAGGCTTGCTCCTGCACCTCCGCCAGTTCGCGCTCGACCTCAACGAGCCGATGCTTCGAGTTCTCGTCGTTCTCGCGCTGCAACGCATTGCGCTCAATCTCCAGCGACGTTGCACGGCGTTCGAGGTCGTCGATCTCCACCGGCACAGAGCCGATCTGGATCGCGAGCGCGGCGGCAGCTTCGTCGACGAGGTCAATGGCCTTGTCCGGCAGGAAGCGGTCGGAGATGTAGCGGTGCGAGAGCTCCGCCGCGGCGACGATGGCGGAGTCCTTGATGCGCACCTTGTGGTGCGTCTCATAACGCTCGCGCAGGCCGCGCAGAATCGCAATGGTGTCCTCGACGTTCGGTTCTCCGACGAAGACGATCTGGAAGCGGCGCTCGAGCGCGGCGTCCTTCTCGATGTACTTGCGATACTCCGCCAGCGTCGTCGCGCCGATCGCGCGCAGCTCGCCGCGGGCCAGCGCCGGCTTGAGCATGTTGCTGGCATCGATCGCGCCTTCCGCAGCGCCCGCGCCGACAAGCGTGTGCAGCTCGTCAATGAAGAGCACGATCTGGCCGTTGGCTTCGTCGATCTCCTTCAGCACGGCCTTCAGGCGGTCTTCAAACTCGCCGCGAAACTTCGCGCCGGCAAGCATGGAGCCGAGGTCGAGCGAGACCACGCGCTTGTCGCGCAGGATCTCCGGCACATCGCCCTGCACAATGCGCCGCGCGAGGCCTTCGACGATGGCCGTTTTGCCGACGCCGGGCTCGCCGATCAGGACGGGATTGTTCTTCGTCCGGCGCGAGAGCACCTGCACGACGCGGCGAATCTCCTCGTCGCGACCGATGACCGGGTCGAGCTTGCCACGGCGGGCGAGATCCGTTAGGTCCTTCGCATATTTTGCGAGCGCCTGGAACTTGCCTTCGGGGTTCTGGTCGGTAACGCGCTGCGAACCGCGAACCGCTTGCAGCGCCTTCAGGATCGCGTCATGCGTGGCGCCTTCCGCAGCGAGCGCAGCCTGCACGATGTCGCCTTTGTTGCCGGCGAGAGCGAGCAACAGGTGCTCGGTGGAGACGTACTCGTCCTTGAAGTTGTCGGCCTCTTTGAACGACTGGTCGAGGACTTTTGAGAGCGTGTTGCTGAGCTGCGGCTGGCTTGCGCCCTGGACTTTGGGCAGCTTCGCGATCGCGGAGTTGAGGGCAGCGAGAAGCTGCTGCGGCGCGACGCCGATCTTCTCCAGCACGGGAAGGACGACGCCTTCCTTGTCCTCCAACAGGGAGGCAAGCAGATGGAGCGGAAGCACTTCGGGGTTGCCATTGTCGGTGGCGAGTCCCTGCGCTCCCTGCAGCGCTTCCTGCGATTTCACGGTGAGTTTGTCCCACTTGATAGCCATACTTCGAGTCTCTCTTTCGTCTTTCCTGCATAGAGCAAGCGGGCGGACCGCTGTTTCGCGACCCGCCCGCTCCCTGTCTTATCCTGCGATTGCTTAGGCTGCTGCGGCCTGGGCTTCCACTTGCTTCGGGGCCGGCGCGGCGACCTTCACCTCAATCTGCTTGGGTTTGGCTTCCGCCTTCTTGGCCAGCGTCACGGAAAGCACGCCGTCCTGGCTGGTCGCATCCACCGTGTCGGTGTCCACGCTGGAAGGCAGCGTGAAGCTGCGGACGAAGCTGCCGAAGCGGCGCTCGATGCGGCGGAAGTTTTCTTCCTTCTCCTCGCTCTCGAACTTGCGCTCGCCTTTCACGGTGAGGGTACGGCCTTCGACACGGATGTCGAGGTCTTCCCGGCGCACACCGGGCACCTCAAGCTTGAGCACGACTTTTTGCGCATCTTCGTACACATCTACCGCTGGGACAAAGTTCCCCATCGCGAGGCTCTCCGTCTCCGTTTCCGGACGGGCAAAGTCCTGGAAGATGGAGTTGAGGCGGTTCTGAAGAACTGCAACGTCGCTCAGGCTGTTGCGGAAGGGAATCAACCGGGTCATGGTCATGGGTTTCACTCCTTTTGCATGAGAAAGAATGTGTTGTGAGGGCTTGTCGCCGTCTCACATTTTCTTAGACGCAATCATAGCGTATTGGTTGCAGAAAATCTAATGCAAAGTCACTCATATTTACACGTGGTTCATTTGTATCGACCACTCATCCTCCTGATTTTTACGCAAAATGTTCATTCTAAGTGCGTTAGGCTTAGATCAGCCACGGAATCGCAGGAGAAATGGTGCAAATTCCTCATTGGAAAGGGGTAGCTCCTACAGGAGGATGCGTTCGGATTTGGGTAAAATGGGCGCATGAAACTGGTCTGGTGGGCGCTGGTCTTTTTGGTTGTGGTGGGGCGCGCCACGGCGCAGGGTGGCCCGCCGTTCCGGACGGACGACCCCGAGACGCCGGGGGACAAGCACTGGGAGATCAACTTCGGGTGGATCGGTGACCGCAACCCCGCAGCCGGTGCGTACCAGGTGCCGGACTTCGACTTCAATTACGGCCTCGGCGACCGGATCCAGTTGAAGTACGAGATTCCGATTGCGATCGAAGAGACGCGGCCCGTGGACGGTCAGCCGGGCCAGGTGATCGGCGGCCTGGGCGAGAGCCTGCTGGGGATCAAGTGGCGCTTTTATGAGCACCATCCCGGCGACCCGAAGTTTGCGGGGCGGTTTGGAACCGGGCTGCTGGGGGCTTTCCGGAAGAAGGCTGAGCCCGCTGCGGCTTCAGGCGATGCGCCGGGGGCGGAGGATTCTCCTGAGCAGAAAGTGGATCTGAGCGTCTCCACCTATCCACAGCTTTTCCTCGATAACCCGACACGGTCGGTTCCGCGCGGCGTGGTGGAACCGGGGCCGAGCTTCTTTCTGCCGCTGGAAGTAAATGGGCGCGTGGGGCCGTTGCGGTTTGATTTCGAGGTGGGCTACAACTTCGGCAACAAGAACGCGCCCCAGAGCTGGGGACGCGGCCTGCTGGTGGGGCACGAGTTCAGCGACCGCACGGAGGTCTACGCCGAAATCTACGACGAGCAGGACGCCAACCGCGTGCCTGCCGGGCGCGGCGTGGGTCAGTTTGCGACCGGTGAGCCGAAGCAGCGGGAGACCACCCTCGGGCTCGGCGGGAGGCAGGCGATGAACAAGGCCAAGACGCTGAACCTGCTGCTGATGGGTGGGCGGAGCTTTCAGACGGTGTCGGCGGAGAACTCGCAGCCTAGCTGGATTGCATATGTGGGGTTCCAGGTGCTGCTGGGGCCGAAGGAGTAGGCAAGCGGAGAGTACTGCCAGCTACTGGTTTGGGTGGCGCGTGCCATAGCACGGCGGGAGTTGGATTTTTGAGCTTGTGACCTCCAGGTTTTGGCTCTTCAAAGGGTGCCACGCCGCATACAAGAGGAGAAAAAATGTGGATGATTTTCTTCCTATTCAGCACCTCGGACCAAAACTCTAATCCCATATTTCTCCTGACGTTATGCCTAGACGCAGAACTACGTTGTGTTGATTTGGGTTGGCGAAGGTCCAGTAATCGCGGAGCTCCACGGTCATGAACTGGAAGCGTCCTGTGCGCTTTTTGGATGTAGGCAGCGCGAGAGCAAGGCCATAGTCCAAAGCATGACCTGTTTCGAAGAATCGACTGTAGCCGACAAGGCCCATCGGCAGGTATCCGTGAATGAGCGGACCAATGGGAGTTCGGAAGTCGTAGGACATATATGCAGACGCGTTACTGCGGTGAGCCTGAGGGCCGATGAGGCCAAATTCTACGAAGACGTAAGGCAGAAGCGTCACTCCCGCTCCGCAACCGATGGTGGGTTTGAGAGAGATGCTGGAACTCGTTGCGCCCATGCCGCAGAAGGCTCCCAGGTACATGATTCCGTAGCCGTCATTCGCCCTGGGTTGATAGACGGGCTTTGGTGCATTAGGCAGTTGTGGGGGTGTCACCGTTTGCGACGAGGAGGATGCAGTGTCAACGGCTGGAGGCTGGGCTGGTGCTTCCTGGGCGCGGAGTGCGGTATTCCAGAGAAGCAGTAAGACAATCAAGCACCGGAAAAGAACTTTCATCTTCGGAACGTGCCAGAGGCAGAATAAATTCGCAATGGAAGAAGCCTCATGATCACCTCACGGAATAAGCCCTGTGATGTGAATGGTTTAGATTCGAGTCTCGATGCGGTGAGGTGATGGTCGCTTACACTGATGACCGGCAATCATGACAGAGAAGCGTTATCAATTTGGGGTATTTGAGGCGGATACCGCTACGGGAGAATTGCGCCGGCAGGGGATGCGCGTGCGATTGCATCCGCAGCCGTTCCAGATTCTTTGCATGATGCTGGCGCGCCCGGGAGAGCTGCTGACGCGCGAACAGATTTGCCAGGAGCTGTGGCCGGATGGGACGTTCGTGGACTACGAGCACGGCGTGAACTCCGCCATGAACCGGATACGCGAGGCGCTGGGAGACAAGGCCGGTAGTCCTCGGTTTGTAGAGACGCTGGCACGGCGTGGGTATCGGTTTCTGGCGACGGTAACGGTCGCGGGCGACGAGGTCGCTTCACCCGTCGAAGAGGTCGAGGTTCGGAATGGGTTGCTGGATCGGGTGTTGGCTGCGCCGGAAGATTTGCCAAAGAGCTCGCATGCCGTTGTGCGGAACCTTTTTGTGATGTTGCAGCTTCTCTATGTCGGGTTCTATGTGGGCGCGCTGGCGAACCTGGCGGAGATTGAGGAGTTGATGTCGCCACTGCCGCACGCCGGCTTCTGTTTTGATGTGATGGCGGTGACAGCGGCGGTGATGATTCCGGTACGCGTTTATCTGGTCTGCGCTGCGATGTTTCAGCCTCCACAGATCACAGAACGGTTTCGCGTCCTATGGCCGTTGTTGCTGGTGATGGATTTGCTTTGGGCGTTGTCACCGTTTTTGTTGTTGCACCACATCAACTATGGCGTGGCGATAGCGTGTGTGGCTCCGCTGGTGTATGCGCCGTTTGCGCAGAGGTCGCTGGTACTGATGGGGGCGTTCCGCAAGGAGTAGTGGGAAAATGCCCTCAGGGGCTGAAGCCCAATTTTTTGGCGGCGGAATGGCCCGGCTGAAGCCGGGCCGTTAACGTTGCAGGCTTGCTCTACCGAGAAGGGATTGCGCTCGCGAAGAGTTATGAAATCGAAGGCTCAAGCTCCAAACCGAACTCTTCGCGGATAGAGTCCTGCTCGCGGCGGAGGTTGGTGAGCAGGTGCTGAAACGGTGCGGTGCCGTGCAGCGGGCGCAGGTAGGGGTCCTGGTGGAAGAAGCGGTGGTTGGGCAGGCCCATCGCGGCGCAGCGTTCGAGCTCGTGCATGGCCTTCTCCGGTTTGCCGATGAGCGCATAGGCTGCGGCGCAGGAGTGCCAGGTGTGGTGCGTGTGCGTGAGGCTGCGGTGGTTGGTCTGGAGGGCTTCCTCGGCCAGCGACTCGGCGCGTCGAACGTCGCCATGGAGAGCGGCGAGGATGGCTTCCACGGCCTGCGTGAAGGATTCGTTGGGAAACATTGTGCGCGCCTTGGCGACGAGGGTGGCGGCTTCTTCGGTTCGTCCGGCGTAGAGCACGGCGACGGGCGCGAGCAGGTGCGTGAGGATGGCGTTGGGTTCCAGCTCCATGGAGCGGTAGTACAGCCCCGTGCTTTTTTCGTACTGGCCCGCCTGTAGCGCGGTGGCGGCAAGCTGCATCGTAGCGAGGCCGGGGTTGGTGAACATGAGTTGCTGCGCGTCCTGCTCCGCGGCGTGCGTGAAGCCGAGGTGCCAGAGGATGGCGGCGCGCTGGTGGCGCGCGGTGGGGCGGCTGGGGTCAATCTTGATAGCGGCGTTGAGCGCGCGGAGGGCGGCGCGGTTCTGAAACGAGCGCGAAGGCGACCAGACGATCATGCTGCGCGCGCAGAGCGCGGTGCACTGCACGGGGTCGAGCTCCAACGCGCGGGCGATGGCGTGCTCGCCGAGTGCAAACCACTTGGGGTCGGAGTCGAGGTGCGAGCCCATCTGCGCGCAGGCTTGCGCGAGCAGGCCCCAGGCGTCGGCGAAGTTGGGGTCGAGCTCCGTGGCGCGCGTGAGAAGCTCGATGGCGGACTGCATCTCGACCTTTTCGACGTGCACCTGGCGGTCGACGGCGCGGAGGTAG